>WBZP01001868.1_pt1 | contig 25053 bp, 24 predicted proteins | sample 5204301 | NCBI WGS metagenome assembly WBZP01 (sample SAMN12412401, study PRJNA552823) | activated sludge metagenome | isolation source: activated sludge from nitrification reactor of wastewater treatment plant... | place: USA: Pennsylvania | collected 2017 | reverse complement strand
GGCATGCGCGCACGACCGGCCGGCGGCCGGCCGGAACTCATTCTCTCGAAGGACATTGCGGGAAATGGTGAACTGAGTCGCCGGACTCGACAAGAGCAGGCGCCGCTTCAGAAATCCGAGGCGATACCCTTGCTTTCCCAATCGCCGTAGCGCGTCGGCTCCGGCCCCTTGGGGCCCTGGATTTCCTTCTCCATCGGCCTGGCGGTGGCAGCCGCCTGACGGCGCCGCTCTTCGGCTTCGGCAAGCGCGCGCTGCGCCGCCGGCGTCAGCGGCTTGCGTCCGGTTTCGGGCTTGCTGGCATCCTTGGTCATCGGACCTGTTTCCTCCTCGCAGCCGGTGCGGTCAACCCCCGCCGGCTGGCGATGGCGGGATCACAATCGCGAAATCCCGATTGCCGATTCTTACATTTGGCTTATTCGCATGCCACAGCGTCCCCTCGCTGCAATGGCATGTGCCGAAGCATACCGTCACGACCACCCGCAAGAACATTTTTTGAGCATGCCTTCACAACGATTCGCGGCTGCCGAAGTCCCGGGCCTGGCGGCAAGGAAGATCGCCGCCGACGTCCTCGACGGCGTGCTGCACCGGCATCGGACGCTCGACGATCAGCTCGACGGCGCCGGCGCCCATCCTGCCCTGAAATCCCTGTCCGACCGCGACCGCGCCCTGATGCGCAGGCTGGTGGCCACGATCCTGCGTCGCCTCGGCTCGCTCGGACATCTGCTGTCGCGCCTGCTCGACCGCGGCGTTCCGACCGACGCGCCGCGCGCGCAAAGCGCGCTCCTGATCGGCGCCGCGCAAATCCTCTGGATGGACGTGCCGGATCATGCCGCCGTCGATCTCTCGGTTCGCCTGGTGCAGGCCGACCGGCGCGCCGCGCGTTATGCCGGCCTCGTCAACGCGGTGCTGCGCCGCTGCGCCCGCGAGGGCAAGGCGATCGTCGAGGAAGTCCACGCGCAGACGCTGGACATCCCGCCATGGCTGCTGTCGCGCTGGATCGCCCACTATGGCGAGTCCACCGCGCGCGCGATGGCCGCAGCGCTCGGCCATGAGCCCTCGCTCGACCTCAGCGTGAAGTCCGATGCCGGACAATGGGCGGCGCGGCTGCACGGCGAAGTCTTGCCGACGGGAACCGTGCGCACGCTGCTGCACGGTTCGGTGACGATGCTGCCGGGCTTTTCCGAAGGACAATGGTGGGTGCAGGACGCCGCCGCCGCGCTCCCGGCGCGGCTGTTCGGCGACATCAAAGGCAAGAAGATCGCCGACCTCTGTGCCGCACCTGGGGGCAAGACCGCGCAGCTCGCACATGCCGGCGCGCGCGTCACCGCCGTCGATCGCTCGCCGGCGCGGATGGCGCGGCTGCGCGACAATCTCGCGCGGCTCTCGCTCGAGGCGGAGACCGTGGTGGCCGATGCCGTGGAATGGCAGGGCGCGGCGGAAAGCTTCGTCGGCATCCTGGTCGATGCGCCCTGTACTTCGACCGGCACCATCCGTCGACACCCCGACGTGGCGTGGCTGCGGCAGGAGTCCGACATCGCACCGCTGGCGGCGTTGCAGAAGCGCCTGCTGCAAAAAGCCGTCACGCTGCTCAAGCCCGGCGGCACGCTGGTCTATTGCACCTGTTCGCTCGAACCCGAGGAAGGCGAAGCCGCGATCTCGGCGCTTCTCGCTGCGGGCGCGGGCCTGCGCCGGGTCCCCATCGCGCCCGCCGAGGTGGCGGGCCTCGCCGAAATCGTCACCGCCGATGGCGATCTCCGCACCCTGCCCTGCCACCTGCCGCATGACGACCCGCGCCTTGCGGGACTGGACGGTTTTTACGCCGCCCGGCTGGTTAAGGTCTGATTTTGCAGCGGATTTTGCCGTTCCAGGGCTGATTCGGCCGCTTTCAAGGATGGTATGGGGCCAGCGTTTCCGGCTAAATGCGAATCGCAGGTAATCCCCTTCCTCCTCAAGGCATGGCGTGTCGGTCGCTCAACGCAGACGAATCTCGACGCTAATCATGGGCCGCTTCGCGCGGAACATGATGGCCCGCGCCAGCGGCGGCTCCGTCGCCCTGTCGCGGCTGTGGCCGGGTCGCGCCGACCGCCTCATCATCGCCCCGCACGATTTGCGCACCGCAGACGCCACCCGCGCGGCCGAGATCTATGCCGGGCGTTTCGTCTTCGCGGGCAAGATCGTCACCTGCCACGGCCGCTCGATCTTCGACCTCGAGCCGCCGTCGGAGGACTGGGAAGTCTCGCTGCTCGGTTTCGGCTGGCTGCGCCACCTGCGCGCGGCCGACACCGCGCTGACCCGCGCCAATGCCCGCTCGCTGGTCGACGACTGGATGTCGAACCCGACGCGCAAGCGCCCGCTGGAGCGACGCGCCGACGTGCTGGCCCGCCGCGTGATCTCGCTGCTGTCGCAGGCGCCGCTGGTGCTCGGCGATTCCGACGGAAAATTCTACCGGCGCTATCTGCGCGGCCTGACCCGCGAGATCCGCTATCTCCGCCACGCCATGATCGACATCGGCGATGGCGTGTCGCGGCTGCAGGTGCTGATCGCGCTGTGTTACGCCTCGCTGTGCCTTGCCAACCAGGTCAAGCACATCCGCGGCGCTTCGAAAAAACTGTCCGACGAGCTGCAGCGGCAGATCCTGCCCGACGGCGGCCACATCTCCCGCAACCCCGGCGCGCTGGTCGAATTGCTCAGCGACCTGCTGCCGCTGCGCCAGACCTTCGCGGCGAGGAACATCCCGCCGCCGCCGGCACTGCTCAACGCCATCGACCGCATGATGCCGATGCTGCGTTTCTTCCGCCACGGCGACGGCAGCTTTGCGCTCTTCAACGGCATGAGCAGCGCACCGAACGACCTGGTTGCGACCCTGCTCGCCTATGACGATACCCACGGCGCGCCGATGGCGCACATGCCGCATACCGGTTACCAGCGCATCGACGCCGGCGCGCTGACCCTGATCGTCGATACCGGACCGCCGCCGCCGCCGAGCGTCAGCCAGGACGCGCATGCCAGCGCCCTGTCCTTCGAGCTGTCGTCCGGGCCGAGCCGCATCGTGATCAATTGCGGCATGCCGGCCACCGGCCGCGACAACTGGCGCGCGTTCGCCCGCAGCACCCCGGCGCATTCGACGCTGACCTATCACGAAACCTCGTCCTGTCAGTTCGTCGAACTTTCCGCGATGAAGAAGCTGCTGCAGGGCGCGCCGATCGTGTCCGGCCCGGCCCATGTCGAGAGCTATCGCGAGGCGGTCGCCAATGGCGAGCTGCTCACCGCCTCGCATGACGGCTATCTCGCCCGGTTCGGCATCATCCACCGGCGCGTGCTGATGGTGGCCGAGGACGGTTCGCGGCTCGACGGCGAGGACACGCTGTCGCCGGGCACCGGAGGCAAGATCAAGGGCACCGAGGCCGACTTCGCCCTCCGCTTTCATCTGCATCCCTCGGTCAAGGCGAGCCGGCTGTCGGACGCCCGCGGGGTGATGCTGGTGCTGCCGAACCGGGACGTCTGGACCTTCGAGGCGATGGACGACAAGGTCGATCTCGAGGACAGCGTGTTCCTGGCCGGCAATGACGGCCCACGCCGCACCGCCCAGATCGTGATCCGGCAGGACGCCCGCCACGCCTCCTCGGTCCGCTGGAGCTTCACCCGCTCCAACACCTCGGCGGCCCAGACCACGGCCCGGCGCAATGCCCGCCGCGAGCCGGAATTGCCGCTGTGAGCGCAGCCCATCGTGCTGTGAATCGTCTGCCGCCGCAGCGCGCCGCTCCATTGTGAAGCCGGGCGAAAACTGCTAACCGTCGCGCGCTCGCGCGACTGGCGACCTTGGATGGAGCACCATCGGGAAGCGCGAGGTTTGGTTGCCGCGCGCCTGGGCAGAAGCATCCCCTGAAGGAGGACCTTGCCCATGACCGATACCGCGCGCCGCGTTTCACGCGCCCTGCTGTCCGTTTCCGACAAGACCGGATTGATCGAATTCGCCAAGGCGCTGAGCGTCCGCGGCGTCGAACTGGTTTCGACCGGCGGCACCGCCAAGGCGATCGCCGCCGCCGGACTTCCGGTCAAGGACGTCTCCGAGTTGACCGGCTTCCCAGAGATGATGGACGGCCGGGTCAAGACGCTGCATCCGAAGGTGCATGGCGGGCTGCTGGCGATCCGCGGCAACACCGAACATGCCAGCGCGATGAAGACCCACGGCATCGCGCCGATCGACCTGCTCGTGGTCAATCTCTATCCGTTCGAAGCCACCGTCGACAAAGGCGCCGGTTTCGAGGACTGCATCGAGAATATCGACATCGGCGGTCCCGCGATGATCCGCGCCGCTGCCAAGAACCACGACGACGTCGCCGTCGTGATCGAGGCAATCGACTACCAGGCGGTGCTCGACGAACTCGCGGCCAACAACGGCGCCACCTCGCTGGCGCTGCGACGCCGCCTTGCGGCCAAGGCCTACGCCCGCACGGCCGCCTATGACGCGGCCATTTCCAACTGGTTCGCCGCCCAGAACGGCACCGACGCGCCCGACTTCCGCGCCTTCGGCGGCCGGCTGCTGCAGTCGTTGCGCTACGGCGAAAACCCGCATCAGAACGCAGCGTTCTACATGACGCCGGAGAAGCGGCCGGGCGTCTGCACGGCGCGGCAGTTGCAGGGCAAGGAGCTCTCCTACAACAACATCAACGACACCGACGCCGCCTACGAATGCGTCGGCGAGTTCGATCCCAAGCGCACCGCGGCCTGCGTCATCGTCAAGCACGCCAACCCCTGCGGCGTTGCGGAAGGGTCCGACCTCGTCAGCGCCTATCGCAAGGCGCTCGCCTGCGACTCGACGTCGGCCTTCGGCGGCATCGTGGCCGTCAACTGCGTGCTGGACGCGGATGCCGCACGTGCGATCACCGAGATCTTCACCGAGGTGATCATCGCGCCCGATGCGACGGAGGAAGCCATCGCCGTGGTCTCGGCGAAGAAGAATCTCAGGCTGCTGCTGGCCGGCGGGTTGCCGAATCCGCGCAGCGTCGGCCTCACCGCCAAGACCGTCGCCGGCGGACTCCTGGTGCAGAGCCGCGACAATGCCGTGATCGACGACATGAACCTGAAGGTCGTGACCAGGCGGGCGCCCACGGACGCGGAACTGCGCGATCTCAGATTCGCCTTCCGAGTCGCCAAGCACGTCAAGTCCAACACCATCATCTATGCCAGGGACCTCGCCACCGTCGGCATCGGCGCCGGCCAGATGAGCCGGGTCGACTCCGCGCGCATCGCCGCGCGCAAGGCGCTTGACGCCGCCGCTGAGCTGAAGCTCGCCGAGCCGCTGACCAAGGGTTCGGTCGTGGCTTCCGATGCATTCTTCCCGTTCGCCGACGGCATGCTGGCCTGCATCGAGGCCGGCGCCACCGCAGTGATCCAGCCCGGCGGCTCCATGCGCGACGACGAAGTGATCAAGGCCGCCGACGAGCACGGCATCGCCATGGTGTTCACCGGCGTCAGGCATTTCAGGCACTGAGGCCACGGCGTCCTTCCGGGGCGATGCGCGGCATCGAAACCCGGAATGACGTCAGAGAGTCTGCTGCTCCCGTACTCGCGTCAGCAGCGCCATCCCCGTCACGAAGAAAATCACCAGCATCGCCATGCCGGCCTTCTGGCTCGCGGTCGCCGCGGTCACGATGCCGATCAGGAGCGGTCCGATGAAGGACGTGACCTTCCCGGTCAGCGCGAACAGCCCGAAGTACTGGGCAATGCGCTCTTTCGGCGCGAGGCGGATCAGCAGCGTGCGCGACGCCGCCTGCAGCGGGCCGCCGGCCGCACCGATCAGGCAACCGAGTACGAGATAGGCCTTCTCCGACGCGCCCGCGAACAGCGCGCCGCCAGCCTGCGGCGGCGCCACCGCGATCGAGAAGATCGAATCCCTGTCCACCAGCAGGATCGCGATCACGGAAAGCAGCAGCACCGTCAGGCTGCCGGCGACGACGCGCTTCGGCCCGAGTCTATCGTCGAGCTTGCCGCCGAGCCAGGCCCCGAAGGTGCCGGCGATGGCGAGCATGATCCCGAACGAGCCGATCTGGATGGTGTGCCAGCCGAACGTGCCGGCCGCATAGATGCCGCCGAACGCAAACAACGAGACGAGCCCGTCGGTGTAGATCATGTTGGCAATGAGAAAGAGCAGCATCGATCGCCGCTTCGGCAATTCGCCGATCGTGGCCTTCAGCTCCAGCAAGCCGGTGCGCAACGCTTCGCGCAGTGGATGCTTGGCCGGATAGTCCGGCGTCAGCAGGAACATCGGCGTCACGAAGACGACGAACCAGATCGCGGTCAGGGGACCGGTGATGCGATCGCCCTGATGGGTGACGGGATCGAGCCCGAACAGCGGCGCAAGGCCGAACAGCGTCCGCCCGGTATCAGGATTGGCCGCCAGGAAACCGAGCACGAGGATCAGGCTCAGGATGCCGCCGACATAGCCGACGGCCCAGCCCGTGCCGGAAAGCCGCCCGATGCGATCCGGCGGCACCAGCGTCGGCATCATCGCATTGTTGAAGACGGTGGCGAACTCGACGCCGACGCTCGCAATGCCATAGGCGAGCAGCAGCGGCGCAATGACGGCGGGATCGCCCGGCCGCCCGATCCACATCGCGCTGGCGCCGGCCACGAGCAGCGCGCCGAATGCCGCGATCCACGGCTTGCGCCGGCCGGAGGCGTCCGCGATGGCGCCGAGCACCGGTGACAGCAGCGCGATGGAGAGCCCGGCCGCGGCAGCGGCAAATCCCCACAGCGCCTGACCGGTGGCGGGGTCCGGCGCCACGAAGTTGGCGAAATAGGGCGCGAACACGAAGGTCGTGATCAGCGTAAAGTAAGGCTGCGCGGCCCAGTCGAAGAAGATCCAGCTGACGACGGCCGCGCGGCTCGGGTAACCAGTGGGAGCTTTCCCGCCATCGGCCGCCAATTCCCTTGCCGTCATGTGCAACGCCGCCCTCGATCACAAACAGGCGTTTTGCCTGCGGTACGAAAACCCCTATAGCATTCGCCGGGCCGCGAAACCGCCTGATGTTGCATGGCCGGCGGCCGGACTTTTTATGTGGATTTCGATGAGACGTCTTACGTTCGCAATCGGCAGGAGTTTCGCCGTCGCCGCACTCGCCCTGCTCGTGTGCCGGGCGGACGCACAGGAGCGGCGCGTCTATGCGCCGCCGCAGCCGGGTTCGGTGCGCGCCGTGTCGGCCGGACACGGCATGGTGGTGGCGCAGGAGAGACTCGCCGCCGGGATCGGCGCTGAAATCCTGAAGCGGGGCGGCAACGCCGTCGATGCCGCGGTCGCCACCGGCTTCGCGCTCGCCGTGACGTATCCGCGCGCCGGCAATATCGGCGGCGGCGGCTTCATGGTGATCCACTCCGCCGAGCGCGGCCAGGACATCACGATCGACTACCGTGAGACAGCGCCGGCGGCGGCGACGGCCGACATGTTCCTCGGGCCGGACGGCAAACCCGATCCGGCCAAGTCGCGCGACTCGGCCCTCGGGATCGGCGTGCCCGGCACGGTCGCTGGACTGGCGCTGGCGCTGGAAAAATTCGGCTCCGGCAAATTCACGCTGGCGGAGATCCTCAAGCCTGCGATATCGCTGGCGCGTGATGGCGTCGTCGTCGCCGACGATACCGCCGATACGCTGGCCGACATGTATCGCCGTATGTCGCGCTGGCCGAATTCGTCGAAAGGCTTTTCGAAGGCCGACGGCACTCCCCTGCGCGAAGGCGACACGCTGGTGCAGGGCGATCTCGCCGCGGTTCTCACCATCATTGCCGAGCGTGGCCCGCGCGGCTTCTACGAAGGAGTAGTGGCGGACAAACTGGTTGCCGCGATCCGCAATGCCGGCGGCATCATGACCGGCGACGATCTGAAATCCTACCAGGCCATCCTGCGCGCGCCAGTGCGCGGCACCTATCGCGGCTACGACATCATCTCGATGCCGCTGCCATCGTCCGGCGGCACAGTGTTGCTGGAGACGCTCAACATCCTCGAAGGATTTCCGCTCGGGGATCTGAAGCAGGGCTCGGCCGCCTCGCTGCATCTCGTGATCGAGGCGATGAAACGCGCCTATGCCGACCGCGCGCGCTATCTCGGCGATCCCGCCTTCGTCGACGCGCCCACCAACATGCTGATCGCCAAGGATTACGCCGCCAGGCAGCGGGCCGGCATCGATCCCGCCCGCGCCACGCCTTGGGCGGAAGCCACACCCGCCAGGCCGCAGCGCGAAGGGAGCAACACCACGCACTATTCGGTGGTGGATTCCAGCGGCAATGCGGTGAGCAACACCTACACCCTGAACTTCCCTTACGGCGTCGGGCTGGTCGCCGAGGGCACCGGCATCCTGCTCAACAACGAACTCGACGATTTCACCGCCGCGCCCGGCGCGGCCAACGCCTTCGGCCTCATCGGCTTCGAAGCCAACCTGCCGGGTCCAGGAAAACGGCCGTTGTCGTCGATGTCGCCGACCATCGTACTGAAAGACGGCAAGCCGGTGCTGGTGACCGGAACGCCCGGCGGCAGCCGCATCATCTCGGCGGTGACCCAGGTGATCGTGAACAGCATCGACTACCGGATGGACATTGCGGCTGCGGTCGCTGCTCCACGCCTCCATCACCAATGGCTTCCGGACCATGTACGTGTCGAGCGCGGCTTTCCGCCTGACGTGCTGGCCGAACTCAGGTCGATGGGACACGACGTGCTCGACAATCTGGGCCAGACCTCCGCCAATTCCATCGCGGCAAGTCCCGACGGCCCGCTCGGCGCTCCCGATCCGCGTACGCGTGGCGCGTGGGCGGCGGGGCACTAGAGCTGCTAGGCATCGGCAGGGAGTCCGGTTAGCGTGGGCGGAAATTTCTGCCCTGACAGGAGTCCTCCCATGGCATCGCTCAAAGGCAAGACGCTATTTATCTCAGGCGCGAGCCGCGGCATCGGGCTTGCGATTGCGCTGCGGGCGGCGCGCGACGGGGCCAATGTCGCCATCGCCGCCAAGACCACCGAACCTCATCCGCGGCTCAAGGGAACCATCTACAGCGCCGCCGAGGACGTGCGCGCCGCCGGTGGCAAGGCGCTGCCGATCGTCTGCGACATCCGCGACGAGGCGCAGGTGATGGACGCCATCGAGAAGACCGTGGCCGAATTCGGCGGCATCGATGTCTGCGTCAACAATGCCAGCGCCATCAGCCTGACCAATTCGCAGGCGACCGACATGAAGCGGTTCGACCTGATGATGGGCATCAACACCCGCGGCACCTTCATGGTGTCGAAGTACTGCATCCCGCATCTGAAGAAGGCCGCAAATCCGCACATCCTGATGCTGTCGCCGCCGCTCGACATGAAGGTGAGGTGGTTCGAGCATTCCACCGCCTACACCATGGCGAAATACGGCATGAGCATGTGCGTGCTAGGCCTGTCGGGCGAACTGAAGGGCGCCGGCGTCGCCGTCAACGCTTTGTGGCCACGCACGACGATCGCCACCGCGGCCGTCGGCAATCTCCTCGGCGGCGATACCATGATCCGCATAAGCCGGACGCCCGAGATCATGGGCGATGCGGCGCATGCCATCCTCACCCGGCCGTCGCGCGAGTTTACCGGCAATTTCTGCATCGACGACAGGATCCTCTACGACAGTGGCGTCAGGGATTTCGAGCCTTATCGCGTCGACAAGTCGTCGCCGCTGATGTCGGATTTCTTCGTGCCCGAGGATGACGTGCCGCCGCCCGGAGTCACGGTGCAGCCGTTGCCCTCGGTCGGCGCCGCGCAGACGTCGCGCTAGAACGCCGCGTCGGCCGGGGAACTGCGTGACTTCACGGAAATGGATCGCGGTGACCGTCATCTCCCTGGCAGGAGTGCTGCTCATCGGCCTTTTTATCCACTTCAGGCCCGACCGCGCCGTTCGCCTCGCCACCGGTGGCGTCGCTCATATCATCTGCTCCAAGACGTTCGTGTCCGGCCTCGATCCGCAGACCGTGTTTGCCGAGACGATGGAGCGGCCGGGCTTCCGCCGCTTGCGTCACATGATGGATTTTCGGATCGACCGGAACGCCGCCACGGTGGAAGCCTCGACGCTCGGACTGTTCCGCGGCGAGGCGGTGTTTCACGACGGGTTCGGCTGCGTCGAACGACATGGGCCGCGGGAACCGTATCTCCTGCGAAGCGACGTCGAATCGTTGAAGACGCCGAAGACCCCGCCCCTGTTGCCGGAGATTGCCGGGCCTGGGGTAGTCGAGCCCGATGATCCCGCCTTGAAGGCGGCGCTCGATCACGCCTTCGAGGAGCCGGCTGCTCCGCCTTTTCGCCGTACCAGGGCCGTGGTGGTGATCCACGGCGGCAAGGTGATCGCCGAGCGCTATGCGCCCGGCATCGGCGTGAATACCCAGCTGTCGGGCTTCTCGCTGACCAAGTCGGTCGTCAACGCGCTGATCGGCGTCTTGACCCAACAGGGCCTGACCTCGCCCTCGCTGCCGGCGCCGATCCCGGAATGGCGTGGCGCGGACGATCCGCGCCGCGAGATCGAGGTCGAGCATCTCATGCGCATGACGACCGGCCTCGATCTCGACGAGACCAATTCCGGATTCGATCCCTCGACCCGGATGCTGCTGGAAGACGATCTGTCGGCCTATGCGGTCCGCGCGAAGCTGATCGCGCCGGTCGGCGCGCGCTTCCATTATTCCAGCGCCACCACGCAGATCCTCGCGCGGATCATTCGGGATCTGACCGGCGGCCCCGAGCGGACACTGGCCTTTGCGTGGCGTGAGCTGTTCAATCCGCTCGGCATGCGGCATGTCACGCTGGAGTTCGACGGCACCGGCACCTTGCAGGGCAGCAACTATATGCTGGCCAGCGCACGGGACTGGGGCAGACTGGGACTGCTCTACCTCAATGACGGCGTGATCGACGGAAAGAAGATCCTGCATCCGGATTGGGTGGATTTCTGTGCGGCTGCGACGCTCGACAGCGACTATGCCGCGGGCTTCTACACCAACCGCAGCGAACATCCGGATGCGAAGGGCCGCGTCCAGCTCGGCTTTCCCCGCGATTCGTTCTTTGCGTCCGGCCTGCTCGGCCAACGCATCGTGATCATGCCTTCGCACAACATGGTCGTGGTGCGGCTGGGGGACTCCATCGAACCCACCGGCGATATCAGGGGAGTAGCGCGGCTGGTCAGGGAAGTGATCGCGGCGACCCGGCGGTGATCAGCGCCCGATCTCGTAAGGCCCGCCTTTTTCGAGCGCGCGCTTGTAGGCCGGGCGCGCATGGATGCGCTCGACGAAGGCCATCGCCTTGGGGTGCCCCTGCTCCAGCCCGGCGCGCGCGGCGGCCGCTTCCAGCGGAAAGCTCATCTGAATGTCTGCGGCAGTGAACTCGTTGCCGGCGAACCATTCACTCTTGGCGAGTTCGCTCTCCCAGTAGTCCATGTGCTGCTTGAGCTGCGGATTGACCAGCGTCGTCAGCGCCTGGTTGCAGACCTTGCGCACCAGCGGGCGCAGCAGCGCCGGCGTCCGCCGCGGCATCAGCGTGAACAGCAGCTTCAGCAGCAGCGGTGACATCGCCGATCCCTCGGCATAGTGCAGCCAATAGGTGTAGCGCAGTCGCTCCGGCGTGTTCTCCGGCGGGATCAGGCGTCCCTTGCCGTAGGTGTTGACGATGTACTCCACGATCGCGCCGGACTCCGCGATGGTGTTGCCGTTGTCAGTGACGACCGGCGACTTGCCGAGCGGATGAATGGCGCGCAGCTCCCGGGGAGCGCGCATGTCAGGCTGCCGCTGGTAGCGCACGATCTCGTAGGGCACGCCCAGCTCTTCGAGCAGCCACAGCACCCGCTGCGAGCGCGAATTGTTGAGATGATGCACTGTCAGCATTGGCCGTCCCCTCCCAGGAATTTCTCCGGCCGTTCCCGTATCAGGCCGGGGGCGGATTAGCGACCGGGCGAGCAAACCATCAGGTTCAAATAATAATACCCGGACGATATTGACCTGCTAAATTTACCCGGGTATAAAGCTCGCCATGTGGCCATTCCGGAAACTTAAAATGACGCAGATATTTACTGCCTTCGAGGGCCAGCGGCGCCTGATTTCAGGCACCCTCGCCGAAGTTGCCCTCGCCGTGAAACGCGCCGCCCAGGCGGCAGCGCCAATCCTCGTCTTCAGCGATGCCACCGGTCGGTCGCTCGATCTCGATCTGCGCGGGTCCGACGAAGACATCGTCGCGCGGCTGCCAAAGCCAGCGCCTGAAACTGCCGAACCCGACACCACGGCCGGCGAGCCGCGTGGCCGCGGCCGGCCGAAACTCGGCGTGGTGGCACGCGAGGTGACGCTGCTGCCGCGGCACTGGGAATGGCTCAACGCCCAGCCCGGCGGCGCGTCGGTGGCCCTGCGCAAGTTGGTCGACGAAACGCGCCGCGCGAGCGGCGACCGCGATCGGCTTCGCGCGGCGCGCGACGCGGCCTATCACTTCATGTCGGCGATGGCGGGCGACTTCGCCCATTTCGAGGAAGCCTCGCGTGCGTTATTTGCCGACGACAAGCGACGCTTCGCCGAACTGATCGCGGGCTGGCCCGCCGACGTCCGCGACCACATCGTCAGGCTCGCCTACAGCGATCGCGCCGCCTAGCGCAGTCGTCCGATCCAATACCTGAAACGTCTCAACCGCCATCTGCGCGCGGCACGATGTGCCGCGCCTATCGCAAGGCCATGCCCATGACCAATCCTGCCCCGCTCTGGAGAAGCTTTCTCCTCTTCCTGCTGCCGATGCTGGTCAGCAATATCCTGCAATCGCTGTTCGGCACGATCAACAACGTCTATCTCGGCCAGATGATCGGCGTCGACGCCCTGGCTGCCGTCACCGTGCTGTTCCCGGTCATGTTCGCCTTGATCGCGCTCGTGATGGGACTGGGCTCGGGCGCCGCCGTACTGATTGGACAAGCCTCCGGTGCCCGCGATTTCGACAAGGTCAAGGCCATCGCAGGCACGACGCTGGGTGTCGCGCTGTTGTTTGCGACGGCGATCGCGCTGATCGGATCGCTGCTCGCGAGGAAACTCCTGATCGCGCTCGGAACCCCGGCAAACATCCTCGACGAAGCCAGCGCCTATGCGCGCGTGACGATGATCTGCATGCCGCTTACCTATGCGGTGATCCTCGTCACGACCATGATGCGCGGTGTCGGCGACACGGTGACGCCACTGCTGGCGCTCGTTATCTACACGCTGATCGGGCTGGTGGCGACGCCGGCGATGATCGCCGGCTGGTTCGGCCTGCCCCAGCTCGGCGTCGCCAGCGCGGCATGGGCAACGGTGGCATCGAGCGGACTGACGCTGTCGTGGCTATACGTTCGGCTGCGCACGCGGCAGCACGCGCTGGCGCTGGACAAGCATTTGCTGCATGCGATGCGGCCGGACGCCCGGCTGCTGCGGCTGGTGCTGCGCCTCGGAATCCCCACATCGCTCAGCATGATGGTGATGTCGGTCGCCGAGCTGGTGCTGCTCGGGCTCGTCAACGGCTATGGCTCGCAGGCCACCGCCGCCTATGGCGCGGTCGGCCAGGTCATGAGCTATGTACAGTTTCCGGCCCTGTCGATCGCGATCACGGTGTCGATCTTCAGCGCGCAGGCGATCGGCCGCGGCCAGCCGGGCGAGATCGGCGCCATCGTCGGCACGGGCCTGCAGATGAACCTGTGGCTCACCGGAGGACTGGCGGCGCTCGGCTATTTCCTCGCGCGCCCGCTGATGGCGCTGTTCATCACCGACGCGGCGGTGCTCGATCTGGCCCAGGGACTGCTGTACATCGCGCTGTGGAGTAACGTTCCCTTCGGCATGGCCACGGTCTTTTCCGGCGCCGTGCGCGCGAGCGGTACGGTGTGGACGCCGCTCGCGATCTCGTCGGTGGCAATCCTCGCCGTCGAGATACCTTCGGCGATCTACCTGAGCCACCACATGGGCCTTTCGGGCGTATGGTTGGCCTACCCCATCGCGTTCTGCACCATGCTCCTGTTGCAGATGAGCTATTACCTGCTGGTCTGGCGCAACCGGGCGGCCGTGCGTCTCATTTGACTCAAGCGCAGGCGCGTTACAATATGATGACCATCATGGCTCGGGCGGTCGCGCTGCCCGGGCCGAAACAACGGGGAGGCCGCCGTGCGCCAGAATCCGCAATTCCTGTTCGATGTCGGCAGCCCCAATGCGTTTCTCAGCCATGAGGCAATTCCGGCCATCGAGAAGCGGACCGGCGTGAAATTCGAGTACGTGCCGATCCTGCTCGGTGGCGTCTTCAAGGCCACCAACAACAAGTCGCCTGCCGAGACGCTCGCCGGCATCAAGAACAAGCGCGAATTCCACGCGCTGGAGACCGAGCGTTTCCTGAAGCGGTTCGGCGTCAAGCCCTACACCTGGAACCCGTCCTTCCCGGTCAATACGCTGAACCTGATGCGCGCCGCGGTGGCTGCGCAGATGGAAGGCGTGTTCGAGAAATACGTCGACGCCGCCTTCCATCACATGTGGGTCGAGCCCAAGAAGATGGACGACCTTGATGTGGCGATGAAGGCGCTCACGTCGTCCGGTCTCGATGCGGCCAAGCTGTTCGCCCGCGCGCAGGATGCCGACGTCAAGGCCAAACTGATCGAGAATACCAACTCCGCCGTCGAGCGCGGCGCCTTCGGTTCGCCGACCTTCTTCGTCGGCAAGGAAATGTTCTTCGGCAAGGAGCAGTTGCGCGAAGTCGAGGAAATGGTTTCGGGTAAATAGCCGATCGTCATTGCGAGCGAAGCGAAGCAATCCATATTGCCGCGTGCCGAGATGTGGATTGCTTCGTCGCTCCGCTCCTCGCAATGACGGCGGCGGGAGCAGGACATCATGCAAAAGCGTAACGCCACCTGTGCCGTAATCGGTGCCGGCGACTATATCGGCGCCGAGATCGCAAAAAAGTTCGCCACCGAAGGATTTACGGTCTTTGCCGGCCGTCGCAACGGCGAGAAGCTCGAACCGCTGGTGAAGGAAGTCGAGGCCGCAGGCGGCAGCATGGTCGGCCGTTCGCTCGACGCACGCAACGAGGAAGAGGTCGCCGCCTTCCTGAACGACGCCGACAAGCACGCGCCGCTGGAAGTCTGCATCTTCAACGTCGGCGCCAACGTCAATTTCCCGATCCTGGATACCACCGATCGCGTATTCCGCAAGGTATGGGAGATGGCCTGCTGGGCCGGGTTCCTCGCCGGACGCGAGTCGGCCCGGCTGATGCTGCCGCGGGGCAAGGGTAACATCTTCTTCACCGGCGCGACCGCGAGCCTGCGCGGCGGCAGCGGGTTTGCGGCTTTCGCCAGTGCCAAGTTCGGCCTGCGTGCCGTAGCGCAATCGATGGCGCGCGAGCTCGGCCCGAAGAACATCCATGTCGCGCATCTCATCATCGATTCCGGCGTCGACACCGCCTGGGTCCGCGAACGCCGCGCGCAGCTTTGGGGCAAGGAGGCGCTCGACAACCCGGACCTGCTAATGCCGCCGGCGTCGGTCGCGGGCGCCTACTGGCAGCTCTATCAGCAGCCGCGCAGCGCCTGGACGTTCGAGCTGGAGATCCGCCCGTTCGGCGAGAAGTGGTAATGCATATCATTCATGCGTCGCGGCCGGGCTTGACCCGGCCATCCATCTCTTACTTGTATCTCTGCCCAAAGTCGTGAATGCCCTGCCACCGAGCAGGGCATGACGGTGAGCAGGAGATTATAGAATGCGCATTCTCGTGGTCGGCGCCGGGGCCATCGGCGGCTATTTCGGCGGCAGGCTGCTGCAGGCCGGACAGGACGTCACGTTCCTGGTGCGGCCGAAGCGCGCTGCGGAACTTGCCGGCGCCGGGCTTGTAATCAAGAGCCCGGGCGGCGACGTCACGTTGAAGAACCCGCCGACGGTGCAGGCCGACGGGCTGAAGGAGACATTCGACGTCATTCTGTTGAGCTGCAAAGCGTTCGACCTCGACGGCGCCGTCACCTCGTTCGCGCCAGCGGTCGGGCCGAACAGCTCGATCATCCCGCTGCTCAACGGCATGCTGCATCTCGACACGCTGGACCGGAAGTTCGGGCGCGACCGCGTCCTCGGCGGGCTCTGCGCGATTGCGGTGACGCTGAACGAGAAGCGGGAGGTGGTGCAGCTCGCCCCGATGCAGTCGCTCGGCTTCGGCGAGCGCGACGGCAGGATGTCGGATCGCGTCAAGGCGATCGCAGAGGTTTTCGCCAAGGCCAATTGCGGCGCGGCGCCGAGCGAACACGTCATGCAGGACATGTGGGAGAAGTGGGTATTCCTGGCGTCGCTGGCCGCAGCCACCTGCCTGATGCGAACCTCGGTCGGCAATATCCTGGCGGTATCAGGCGGCAAGGATTTCATGCTCGGCGTGCTCGACGAATGTTCGGCGGTCGCCACCGCCGAAGGATTTGCGCCGGGCGGTCCGTTCTTCCAGCGCACCCGCGGCATCCTGACCGCGGAGGGATCGCCGATGACGGCCTCGATGTTCCGCGACGTCAAGGCTGGGCTGCCGGTCGAGGCCGATCACGTCATCGGCGACCTCGTGGCGCGTGCCGATGCCGCAAAAATTCCGGTGCCGAAGCTGCGCGTGGCCTATACTCACCTGAAGGCCTACGAGAAGCAGCGCGAAAATTGACTCCGGAACATCCATGAACGTCACAGCGACAGATTTGAACCGCCGTGCGATCCCGCGCGCCGATTTCGGCCGGGTCACCGTCTTCTTCGGCGACAAGAACGGAAAATATCCCGACGCCAATCAAGTCATCGTCCGCGGGTCGGATACGCAGGCCGCCTTCGACACGCCGATCGTGGCCAATCACATCGGTGCCGAATTCGACCGCAGCGACCTCGTGATCCTGGGCCATGTCCATGAGGACCACATGGCCGGACTGCACCGCCTGCCGAACGCGCCGGTGCATGTGCATGAAGCCGACCTGTCGGCCGCGCGAAGCTGGGAGGGCCTGCGCGCCGCCTATGGCAGCGACGAAAGCTATGTGGACCAGATGCTGGCGCGATTTCGCCGCGATTTCTCCTATGTGCCGCGCCCCGACGCTATCGGTTACGCCGACGGCGCCACATGGGAACTCGGTCAATCGAGCGTGCGCGCCTACCACATGCCGGGGCATACCGCCGGGCATTGCGTGCTGCTGGTCGAGCCGGAGGGCGTCGCCTTCATCGGCGACATCGATCTCTCCAGCTTCGGTCCCTATTACGGCGACGCCTCGTCGCATCTCGGCGATTTTCGTCGGACGCTCGCACGCGTGGGCGACATCCCCGCCAAGGTGTGGGTCACCTCGCACCATCGCGGCGTCTATACCGACCGCGAAAAATTCCAGCAAGACCTTGCCGCCTATATCGCAACGCTCGACAAGCGCGAGCAGCGCCTGCTCGAACTGCTGCGGGAATCACCGAAATCCCTCGCACAACTCGTGGAATGCCGCCTGCTCTATCCGCCCGGTCATCAGGACCTTTGGGTGGTGGACGCCGAAACACGTTCCATCTCGCGTCACCTCGACGAGATGCTGGCCGATGGACGGGTGCGGATGGAGGACGGCGTCTATCGCCTGGCCTGATCGCCTCAGTTCACCAACGTGAACTGCAGCAGCAGGTTGCGCTGGATCATGGAAAAATTGTCGTCGGAAACCAGCGTGATCACGGTCTCGCCATCGGGCGTCACATGCGCGTCGATCCCTTCCATGTTGTCGATCTCGTAGCCGAGATCGGCAAAGAAGATCGTGGGCCCGTCGACCACGGCGCCGGGAACGACCGAAGCGAGGCGAACGCGCCGGATGCGGATGCCGACGCCGCCGAGCCAGGAGAATTTCCGCTCCAGCAACAGCAGATCGCCAGACGGCAGCAGCGTCGCGTCGCTGATGTCGAAATCCTCGCTTCGCCGGACCACGAATTGTCCCGGTGTCCTGCCGATCAGGAAACCGAGAATGTTGCCCTGCGGATCCAGCGCACGCTCGGAGAAGGCGATCAGCGTGCCCGCGAGCGGCTGCCCTCGGGGTACGGCGACCAGCGCTTCGATGCCCCTGTTGAACGGTAGCTTGCGGGCCGCCGACGGCAAGGGCACTTCCTCACCGAGCGCACGGGTAAAGCCCTTGGCGAAGTCGTAGCGCAGGATCCGGTTGACGCGCTCGAGTCCGACATAGACCAGCGACCCATCAAGCGCGATGGCTTCGGTGTCGAACCAGCCGCGCGCCGTGATCGGCTTGCCGTCGGGCCCGAGCATCGGAGAGGCCTCGACGTCGGCGAGCCCTGTCATCTCCGTGCCACGATAGACGATACGTCCGGTGAACCAGCTGCCCTTGTCGCTGATGGCAATGAAACGCTCGCCTTTGGCGTCGAGCCGCAAGCCCGACAATCCGCCGAAGCCGCGGAAGCCCGAGGTGAGAACCAGCCCGCTGCGGAATTGCAGCTCGCCGAAGCGAACCCGCGACCTGTCGCGGGTGTCGAATCCGGCCAGCGGCCGCGCATTGACCTCGACCGAAACCGGTTCGGTGACGGAATGTTCGTCCGGCCTGGCGCGTTGTGGCGGCGGCTGGACGGCAATTTGCCCGAGCGCCGATCGCGGCGCGGCGAGCCCGATGAATCCCGCCGCCGCTGTATTGAGCACGCGGCGGCGACTTAGGGACGAGGTCATGGGTTCAGGAGTGTAGACGCCGTCGGCCGCCAGTACTCGGCATTGCGCTCGTCTCGCTGAAGAGTTCGGCGAGCTTTTCCGTGATGGCACCGCCGAGTTCTTCCGCATCGACGATGGTCACCGCACGGCGATAGTAGCGCGTCACGTCGTGACCGATGCCGATCGCGATCAGTTCGACCGGAGAGCGGGTCTCGATCTCCTCGATGATGTGGCGCAGGTGCCGTTCCAGATAGTTGCCGGGGTTGACCGACAGCGTGGAATCGTCGACCGGCGCGCCGTCCGAGATCATCATCAGGATGCGGCGCTGCTCGGGCCGGGCCAGCAGGCGCTTGTGCGCCCAGTCCAGCGCCTCGCCGTCGATGTTCTCCTTCAACAGGCCCTCGCGCATCATCAGCCCGAGATTCTTGCGCGCGCGCCGCCACGGCGCGTCCGCCGACTTGTAGATGATATGACGGAGGTCGTTGAGCCGGCCGGGGTTGGCCGGCTTGCCGGCGGCGAGCCACGCCTCGCGCGACTGCCCGCCCTTCCAGGCCCGCGTGGTGAAGCCGAGGATCTCCACCTTGACGCCGCATCGTTCCAGCGTCCGCGCCAGAATGTCGGCGCAGGTCGCCGCTACCGTGATCGGCCGCCCGCGCATCGAACCGGAATTGTCGAGCAACAGCGTCACCACGGTATCGCGGAAGGTCGCTTCCTTCTCATGCATGAAGGAGAGCGGATGATAGGGGTCGGTGACGACACGCGACAGCCGCGCCGGATCGAGGATGCCTTCCTCGAGATCGAAATCCCAGGCACGGTTCTGCTGCGCCATCAGGCGGCGCTGCAACCGGTTGGCCAGCCGCGCCACGATGCCCTGCAGATGTGCGAGCTGCTTGTCGAGATACGAGCGCAGCCGCTCCAGTTCGTCATGGTCGCAGAGGTCTTCGGCGGCGATGACCTCGTCGAACTTCGGCGCGAACGCATGGTACTCCGGCCCGCGCGGCTCGTTCTTGCCGTGGCTGTTCGGCCGCGTCGCCTCGCCAGGCGTCTCGTCGTCGCCGAGTTCGCCGTCGTCGAAGGTGTCCGAGGTGGAGGCCTGCGCGCTCTCCATCGCGCTCTCCGACATTTCGTCGGTGGAAGCTTCCGCCTGGTCGGCGCTCATTTCCTGCGCGGCATCGCTGTCGGGCGCGCCTTCGGCGCCGGACTGATCGTTCTCGCCGTCCTGATTCTCGTCCTGGTCGTCTTCGTCCGAGTCCATGTTGCGGTCGTCGCCGAGATCGAGCGCCGACAGCAGGTCATGCACGAGATCGCCGAAACGGACCTGGTCTTCGGTGAAGCGGGCGAGCTGGTCGAGCCGCGGGCCGATCTTGTCTTCCAGCACCGGACGCCAGAGATCGACCACTTTCTTTGCCGCCGCCGGCGGCGCCAGGCCGGTCAGCCGCTCGCGCACCAGCATGGCCAGCGCGTCCGACAGCGGCGCATCGGCGCGGTCAGTGATCTCGTCGAACTTGCCGCGATGAAAGTGATCGTCGAGCATCGCGGTGAGGTTCTTGGCGACGCCCGACATGCGCCGCGCGCCGATCGCCTCGACGCGGGCCTGCTCCACCGCCTCGAACACGCCGCGCGCCTGCGGATTGCCGGGCATGAGCTTGCGGTGAACCTTGGGATCGTGGCAGGCGAGCTTGAGCGCGATCGAATCGGCGTGGCCGCGGATGATGGCGGCGTCGCGCTTGCTCATCTTGCGCGCGGGTTCGGGCAGTCGCGCCTTGCCGGGCGCGAGGCCCGGTCGCTCGGCGGCGAAGCTGACGTCGAGCTCCGGCGTCCTGGCGATTGCCTTCAGGCACGAGCTCACCGCCCGCTTGAACGGCTCGGTCGGCGCTTCCCGGTTGTTGCGGAACTTGGAGTTGGAGATGCTCATAGCGCTTTCGTAAACCAGTGGCGCGTCACGCCTTTGGGATAGTCCCCGATCGCGCCGAATTCTTCATAGCCGCAATTGCGGTAGAAGCCCGGCGCCTGGAAACTCATCGTGTCCACATAAGACCGTGTCGCACCGAACTTCCTCGCCTCGTCCTCGATCGACTTGATCAGCTTGGTACCGAAGTCCTTCCCGCGATATTTCTGTTCCATCCAGAAGAACTGGATGAACAGCACCGTGGTCCAGACTTCGCCGACAATTCCGCCGACGATCTTGCCGCGCTCGCGAAGCGTAACCGCGAAGCGCTTGTATTTCTGTTTCCCCATCTTTTCGGCGTTGTAGCCGATGAGGCCGCCGAGCACCGCCCTCTTGGCCTGGCCAATGGTGCGCTCGACGGAAAGCTTGGGCATCGGCTAGCTGAGCGCCACGTTGACGGACGATTCCGCCAGCTCCGTGTTGAAGCAGCGCTGATAGAACTCGGCCACCAGCGGGCGCTCCAGCTCGTCGCACTTGTTGAGGAAGGTGACGCGGAAGGCAAAACCGATGTCGCCGAAGATGTCGGCGTTTTCCGCCCAAGTGATCACGGTGCGCGGGCTCATCACGGTCGACAGGTCGCCGTTGGCGAAGGCATTGCGGGTGAGGTCGGCCAGGCGCACCATCTTGTTGACGATGTCGCGGCCTTCCGCCGTGCGATAGTGACGCGCCTTCGCCAGTACGATCTCCACTTCCTCGTCATGGCCGAGATAGTTGAGCGTGGTGACAATCGACCAGCGGTCCATCTGGCCCTGGTTGATCTGCTGGGTGCCGTGGTAGAGCCCGGAGGTGTCGCCGAGGCCCACCGTGTTGGCGGTCGAGAACAGGCGGAACGCCGGATGCGGCTTGATCACCTTGTTCTGGTCGAGCAGCGTCAAACGGCCGGAGACCTCAAGCACGCGCTGGATCACGAACATCACGTCGGGACGGCCGGCGTCGTATTCGTCGAACACCAGCGCAACGTTGTGCTGGAGCGCCCACGGCAGGATGCCGTCGCGGAACTCCGTGACCTGCTTGCCGTCCTTCACCACGATCGCGTCCTTGCCGACGAGATCGATGCGGCTGATATGGCTGTCGAGGTTGACGCGCACGCAGGGCCAGTTCAGCCGCGCCGCGACCTGTTCGATATGGGTCGATTTGCCGGTGCCGTGATAGCCGGTGACCATCACGCGGCGGTTCTTGGCGAAGCCGGCGAGGATGGCGAGCGTGGTGGCGCGGTCGAAGCGGTAATCGGCGTCGACCTCAGGGACGTGCGGGTCCACTTCGGAATAGGCGGGGACTTCGAGATCGCTGTCGATGCCGAACACCTGCCGGACCGACACCTTCATGTCGGGCAACCCGGTGACTTCTTGGTTCTTGCTCAGGGTGGCGGTCGTCATAAATCCTCCGAAGGCTCGGACGCGTTCCGAAACCAGCTTGCATGAATGGCTGCGGATTAGGGGCTAGTGAAAAGCCTATCAGAGAGCACGGGCCGGCAGAAGCCCGCCGCGCAACGAAAGTTCGCCAGCCTTTTCATCAAGATAGGTGCTGATCCCGGATTTTGGAAGGCTGCCCTGCGAATCACGCCGTACTTTTGCCGGGACCCCGCCACGCCGCTCTTTCCACGCTGCCGGGGGTCGGTAAGGTCGGTACGCTGCCGCGCTCCCAGAAGAAGGCCATTGTGACCAGCTTCCTCGATCCCCTGATTGCGTTCGTTTCGGCCCATGCCTGGCTTGGCTATCTCACGTTGTTTCTGGCCGCGCTGCTGGAGGCCGTCCCCGTGCTCGGCGCGGTCATCCCGGGTTCGACCGTGATCCTGGCGCTGAGCGCGCTGGTGCCGGGCGGAGAGTTGCGGCTCGAAGGCGTGCTGGCCGCTGCGATCCTGGGCGCCTTGATCGGCGATGGCTCCGCCTTCTGGCTCGGTCACAACAGGCAGCGCGCAATCCTCACCGCCTGGCCGCTGTCGGGACATCCCAGGCTGGTCGAAGAAAGCGAGGTGTTCTTTCGTCGCTGGGGCGCGCTCGCCGTGTTCTTTGCTCGCTTCGTGCCGCCGGTGCGCGCCTTCGTGCCGGTGACCGCAGGCGCGCTCGGCATGGCGCCGTGGAAATTCTACAGCGTCAACGTTGCTGCCATCGCAACCTGGGCACTGGCGCACACGCTGCCCGGCGTGCTGGCGGTGTCGGCAATGCATCACTATGCCGGGCTGCCGCATCGCGAGCATGTCGGCAAGCATCTCTGGATCTACGCGGTCGTGGGCGCAGCCGTGATCGCAGCGCTGGCGATCTCGCTTGTCCGCCGCCGAAGGAATGGCCACGGCGCGGCCGCACGGAAAGGCTAGAGGTTCCTGGTCGACGCGCTGCGGCCCGATGCAGGCCGACATGGCGCGCCCGGGGACGGATCAGCCTGCCATGCTGCAATTCTGCGCTGGCATGGAGGACTACGCCTCCTTCACCACCGTCTTCAGGTAATTGTAGGCCTTGATGATCTCGATCAGGCGGTCCTCGGTCGAGCGGTCGCCGCCATTGGCGTCGGGGTGATGCTGTTTCACCAGCGCCTTGTACTTGATCTTGACCTCTTCGAGCGTCGCGCCGGCGGCGAGCCCCATCACCTGCAGCGCCTTGCGCTCGGCGTTCATCACCTTGCGCGTCTCGGCCTTGGCCTGCTGCGCTCCGGGGCGCCAGCGTCCGCGGCCATTTAGCTCGGCAAACATCTGGAACGGATCGGACGCGGCATCGAACTCGCCTTCGCCCTTGGTGCCGGAATTGGCGCCCATCTTCCAGGTCGGCCGATGACCGGTGAGCGCATCCTTCTGGTAGCGCGCGACGTCTTCCGGATTCATGCCCTGGAAGAAATTGTAGGACTGATTGTATTCGCGAACGTGGTCGAGGCAGAAGTGCCAGTACTCGCGCGAATTCTCGCGGCCCTTCGGCGCGCGGTGCGGACCCTTGTTCTGACAGCCTGCCCATTCGCACGCCATCTGCTCTTCCCTGGCACGCGCCTGCGCCTTCGCGCTCAGCTTGTTGGGCTTGATGCGAATGGAGTCGAAGAACTTCGATGAATCGATCGCCATGGGCAGACTTACACTACGCCACGCGCGAGGCTTCAAGACTTGACATTGCGATTCCTTCGTATCCCGCCATTGACGAAACACAGCGGCGGACGTAATGCCGCGGCATGAGCACCAAAGAGGCTATCATAAACAAGTTGCGTGAAGCTTTCTCGCCGGAAAGCCTCGACGTCACGGACGAATCACATTTGCATGAAGGTCACGCCGGCCACAGGCCCGGCGGGCAGACTCATTTCAGGGTACATATCGTGTCTCCCTCCTTCGAAGGGAAGAGCCGGGTCGAACGTCACCGGATGATTAACGCCGCGCTCGCTGCGGAACTGGCCGGCACGATCCACGCGCTTGCCGTCCATGCGCAGGCCCCGGGGGAAAAACGGGGCTAAAGGGCCAATATCGACGGAGACGGTTCGCCCGTTTTCATTTATGTAGGACCGAGGCGACCGACGTCGTTCCCGGTATTTCCGGGCAGGGGCCGGCGGGTCCTGACACCGGCGCCGTTTGATGGGGTCGTTCCGATGCCTGTTGCGCCGCTGTTCCGATATCGCGAGATCGCAGCCTTCCTCGTTGCCGCTACCCTCGCAGGGGCGCCGTCTTCCGCTCCGGCCCAGGGCATGCCGAACGCCTTCGTGCAGGAGGTGCTGGTCAAGAGCATCCTGGTGACGCTGTCGGATGCGGTGGCCTACGACAACTTCACCGTCCTTCATGCCAAGATTTCCAAGCCGTTTCGCGACCAGTTTCCGCCGGAGAAGCTGCGCGCGGTGTTCAAGGACTTGATCGACAAGCGCGCGGTGTTCGATGCCATCGTGGCGAAGCCGATCGTGCCCGACGGCGAGGCCAAGATCGACGAGAACGGCGTGCTCCGGCTCAAAGGCCGTTTCGAAACCGCTCCGAAGCAGGTGAAATACCAGCTCGGCTTCATCCCGTCGGACGGCCTGTGGAAGCTGTCCGCCGTCACCATCGATATCGAATGAACTACGTCCATCGAACGACCTGCAAGTACCGAGGAATGACCATGCGCAATCGCTTCATCGCTCTTTTCGTTCTCGCCTCCTGTGCCGCGGCCCAGGCGACATCGCTCTCTCCGGCCGACAAGGCGTCCCTGATGAAGGGCACCAACGATTCCTGCCTCGAGAACCAGGTCAAGGACACCACCAACAAGTCGATGACGGTCGGCCAGTTGCAGACCTATTGCGACTGTTATGCGCGCGCCTTCTCCGACTTCATGCAGGTGGAGGATCTCGACAAGAACAAGGACACCTTGACGCCCGAGACCATGAAGAAGGCCGGCGAATTCTCGCAGACCTGCGCCGCCAGCACGCTGCGCAAATAGACGAAGACCCGCTTGCTCGCCCTGCCGCCGCGATCTTGCCGCGGCAGGGCAAGAACTGCTCCGCCTACGCCCAGGCGATCTCGTGACGAATCACGAACGGGTCCAGT
>WBZP01001867.1_pt1 | contig 25061 bp, 20 predicted proteins | sample 5204301 | NCBI WGS metagenome assembly WBZP01 (sample SAMN12412401, study PRJNA552823) | activated sludge metagenome | isolation source: activated sludge from nitrification reactor of wastewater treatment plant... | place: USA: Pennsylvania | collected 2017 | reverse complement strand
CGGATCGCGGCTTCGCCGCGAGCTCCTCGCTGCGCTCGTCGCGGGGTCGGGGTACTGCCTGCGCGTGGCTGGCTCTCGATCATCCCGTCCGCGTCTTCGCCGTACGTGACGCGGATCGCGGCTTCGCCGCGAGCTCCTCGCTGCGCTCGTCGCGGGGTCGGGGTACTGCCTGCGCGTGGCTGGCTCTCGATCATCCCGTCCGCGTCTTCGCCGTACGTGACGCGGATCGCGGCTTCGCCGCGAGCTCCTCGCTGCGCTCGTCGCCGGTCGGGGCGGGCTGCACGGTCCGGGCGTGCGCCGTTCACCCGCTCTGCGTCCTGTTTCCGTGGAAGGCTGCGACGCATGGGAGCTCAGCGTCCGTGGGTGGCGGTGTACGCGCTCGACGTGGAGCGGGTCGCGGCGTTCTACGCCGCGGTGCTCGACCTCCCGGTCGACGAGCGCAGCGAGGGCTACGTCGTGCTCGCGTCCGACGACGTCGAGGTCGCGGTCGTGCGGATCATGGAGCCCTATGCCGCGGAGATCGTGGTGGCCGACCCGCCGGAGCGCCGCGAGGACTCGGCCGTGAAGGCGTCCTTCGTCGTGGGCGACCTCGCGGTGGCGCGGCGCACGGCGGCGGAGCACGGCGGCGCGGTCGACGGTCCCGAGCGCGAGTGGGAGTTCCGCGGCTTCCGGGCGGTCGACGGCCACGACCCCGAGGGCAACGTCCTGCAGGTCCGCGCACCTGTCGGGCCGGCCGCGTCGTAGCGCGCGGACCCGGCCCGGCGCGGTCGCCTAGGCTCCCCGCATGGTGGTGCTCCCGGTGGTCGACGTCGGCTCGCTGGTCGACCCGTCGTCGTCGCACGACGACCGGCTCGAGGTCGGGCAGGAGCTCGACGCGGCCTGCCGCACCTGCGGGTTCCTCCTCGTCACCGGGCACGGCGTCGACCGCGCGCTGCGCGACGACCTCGAGCGGCTCTCGCGCGAGTTCTTCGCGCTGCCCGAGGAGGAGAAGGCGCGCATCGCCATGAGCCGCGCGGGATCCGCGTGGCGCGGCTGGTTCCCCGTCGGCGGCGAGCTGACGTCGGGCGAGCCCGACCGCAAGGAGGGCGTCTACTTCGGTACCGAGCTGCCGGCCGACGACCCGCGCGTCATGGCAGGCACGCCGCCGCACGGCGCGAACCTGTTCCCGGAGCGGCCGGCCGCGCTGCGCGACGTCGTCCTGCGCTGGATCGACGAGGTCGCCGCGCTCGGTGCCGCGCTGCTGCGGGGCCTGGCGCTGGGCCTCGGTCTCGACGAGCACTGGTTCGCCCGCACGCTCACCGCCGACCCGACGATCCTGTTCCGCGCGTTCCACTACCCACCCGGCGACGGCGGCTCGTGGGGCGTGGGGGAGCACACCGACTACGGCCTGATCACACTGCTCGCCCAGGACCATCACGGCGGCCTGCAGGTGCGGTCGCAGGGCGAGTGGATCGACGTGCCCGCCGACCCGTACGTGTTCGTGGTGAACATCGGCGACATGCTCGACCGGATGACCCGCGGCCGGTACCGGTCCGACCCGCACCGCGTGCGCAACCTGTCGGGCCAGGACCGCGTGTCCTTCCCCCTCTTCGTCGACCCGTCGTGGGACGCGCAGGTCGCAGCCCTGCCCGACAGCGTCTTCGCGGGCCGGGCGCCCGACGACGACGCCGGGAGCCGCTGGGACGGCGCCAGCGTGCACGCCTGGGAGGGCCCGTACGGCGCCTACCTCACCGCGAAGGTGGCCCGGGTGTTCCCCGACCTGTTCGCGGGCCTCCCGGGCTGACCCGCCGCGGTCGGACCGGGCGGGAGGACCGCGCCCGCCGACCACCCCGGCCGGCCCGCTCCCGGCCGGGACCCACGTCCCTCCCGTCGACGCGCGTCCGGTGCCCGGACGTGCGTACGGTGGTCGGGCAGCACGATCTTTCGGGCCCGTAGGAGCGGCCATGACGACGACGGCGGGGGCGCGCGCGGACGCGACGTCCGGCCCCCTGCCGATCACCTACGAGTTCGACCGCACCGGCACCTTCACCGCGGTCAGCGACGGCTTCTGCGAGGTCCTCGGTTGGCGGCGCGACGAGCTGCTCGGCAGCTACGCGCCGAGCCTGGTGCACCCCGAGGACCGCGGTCGGCTGGTCGAGCAGGGCACCGGGTTCGTGGCGGGCGACGGCGGCTTCGACCCGGTCTGGCGCGTGCGCCACGCCTCGGGGGAGTACCGCTGGTACCGCGTCGAGGCGACGCCGGTCGTCGACGCCGACGGTGCCGTGGTCGGCGCGAGCGCGGTGCTCGACGACGTCGACCAGGCCGAGGCGGCACGCGACGCGCTCGTCGCGAGCGAGCGCCGCTACCGGCTGCTCGTGCAGAACAGCCAGGACGTCGTCGGCCACCAGGTCGACGGCGTGCTCATCTGGATCTCCCCGTCCATCACCGGGCTCGCCGGCTGGACGCCCGAGGAGCTCGTCGGCCGGTCGACCCTGCACCTGTGGCACCCCGACGACCAGGCTGCGGCTCGGGACGTGCGGACGACCGCGGCCGGGGGCGGCCCCGCCACCGCCACCCTGCGTCTGCGGTGCAAGGACGGCCGCTACATCCACGTCGACGTCGGCGTGCACGACGACGGAGAGCTCGCCAGGAACGGCGTCGTCGTGACCATGCGGGACGCCACCGAGCGCGTCGCCGCGCTCACCGCCCTGCAGGTGCAGGAGGCCGAGTTCCGGCTCATCGCCGAGAACGCGGGCGACATGGTCGCGCTGTCCGACCTCGAGGGTCGGATCTCGTGGATCTCGCCCTCGGTCGAGCGGCTGCTGGGCCTGTCTCCGCACGAGATGGTCGGGCGATCGCTGGCCGAGCTGCTGCACCCCGACGACGCGCGCGCCCGTGCCGAGGCCATGACGCACGTCGACGCCGACGAGCAGCGCTACCTGGAGGCCCGCTACGCGCGCACCGACGGCAGCTACGTGTGGCTCGGGGCCAACCTGCGTCCGGTCCGCGACGAGTCGGGGCGCGTGGTCGCACGGCTCGGCACGGCCCGCGAGGTCTCCGGCGAGATCGAGGCCCGGACCAGGCTCGAGGAGCGCGAGGCCGAGTACCGGATGCTCGCGGAGAACGCCGCCGACATCGTCTTCCGGCTCGACGCCGACGACCGGTTCAGCTGGCTGTCGCCGTCGGTCGAGGCGGTGCTGGGCAGGCGCCCCGAGGATCTCCTCGGGCGCGACGTGGGCGAGTTCCTCCACCCCGACGACCGCTCGTCGCGGGACCGGGCGATCCAGGGCTCCGTCGACGGTCGTACGTCGTACGAGGCGCGCTACCTGCACGCCGACGGCACCTACCGATGGCTGGCCATCAGCGGCCACCCGGTGCTCGACGCCGCGGGTCACGAGATCGGCCGCATCGGCAACGCGCGCGAGATCGGCACCGAGGTCGAGGCCCGCGAGGCGCGCGCCCAGAGCGAGGCGATGTACCGCCTGCTCGCCGAGAACTCGGTGGACATCGTGACCCAGACCGATCTCGAGGGGGTCGTGCAGTGGGTGTCTCCCTCCGTGACTTCCGTCCTCGGCTGGGACGCCGAGGACCTGATCGGTCACGCCATCACCGAGCTCATCCATCCCGACGACGCGAACCCGCGGGAACGCAGCCGCCAACGGGTGTACGCCGGCGGTCTCGCCGCCCACCTCGCCCGGTACCGGCACCAGGACGGCACCTGGGTCTGGCTCGCGGCGCGCGGTGCCCCGCTTCTCGACGCCGACGGCGCCGTCATCGGGGCGGTCGGGAGCGCGAGGGACGCCACCGCCGAGGTGGAGGCGCAGCGAGCGCTCGTCCGCAGCGAGTCGATGTTCCGCCTGCTCGCCGAGAACTCCGCCGACATCGTGTTCCGCGCCGACCCCACGATGGTCATCGAGTGGGTCTCGCCGTCCGTACGCAGCACGATCGGGTGGCAGCCGGACGACTTCGTCGGACACCGGATCACCGAGTGGATCCACCCCGACGACCTCAGTGCGCTGATGGGCGGCCATGAGGCCAACACGGCCGATCGGCCGTCGGTCTACGAGGCGCGGTTCCGTGCGGCCGACGCCGGCTACCGCTGGTTCAGCGTGGCCGTCCGGTCGGTCGTCGGCGTCGAGGGTGAGGTCGTCGCCCGCGTCGGAAGTGCCCGCGACATCTCCGAGGCGGTGGCGGCGCGCGAGGCGCTCGAGGCGTCCGAGGAGATGTTCCGCTCGGTCATGGACTCCTCGACGGTGGGGATGGCCGCGGTCGGTCTCGACGGACGCTTCCGCGCGGTGAACCCGGCGCTGTGCCGCCTCGTGGACCGGGACGAGGAGTGGTTCGCCACCCACCTGGCCGCCGAGCTCGCGCCGGAGGAGAACCGCGAGCGCGCCGAAGGCGACGGCACCGAGTACTTCCGCGACGGCTCGCGGGCCCACCTCGACTCGGTGCGCCTGCAGCGCGCTGACGGCAGCGAGCTCTGGGCCAGGCGCACCGTGGTGATGGTGCGGGACGGCGAGGGCGAGCCGGCCTACTTCGTGACGCAGCTGCAGGACATCTCCGCCGAGCTCGAGCTCGAGTACACGACCTTCCACGACACCCTGACCGGGCTGCGCAACCGGCAGTGGATCGTCGACATCCTCGAGGACGAGCTGCGGACGTCGCGGCGCTCCGGCAGCCCGGTGGGCGTCCTGTTCATCGACCTCGACAACTTCAAGGTCGTGAACGACTCGCTCGGCCACACCGCCGGCGACGAGGTCCTCGCGACCGTGGCACGCCGCCTCACCGCGACGATGCGCCCCGGCGACCACGTCGGCCGGTTCGGCGGCGACGAGTTCGTCGTCGTCATCCCCGAGGTGGACGAGCTGCCCGACCTCGAGCGGATCTGCGGGCGGGTGCTCGCCGACATCACGCCGGTGATCGACCTCGACGGCCACCGCATCACCCCCACCGCGTCGATCGGGGTAGCGATCTCGACCATCGACTCCTCCGCGCAGTCCTTGCTGCGCGACGCCGACTCGGCCCTCTACCGGGCCAAGTCCGCCGGCAAGCAGCGGTGGCACTACGCCGACGAGGCGATGCACGCGCAGGCCGTCGCCCGCCTCACCACCGAGGACGAGCTGCGCCGCGCCATCGACGAGCACCAGCTGGTCGTCCACTACCAGCCGATCGTGCGCCTCGACGACCGCACCGTGGTCGGCCACGAGGCGCTCGTGCGGTGGATGCACCCGGTGCGCGGGCTGGTGCCGCCGCTGGACTTCCTGCCGGTCGCGGAGGACTCCGGGCTCATCGTCGAGATCGGCGACGAGGTCGCCCGCCTCGTCGGCGAGATGCTCGTGGCCCGCCCGGACCTGGCCAACGTCAGCGTCAACCTGTCGCCGCTGCAGCTGGCCCGGCCGTGGTGGCGCGAGAAGCTCCTCTCCCAGCTGACCGACCTCGGGGTCGAGCCGTCGCGCGTCTCCGTCGAGGTCACCGAGACGGCGGTGCTCGACAACCTCGACGACGTCGCGCGCGAGCTCTCGTCGCTGCGCGCTCTCGGCGTCGGCGTCCACCTCGACGACTTCGGCACCGGCTACTCGTCGATCGCGCTGCTGCGCGACCTGCCGATCACCGGCCTCAAGCTCGACATGTCGTTCACCCGGCGGCTCACCGGCGACGGCGGCACGACCGAGGTGCTCGCCGAGGGGCTCGCGAACCTGGCGCACGGCCTGGGCATGCTCGGCATCGCCGAGGGCGTCGAGACCGAGGACCAGGCCGTGCTGCTGCTGGCCATGGGATGGACCCACGGCCAGGGCTGGCTGTTCGGGCGGCCGACCCCGGATCCCGCCTAGTCGGCGCCGACGCCGTCGACTACGCCCGCGCCGCCAGGAGGACCGCGAGGCGGACCACGAGGTCGTAGGGGATCTCCTGCGACAGCGGCAGCTTCAGGGTGCTCCGGCCGCTGCGGTAGGGGGCGACCTCGGCCTCGAGCGCGTCGTCGACCTCGGGCACGGGGTAGATGCTCACGTGCTTCGCCCAGCCGGCCACGTGGACGAAGGAGCTGCCGTCGCGGGTGAAGGTGGGCATGTCGTAGGAGATGGTCTCCCCGGCGTCGGGGACGGCCTCGTGGATGCGGCGGCGGATCTCCGCGACCACCGGTGCGGTGGCCGGCGGCAGCGCCGCGAGGTAGGCGTCGATGTCGGGGTACGACGGCATCAGGTGCTCCTCACTGCGCAGCGTCAAGCAGCGGCCCGAGCTCGTGCTGGACGACGCTGTCGATGTCGCCGATCTGGGCCAGCTGGACGAGCACTCCGGCGTTGTCGCGGGGGTGGACGAACACCTCCGACCAGATGCCGTCGGGGTCGACGACGTGGCCGAAGGTCGTGATTCCGCGCTCGTGCAGGGCGCGCACCGCGGCGTCGAGGTCGTCGACCGCGAAGGTCAGGTGGTGCACGCCGCCGCGGCCGCCCGTGGACTCGAAGAAGCGGTCGAAGAACGTCGAGCCGGGGGTGGGGGCCATCAGCTCCACCCGGCCGTCCCCGAGCTCGAACGTCACGACGACCGCGCCGATGGGCAGCACCTCGCCGTGGGAGAAGCGGCCGCCGAGGACGTCGCGGTAGAACGCGACGAGGTCCGCGAGCGAGGGGCCGGCCACGGCCGTGTGGTCGAAGCGGGCGCCGAGCCCGGCGAGGTCGAGGGTCACGGGTCCTCCGGTCAGCGCACGATCAGGTGGCGGTCGGGATCGCGGGGCGGGCGCTCCGCAGCAGGCGCGGCGGCGTGGCCGATCGCGACCCCGCCCAGAGGCTGCCACGTCGCGGGCAGGTCCAGGACGTCCACGACGACGTCGGGGCAGAAGACGGTCGAGGAGATCCAGGCCGACCCGAGCCCCTCGGCGGCGAGCGCCACGAGCAGGTTCTCGACCGCCGCGCCGCCGGCGACGAGGAACAGGTCGCGCTCGAACCCGCGCCGGCGCTCGTCGGGGTAGTGGTGGGCCGCGCCGTCGAGCTCGAGGAAGGGCAGCACGACCGCCGGCGCCTCGCGGAGCACCCGTCCGCGGCGGAGCCGCCGGGCGACCGAGTCGTCGTCGTAGGAGTCGAGGGCCCGCAGGTCGTCCTCCCATCGCTGCGCCATGGCGTCGAGCAGCCGGGTGCGCACGTCCGGGTCGGAGAGGAGCACGAAGCGCCACGGCTCGGTGCGGTGCGGGCTCGGGGCGGTGAGCGCGGCAGCCACCGCGCGGCGCACGGCCTCGGGGTCGACCGGCTCGTCGGTGAAGCTGCGGACCGTGCGGCGGGCGAGCACGGCGCCGCGACGGCCCTCGGCGAGCGCCTCCGCCGTCCCGAGCCGGAACAGGTCCTCGTCAGGGCGCCGGACCAGAGCCCGCGCACCGGGCCCGTCGTCGTCGACGACGTGCGCGCCGACCCCTCGCACGACTGCTGCGGCCACCCCGGATGCCTTGCCGCTCACCAGGTCTGCGGCCGCTGCCACCTCGTCGGCGACCGCGGTCACGGTCATCTCGAGCACGTTGCCGTGGCTGTCGGTGCGACCTCGGTGGTCATCGAGCACGGCAAGGCCGGCGGCACCGATCGCGACGTCGGTGAGGCCCTCGCGCCACGGTCGGCCGAAGGTGTCGGACAGGACGACCGCGGGTCGCGCGCCGAGCCGGTCTGCCAGCCCGGCGCGCAGGGACCGCGCGCTCGCGTCGGGGTCGACCGGCAGCAGCACGACCGTGCCGCGGGGCGTGTTGGACGCGTCGACGCCGGCGGCGGCCATCACGAAGCCGTGCGAGGTCTCGACGATCCGGGTGGTGCCGCGCGGCGTGCGGCGCGTCGCGACGACCCGCACGGTCTCGTCGGTGATCGCCTGCTCGCGGTCGTCGGCCTCGACCGTGCGGCCCTCGGCCTTGCTCACGACCTTGCTCGTCACGACGACGACGTCGTCGTCGCGGACGCCCTCGGACCCGTCGGGCCAGACCAGCCCGGCGAGCAGCGGGGCGAGCAGCGCGACGAGGTCGTCGCCGGCCGCCACCTCGGGCAGCCCGGCGACGCCGAGCACCTGCAGGTCGTTCACCGGCGCACGGCCGTGGCGAGGTCGAGCGCCGCGGCCGCGATGGCGGCGGTGGCGTCGAGGTCGGTCATGAGCAGCGGCACGGCGCGGGTGGCGATGCCCAGCGCCTCGAGCGGCGCCACCGCGGCGGAGTCGGTGCCGTCGTCGACCAGCCAGCCGTCGATCAGGCCCGCGCCGGGCTCGCCGACGACGGGCCGGCGCGCGCCGTAGTGGCGGGCCACGGCCTCCGCCGTCGTCTCGACGCCGATCGCCGTGAGGCAGGCGTCGGCCATGCCGCGCACCGGCGCCCCGCCGACGATGGGGGAGACTCCGACGACGGGCGCGGCGGTGGTCGCGACGGCCTCGCGGACGCCGGGCACCTGCAGGATCGTGCCGACCGAGACGACCGGGTTCGACGGCGGCAGCAGCACGACGTCGGCGTCGCGGATCGCTTCCAGCACACCGGGTCCCGGGCTCGCCTGGTCGACGCCCACGAGCACGAACTCGTGCGCGGGGAGCGCCGCGCGGTGGCGGATCCACCACTCCTGGAAGTGCAGCGCACGACGGGTGCCCGGCTCGTCGCCGTCGACGACGACGTGGGTCTCGACCCGCTGGTCGGTCATCGGCAGGAGCGTCACGCCCGGCTGCCAGCGGGCGCACAGCGCCGCCGTGACGGCCGAGAGGGGGTAGCCGGCCGCGAGCATCTGGGTGCGGACGAGGTGGGTCGCGGTGTCGCGGTCGCCGAGGCCGAACCACGAGGGCTCGACGCCGTACGCCGCGAGCTCCTGCTTGACGACGAACCCCTCGTCCTCGCGGCCCCAGCCGCGCTCCTCGCTGATGCCGCCGCCGAGCGTGTACATCACCGTGTCGAGGTCCGGGCAGACCTGCAGGCCGAAGACCCGGATGTCGTCGCCGGTGTTGCCGACGACCGTGATGTCGGCGCCGCCGGAGGGACCGGGCTCGCCGCCGGAGCGGTCGAGGTGGTGGAGCAGGCCGCGGGTGAAGCGGGCGCCACCGATGCCGCCAGCGAGGACCGTGATGCGCACGACGACGATCCTGTCAGCCCCGGCGCGGACGAAACGCCCGACCCCGTGATCCGGTGTCGGTCACGGAGCGTGACGTAACGATCACGCCTATACGGGGATCCCGCGGCTCGCGGGGTTGACTGCGCGGCTCTTACACGCGTGTAATTCACCCCGTGCCGGCGCTCGCGCCGGCCCATCAGGTCCCGCGGGACAGGCGCCCCCACCGGGGGAACCCAGGGACCAGGTCGAGGAGGTACACCGGTGAGCAGCAGCAATGTCACCGTCCTGCCGCTGACCGACGCCGAGGAGCTCGGCTGGCAGGAGCAGGCGCTGTGCGCCCAGACCGACCCGGAGGCGTTCTTCCCGGAGAAGGGCGGCTCCACCCGGGAGGCCAAGCGCGTCTGCACGACCTGCGACGTGCGCGTCGAGTGCCTGGAGTACGCGCTCGCCCACGACGAGCGCTTCGGCATCTGGGGCGGCCTCTCCGAGCGCGAGCGCCGTCGGCTGAAGAAGGCCGCGGTCTGATCCGCTGACGCCGGGTCCCCGACCCGGCGGTCCCGCTCTCCGATGAGCGGCGCTCCCGCACCCTCCTCCCAGCACCGTCGTCTAGGGTGCTCGGGTCATGTCGTCGAAGGTCCCCCCCGCCGGTTCCGGCGACTCCGCAGGCACCCGTCGGGGGTCCCGTGCGGGCGTCCCCGACCCCGCGGCCGTCGACCCGGCCGTGCTCGAGCACACCGGCGAGCTCGAGGCGATCCTCGCCCGCGACGACGACCCCGTGCCGCCGCCCCCGGCACCCGCCAGCACCGCGGCCGACCCTCCGGTCGACGCTCCCGCCGAGCCCGGGGCCGTCCCCGAGGCCGTTCCGGGCAGCGGCGCCAAGCCCGGCCCGGTGAGCGCAGACGCAGCCGCAGACACCGACCTCCACGACGCGGTCGTCGCCGCGCCCGCCGAGCCCGAGCGCGATGCCGACTCCTTCGCGGCCCTTCTCGACGAGCTCGACGACCCCGACGACGACGTCCCGCCGCGCGACCACCACGTGACCGCGGTGCTCGTCGCCCACGACGGCGGTCGCTGGCTGCCCGCGGTGCTGACCGCGCTGTCGCGGTCGACGCGCCGACCCGAGCGTGTCGTCGCCGTCGACACCGGGTCGCTCGACGACACCCCCGACCTCCTCGTCCGCGCGCAGCAGGCCGGCCTCGTCGACCGCGTGGTCACCGTCGCGCGCGACAGCGGCTTCGGCGCCGCCGTCGCCGCCGGTCTCGCGACCGGCTCCGGCTCGGGCCGTCCCACGGAGTCCGGCGCGCTGCAGTGGGTGTGGCTGCTCCACGACGACTCGGCTCCCGCGCCGACCGCGCTCGAGCAGCTGCTGCGCACGTCGGACCGCAGCCCGAGCGCCGACGTCCTCGGCCCGAAGCTGCGCGGCTGGCGCCACCCCGACGTGCTCGTCGCCGCCGGCGTCACGATGGCCCGCTCCGGCAACCTGGTCACCGGTCTCGAGCGGCACGAGCTCGACCAGGGCCAGCACGACTCGACCACCGACGTCCTGGCCGTCGACAGCGCGGGCATGCTCGTGCAGCGCGCGGTGTGGGACGAGCTCGGCGGGTTCGACCCGGCGCTGCCGCTGTTCCGCGACGACCTCGACTTCTGCTGGCGGGCGCACCGCGCCGGCCACCGCGTCATCGTCGCGACGTCGGCGATCGTGCACCACCGCGAGGCCGCGACCCACGGTCGTCGTCCGGTCGACGCCGGCTCGCCCAAGCACACCGACCGACCCCACCGTCTCGACCGCGTCGCCGCGATCCACGTCGTACGGGCGCACGCCACGGGTCTCTCCGGCCCGTTCGCCTCGCTGCGCATGCTCATCGGCTCGCTCGTGCGCGCCCTCGGCCTGCTGCTCGGCAAGGCGCCCGACGCCGCCCGCGACGAGTGGGGCGCCTTCCGCGACGCCGTGCGCGACCGCCGGGGCCTCAGCGCGTCGCGCGCCCGCGTCCGCGCCGCGGGCGAGGCGGCCGGCGCGGTGCCGGAGCGCGACGTGCGCCGGCTCCTCGCGCCGCGCAGCCTCGGCGTCCGCCACGCGATGGACAAGGCCGCCGAGGTGCTCGCCGGCGACAGCACGGCCGACGTCCAGCGCTCGGTGCTCGACTCCACGAGCGACGACCCCGACGGCTGGTACGCCGACGACCACCGGCCCTCGCGCGTGCGGCGCATCCTCACCCGCCCGGCCACGATCCTCGTCCTCGGCCTGGTGCTCGCGTCGCTCGTCGCCGAGCGCACGCTGCTCGGCTCCGGCTACCTGCAGGGCGGCGCGCTGCTGCCCGCGCCCGACGGCGTCGGCGAGCTGTGGGGCAGCTACCTCACCGCGTGGCACGAGGTCGGCACCGGCTCCTCGGCCGACGCGCCCGCGTGGCTCGCTCCGCTGTCGCTGCTCGCGCTGCTCCTGCGCGGCTCGGCGTCGGCTGCCAACGACGTCGTCCTCCTCGCGCTCGTACCGCTGGCCGGCCTCACGGCCTACCTCGCCACCCGCGGCGTGCTCCGCACCCCCGTCGCGCGGGTCTGGGTCGCGGTCACCTACGCGACGCTGCCGGCCGCCACCGGCGCGATCTCGGGCGGTCGCCTCGGCACCGCCGTCGCGATGGTGCTGCTGCCGTGGCTGGTCCGGTCCGGCGCCCGGCTCGCCGGGCTGGCGGGTCCGAGCACGTGGCGCCGCGCGGCGGGCACCGCCCTGCTGCTCGCCGTGGTCGCCTCGTTCGTCCCCGTCGTCTGGCTGGCGGCCGCGGTCCTCGCCGTCGTCGGCGTCCTCACCGTGGTCCGCGAGCGCGGCGCGCGGCTGCGCGTGCTGGCCGCGGTGCTCGCCCCGGTCGCGATGCTCGTGCCGTGGAGCCTGCGCGTCGTGCGCGAGCCGGCGCTGCTCTGGCTCGAGCCCGGCATCGTCGGGCCGACCGACCTGCACCTCACCTCCTACGACGTCCTCCTCATGCGCCCCGGCGGCGTCGGTTCGACCCCGCTGTGGCTCGCCGCCGGTCTGCTGCTCGGCGGTCTGGCGGCTCTTGTGGTGCCGGGCAGCCGTCGACCGGCGGCGATGGCGTGGGTCGTGGGCCTCGTCGGTCTCGCGCTCGGCCTGGTGCAGCAGGTGATCCGGGTGACGCCGGCCGCGCTCGGCGAGCCGGTCGCGCCGTGGCCCGGCACCGCGACGGCGCTGTGGGGCGGCGCGCTCATCGTCTGCTCGGCGGTGCTCGCCGAGCAGCTGCCCCGGCGCCTCGAGGGTGCCAGCTTCGGCTGGCGTCAGCCCGCAGCGGCGGCGCTGACGGTGCTCCTGCTGCTCGCGCCGCTCGGCGCCCTCGGGCTCTACGTGCTCGGCGTCGACGGCCCGCTGCACCGCTCCGGCCGCGAGGTGCTCCCGGCCTTCGTCGCCGCCGAGATGTCGACCCTCGACCGGCCGCGCACCGTCGTGCTCCAGCGCAGCCTCGGCGACCGTGTGGTCTACGACCTGCTCGCCGCACCCATCCCGCAGACCGGCGATCTCGACGTCGCGCCCCCGGCCGCCGTCAGCGACGCGCTCGACCAGATCATCGCCCGGGTCGTCGCCGGCCTCGGCGCCGACGAGGTCGACCAGCTCGCGACCCACGGCGTGCGCTACCTCGTGGTCGCCGACGCCGGGCGCCGCGACCCCCTCGTCGCGACGCTCGACGGCCAGCGCGGCCTGCGCCACCTGTCCTCGCGCGACGGGTCGGCGGTCTGGGAGGTCGTCCCCGTCGCGTCGCGCGTGCAGGTCATCGACCCGCCCGCCGGCGACTCCGCGGGCACCGTGCAGGTGCGCCGCGCCGCAGCGGTGCCCGTGACGAGCGCCGAGCCGCGCGTCGTGACGGCCGTCGACACCTCGGTGAAGGCGGGCACGACCGGCCGCAGCCTCGTGGTGTCCGAGACGCTCGACAGCCGCTGGCGCTGGACCGCCGACGGCATCGACGTCACGCCCGTCGCGGGGGGCACGGGCGGCAGCGACCCCTCGCTGCAGGTGGCCGGCGTCTCCGGCTCGGTGTTCCCCGTCACCATCGCGTTCGACGGCTCGTCGCGCGCCGGGTGGTTGTGGACGCAGGCGCTCGTGGTCCTGCTCGTGGTCGTGCTGGCGCTGCCGTCGCGGCGTACCGAGGACGACGAGTCCGACGCCGACTCCGACGCCGCCGACGCCGAGGTCGTCGTCGGTCCCGAGCCCGGCACCACCGCGGCGAGCGCAGGCGCCGCCGGCGGGAGCAGCGCTGGTGGGAGCAGCTCCGGCGGGAGCAGTTCCGACGTGGACGATCCCGAGGACCCGGGCGCGGGCCAGACGCGCGCCGACGACGGCACCGGCGAGCGGACGTCCGAGGAGGTGACGTCATGACCGACGTGCGGTCCGAGCTGCGGCGCCCGCGCGCCCGACTGGCCGGCGCGATCGCGGCCGTGGCGGTCCTGGTCGGTGCGGCCTCGCTGCTGACCCCCGAGGTCACCGCCGTCGAGTCGGCGCCGGTGAAGGAGCCGGTCGCGTCGACCGAGCTGGTCTGCGCCGTCACCACCGGCACGAAGTTCCTCACCTCGACCATCACCGCCGGCGTCGCCCCGCTGCCCAGCGTCACCACCGGGCTGGCGACGCTGGCCGACCTGTCGGTGAAGCAGACGTCGGACCCGCTGCGCATCACGACGCCGGGGCAGTCGGTCACGCGGGTCATCGCGGGCAAGTCCGGTCCGGCGCTCCTCGCGCGCGCCACCGGCTCGTTCGCGCAGGGCCTCGGCGCCGACCAGTACATCCGCTCGGGCCAGGGCACGATCCGCGGCCTCGCGGCGTCGCCCTGCGCGCGCCCGGTCACCGACGCCTGGGTCGTCGGCGGCGGCTCGACGGTCGGCCGGCTCACGCAGGTGCTGCTCGTCAACGACGACGACCGCCCCGCGCTCGTCGACCTCCTCGTCTACGGCCAGTCCGGGCCGATCCCCGCACCGGGCGCCTCCGGCCTGCTGCTCGGCGCCGGGTCGCGCAAGCAGGTCGCGCTCTCGACCCTCGCGCCCAACCAGCCGGTCACGGCCGTGCACGTCGTCGCGCGCTCGGGCCGGGTCGGCGTCGTCGGCCTCGACCAGTCGTCGAAGGGCCTGATCCCCACCGGCGTCATGCTCATGCCCCCGTCGGACGCCGGCACGCGCCTGGTGATCCCGGGGCTCCCCGCCGTCGACGCCGTCTACCTGTTCCTGCTCTCGCCCGAGGTCGACACGACGGCGTCGATCACCTTCCTCACGCCCGACGGGCCGATCACCCCGGAGGGGATCGGGACCGTCCAGCTCGAGGCGGGCAAGGTGAAGCTGCTGCGCGTCGAGCCGCAGATGGCCAAGGCGGCCGCCGGTGTCCTCATCACGTCCGACACCGACGTCGTCGCGGGCGCCGAGGTCCGCGCCGGCGGCTTCACGACGCGGCTGCAGGAGAAGGACGGGTCGGCGCCCGTGCCCGCGCTGAGCACGCCGGGCATCGTCGTCGGTCTGGCCGGCGGCGTCCTCAAGCACTCGGTCTTCCTGTCCGCGCCGGGGAAGGCGGCGACCGTCGGGCTCGCGCTGTACGTCGGCGGCGCCTCGGTCCCGGTCTGGGAGAAGCAGGTCAGCGTCCCGTCCGGAACCCTTGTCGTGGAAGGCATCCCGGTGACGACGACCACGGCGTCGTCGACACTGGTGGTCACGCCGCTCGGCGGCGGAGCTGTCTACGCCGGCCGCGAGGTGACCGAGAAGGGCAGCCGCGGTCCGATGCTTGCGCTGGCGCCGATCCTGCCGCAGCGCACCACGGCCCTCGTGCCGACGGTGGTCGCGCAGCCCGGCTCGTCGGTGCCCGGCGTCTCCTCGCGCTAGCCCCTGCCGCTGGTCCTGGCCGCTGGTCCTGGCCGCTAGTCCTCGTCGCCGTCGTAGGAGGGGTCGAGATCCTCCGGCGCGAGGCCGAGCGCGGCACCGAGCTCCTCGGCGACGAGGTCGCGGACGAGGTCGACGCGCGCGCGGTGCTCCGGCGTCCGCAGCTCGACCGGGCGGCGGTAGACGACGAGCGTCAGGGTGCGCGGACCCGGACCGGTCCGGTGCTCGGCGAGGACGACGTCGTCGGTCCCGGGCGGTGCCGGGGGAGCGTCGACCACCTCGATGTCGACCGCGTCGAGGTGGCGTCCCCAGCGCGGCTCCGTGCGGTCGACCGCCGCCGCGACGAGGTCGCCGAAGCGGTCCGCGCGGGGGACGGTCGCCGGGGAGGTGGGCGGGGCGAGGGGTCCGCGCAGCCCGCGGCCGTGGCGGTCGCGGCGCACCCGGCGGGACATGGCGCCAGCGTAGGACGGGGCGCGCGGCCGGGTGGCCGGCCCGGGGCGGCGGCCGGCGCTGGTCCGCCGCGCGCCGGTCGACCGGCCGCGTGACGGACGTGACGGCTGTGCCTGCTGCGACACGGCGCGCCGCTCCCGGGCGCCGTCGCTCGCGCGCCGTATCTTCGCCCCTGTGAGCCGTCGCTGTTCCAAGCCCTCCTGCACCCGGGTCGCCGTGGCCACGCTCACCTACGTCTACGCCGACCAGACCGCCGTCCTCGGACCGCTGGCCACCTACGCCGAGCCGCACTGCTACGACCTGTGCGAGCAGCACTCGGTGCGGATGACCGCCCCGCGCGGCTGGGAGGTCGTCCGGCTCGAGACCGACCCCGACGCCCTGCGCCCGAGCAGCGACGACCTCGAGGCCCTGGCCGACGCCGTGCGCGAGGCCGCCCGACCCCGGCCGGAGCCGGTGCCGATGGCCGTCGAGGTCGGCCGCCGCGGGCACCTGCGGGTGCTGCGCACCGACGTCGACGCCTGACCGTCCGCACCGGCTTCAGTGCGGACAGTGACGGATCTCACGTGCAGTGACGAGCCCTGATCACGGGGTAGTCACATCTGTTCCCATCTGTCACTCTGGCCCCACGGGTACTTCCCCTGCGCCTGCCCGACCCTCTACTGTCGGCCCGGCACGGACGGTTCGGACGAGGAGGACACCATGGCGCGCAGCCGAGCAGCGGCCGAGCAGGTCCCGCTGGGATCGCTCACCCAGCGCGGAGCACGGGGCGGGGCGCTCTGCCTGGTGTGCGAGTCCGACCGCGTCACCCGGATCTCCATGGAGCTCACCGACGGCTCGCAGGTCGACTTCACCCACTGCCTGGACTGCGAGAACCGGTCGTGGCAGGCGGGTGGCGAGGTCCTCTCGGTCGACCACGTCCTCACCAAGGCCCAGCGCACCCGCTAGGAGCGCTCGCCGCCGTGCGCGAGCGCGGCCCGCACGACAGATAGGGTCCGTCTCGTGCTGGACGACGCCCTCCTCGACCGCCTGATCAAGGCCTACGACGTACGCGGTGTCGTCCCCGACGACCTCACCCCCGAGATCGCCCGGCTCGTGGGCGCGGCCTTCGTGCGCGTCCTCGGGGTCGCGGTGTCCGACGGCGGCCCCGGTGCCGTGGTCGTCGGCCGCGACATGCGCCCCTCCGGCCCGGCCCTCGTCGCGGCCTTCGCCGAGGGCGCGACCAGCCAGGGGGTCGACGTCGTCGACATCGGTCTGGCCTCGACCGACCAGCTCTACTTCGCCGCCGGCTCCCTCGACCTGCCCGGCGCGATGTTCACGGCCAGCCACAACCCGGCGCAGTACAACGGCATCAAGCTCTGCCGCGCGGGCGCGTCGCCGGTCGGCCAGGAGACCGGCCTGCGGGAGATCCGCGACCTCGTGCAGCAGTGGTCGGCCGAGGGCGTCCCGGCCCACGACGGCGCCGCCGGCACGGTGTCCGAGCGCGACCTGCTCGCCGACTACGCCTCGTTCCTCAACTCCCTCGTGCCCCTCGGCGGATCGCGCCACCTGTCGGTCGTCGTCGACGCGGGAAACGGGATGGGCGGCCACACCGTCCCCGCCGTGCTCGCCGGGCTGCCGCTGACGGTGACCCCGCTCTACTTCGAGCTCGACGGCACGTTCCCGAACCACGAGGCGAACCCGATCGATCCCGAGAACCTGCGCGACCTGCAGGCCGCCGTCGTCGCCGCCGGTGCCGACCTCGGCCTCGCGTTCGACGGCGACGCCGACCGCTGCTTCGTCGTCGACGAGCGCGGCGGGCTGGTCGACCCCTCGACCCTCACGGCGCTGATCGCGGTGCGCGAGCTGGCGAAGTCGCCGGGCTCGCCGATCATCCACAACCTCATCACGAGCGCGGCGGTGCCCGAGATCGTCGTCGAGCACGGCGGCACGCCGGTGCGCACCCGTGTCGGCCACTCGTTCATCAAGGCGCGCATGGCCGAGACCGGCGCGGTCTTCGGCGGCGAGCACTCCGGGCACTTCTACTTCCGCGACTTCTGGCGCGCCGACTCCGGCATGCTCGCCGCGCTGCACACCCTCGCCGCGCTCGGCGAGACGCCGGAGGGCACCACGCTGTCCAGCCTGCTCGAGCAGTACTCCCGCTACGTCGCGTCGGGCGAGATCAACTCGACCGTCACCGACCCGCAGGCCGTCATCGCCACCATCCGCGCGACCTACGGCGACCGCCCCGGCGTCACCCTCGACGAGCTCGACGGCCTCACGGTCGCCGGCTCGGCGGAGGCCGGCACGTGGTGGTTCAACGTCCGACCCAGCAACACCGAGCCGCTGCTGCGCCTCAACGCCGAAGGGGCCACCGCGGCCCTCATGGCGTCGGTGCGCGACGAGGCGCTGGCCATCATCCGGGGAGACCACGCATGACCTCACTCGACCCCGTCCTGCTCGAGGTGCTCGCCTGCCCGTGCGAGCACCACGCGCCCGTGCGCGTCGACGGCGAACCCGTCACCGCGCTCGTGTGCACGCGATGCCGCAGCAGCTTCCCGGTGCGCGACGGCATCCCCGTGATGCTGCTCGACGACGCGACGCCCGGCCCGCAGGGCATCGGCGCGGACGTGCAGGAGTAGGCGTGCCGCACTGGGCAGACGACCTCGTGCTCGACGACCCCGCCGCCCTCGAGACCGCCGACCCCGGCGGCATGCTCCGGGCGACGGCGGACGCCGGTGCGCAGGTGCGCCGTGCGCTGTCGGCGACCGACCCCGCGGCCCTCGCGGCCGTGGCGGCCGACGGGCGGCCGCGCGCCGTCGTCGTCGCCGGCCTGGGCGGGTCCGGCATCAGCGGCGACGTCCTGGCCGCGGTGTGCGGCACGGGCTGCCCGGTCCCGGTGTCGACCCTGCGCGGCTACACGCTGCAGGGCTGGGTGGGCCCGCTCGACCTCGTCATCGCCGTCTCCTGCTCGGGCCGCACCGAGGAGACCCTGACGGTCGCGGCCGAGGCCGTGAAGCGCGGCACCCGCCTCGTCGGCGTCGGCTCGGCCGGCTCGCCGCTGCACGCGCTGGTCACCGAGGCCCCGGGCGGGGTGTTCCTGCCCGTCGACCCCGGCAGCCTCATGCCGCGCGCCTCGCTGTGGCTGCTGTCGACACCGCTGCTCCTGCTCGCCGACGCGCTCGGCCTCGCCGACGTCCCGCGCACCGCGCTCGAGCGCGCAGCCGACCTCCTCGACGAGCGCGCGGTCGAGCACGGGCCGGTGACGCCCCTTGCCGACAACACCGCGAAGCTGCTCGGCGTCTCGATCGCCGGGTCGCTGCCGATGGTCTGGGGCACCTCGCCGCTCGGTGCGCTCGCCGCCTACCGGCTGGCCTGCCAGCTCAACGAGAACGCGAAGATGGCCGTCGCGAGCGGACCCTTCCCGGAGGTCACCCACAACCAGGTCGTGGCGCTCGACGGCGACGCCGGCGGCGGCTCGACCGACGACATCTTCCGCGACCCGTTCGAGGACGGCGCCGGCCCCGCGCGGCTGCGCCTCGTGGTCCTGCGCGACCCGGGGGAGCACGTGCAGGACGGGCGCCGGGCCGACGTCTCGCGCGACCTGGCCGAGCGCCGCGGCGTACCCGTCGACGTGGTCGTGGCCGACGAGGGGCACCCCGTCGTGCGGCTGGCCTCGCTGCTCGGCCTCGTCGACTGGGTGAGCGTCTACGCCGCGATCGCACAGGGTGTGGACCCCACGCCGATCGGACCGATCAACGAGCTGAAGGACCGCATCGCATGAGCACCGAGGGCGGCACCAAGGCGGTGGTGGCGGCGCTCGCCGCCAACCTGGGCATCGCCGTCACGAAGTTCATCGCCTGGTTCATGACCGGGTCGAGCTCGATGCTGTCGGAGGCGATCCACTCCGTCGCCGACTCCGGCAACCAGGTGCTGCTGCTGATCGGCGGCAAGCGCGCCGACCGCGAGCCCGACGAGAAGCACCAGTTCGGCTACGGCCGCACGCGCTACGTCTACGCGTTCGTCGTGTCGATCGTGCTGTTCTGCCTCGGCGGCCTGTTCAGCATCTACGAGGGCTGGCACAAGATCCACGACCCCGAGCCGCTCAACGACCCGCGGATCGCGTTCCTCGTCCTGGGCATCGCGATCGTCCTGGAGGGCTTCTCGTTCCGGACGGCGATCCGCGAGGCGAACCACTCGCGCGGCCACCGGTCGATGTACCGCTTCGTGCGCGACGCCCGCCAGCCCGAGCTGCCCGTCGTCCTCCTCGAGGACTTCGGCGCGCTCATCGGTCTGGTGTTCGCCCTCGTCGGCGTCTCGCTGGCCGTCGTCACCGGCGACGCCCGCTGGGACGGCGTGGGTGCGCTCGCGATCGGCTCGCTGCTGCTGGTGATCGCGGTGTTCCTCGCGCTGGAGATGTCGTCGATGCTCGTCGGCGAGAGCGCCGTGCCCGAGCAGACCGAGGCGATCCGTGCGGCCATCGAGTCCGAGCCGCTGGTCGCGAGCATCATCCACCTGCGCACCCTGCACACCGGCCCCGACGAGATCCTGGTCGCCGCCAAGATCGCCGTGGCCCACGACGACACCGCGCAGGCCGTGGCGCGGGCCATCGACGGCGCCGAGGTGCGGGTCCGCGAGGCGGTGCCCCAGGCCCGCTGGATCTACCTCGAGCCCGACCTCCGCCGCCCCGCCGCGTCCTCCCAGACCCCGCCCGAGGGCGAGTAGCTGCCGAGCGGCACGGGTCGGAGCCCTCGACCAGTGCAGCTCGGCAGCTGCTCGAGGGCGGGCGCACCCGGCTCGCGTTCGACCTCGGGGGCGGCGTACGGCAGAATGGGCGGCGCCCTGCGGTGACGTCACCCGCGTGAGCGCACGGCGGTCCATCGAGGCCTCGAGACGACCGCCGTCCCCCGCCCTCACGGGCGTAGATCGGAGAACACCCGCATGACCCTCCAGGACTTCAAGGTCGCCGACCTCTCGCTGGCCGAGTTCGGCCGCAACGAGATCCGCCTCGCCGAGCACGAGATGCCCGGCCTCATGGCGATGCGCGCGCAGTACGGCGAGAGCAAGCCGCTGCGCGGCGCCCGCATCACCGGGTCGCTGCACATGACCGTGCAGACCGCCGTCCTCATCGAGACCCTGACGGCGCTCGGCGCCGAGGTGCGCTGGGCCTCGTGCAACATCTTCTCGACCCAGGACCACGCCGCCGCCGCGATCGCGGTCGGCCCCGACGGCACCCCCGAGGACCCGAAGGGCGTGCCGGTCTACGCGTGGAAGGGCGAGTCGCTCGAGGAGTACTGGTGGTGCACCGAGCAGGTGCTCCGCTGGCCCGACGGCGCCGGCCCGAACATGATCCTCGACGACGGCGGCGACGCCACCCTGCTGGTGCACAAGGGCCGCGAGTTCGAGCTCGCCGGCGCGGTGCCCTCCACCGACGCGAACGACTCCGAGGAGTACGCCGTCATCCTCGACGTGCTGCGCCGCTCGCTCGCCGAGTCGACGGACCGCTGGACCACCCTCGCCGCGGGCATCAAGGGGGTGACCGAGGAGACCACCACCGGCGTCCACCGCCTCTACGAGATGGCGAAGGCCGGCACGCTGCTCTTCCCGGCGATCAACGTCAACGACTCGGTCACCAAGAGCAAGTTCGACAACAAGTACGGCTGCCGCCACTCGCTCGTCGACGGGATCAACCGGGCGACCGACACCCTCATCGGCGGCAAGGTCGCGGTCGTCTGCGGCTACGGCGACGTCGGCAAGGGCTCGGCGGAGTCGCTGCGCGGCCAGGGCGCGCGCGTCATCGTCACCGAGATCGACCCGATCTGCGCGCTGCAGGCGGCGATGGACGGCTACGAGGTCGCCACGCTCGAGGACGTCATCGAGAAGGCCGACATCGTCATCACCGCCACCGGCTGCTACGACGTCGTCAACGTCGAGCACATGACGCGGATGAAGCACCAGGCGATCCTGGGCAACATCGGCCACTTCGACAACGAGATCGACATGGCCGGCCTCGCCGCGCTGCCCGGCGTCACCCGCACCACGATCAAGCCGCAGGTCGACGAGTGGCGCTTCCCCGGGGGCAAGACGGTCATCGTCCTGTCGGAGGGCCGCCTGCTCAACCTCGGCAACGCGACCGGTCACCCGTCGTTCGTGATGAGCAACTCCTTCACCAACCAGGTGCTGGCCCAGATCGAGCTCTTCACCAAGACCGACGAGTACCCCGTGGGCGTCTACACGCTGCCCAAGCACCTCGACGAGATGGTCGCCCGGCTGCACCTCGACGCCCTCGGCGTCCGGCTCACCGAGCTGCGCCCCGAGCAGGCGTCGTACCTCGGCATCGCCGTGGAGGGCCCGTACAAGCCCGACCACTACCGGTACTGATGACCGACCCCGACGGCGAGGGGCTCCCCGGGCAGCAGCCCGGGGAGCCCCTTCCCGTGCGCCCCGGGTCGGTGCCGGCCTACGCCGGCGCCCCGACGACCTACGTCGAGGCCCTCGGGGCCGGCGAGCCGCTCCGGCCCCCGCGGTGGGGTCTCAAGGACGTCGCCTTCGCGATCCTGATCGCGTTGATCGTCCCGACGCTCGTGCTCGGCTTCATGCTCGCCGCGGGCCTGCCCCGCGGCGGGGGAGTCGTGCTGCTGGTGAGCCTGGCCCTGCCCTGGGTCGGGTTCGGGCTCTACCCGTGGCTCGCGACCCGGCTGCAAGGCAACGGTCCGAAAGTCGACCTCGGGTTCACGTTGAGACTTTCCGACCTCGGCTGGGGCATCGGGGGCGGGGTCGTGGCCACCGTGCTGGCCGGCGTGGTCGCCTCGCTCACCGAACGGTTCTTCGGCCAGTTCAGCTCGACCGCGGGCGACGCCATCACGCAGGTCGACGCCCCCCGCTGGGTGCTCTACGCCGCCCTCCTGTGCGCCGTGGTGGGCGCTCCGCTGTTCGAGGAGCTGTGCTTCCGCGGCCTGGCGTTCGCGGCGATCGCGAAGTGGGCCGACGAGCACCGCATCCCGGCGGTCCCGTGGGCCACCGCGGGCTCCGCCTTCCTCTTCGGCGCCATCCACCTGGAGCCGGTGCGCTTCCCGCTGCTCTTCGTCATCGGGCTGGTGCTGTCCTACCTGCGCGCGCGCACCGGACGCGTCGGCGCGAGCGTCGTGGCGCACGCGTTCAACAACCTCATCGCGGTGTCGTCGCTCCTCGGGTGATGTACGACGCGGCAGGGTGACGCTCGCGGTTTGCGCAACACGCTGAAAATCCTTTCCCTGCGCGGGAACTCGCGATCTGCTCACGTCGTCGGCGTGTCCGGGCGAGGTTTCTGTTTCGATGCCTCTCCGTCGTACTCTTGTCGCGCCGCAACCACCGAGGGGACGTCCGCATGGCCACCGCTGCACTCGACACACCTGTGTCGCAGCGGTCTCGGGTCTCCACCTGGACGCACATGCCGGGTCTCGACGGCGTCCGCGCGATCGCCGTCACCGCGGTCCTCGTCTTCCACGCGAACCCCGACTGGCTGCCTGGCGGGTTCCTCGGCGTCGACGTCTTCTTCACCCTGTCGGGCTTCCTCATCACGTCGCTGCTGCTGGCCGAGCTCGACCGCACCGGGGGGATCCGGTTCGGCCGGTTCTACGTCCGTCGCGCGCGCCGCCTGCTGCCGGCGCTGTTCCTCGTCCTGATCGCGACCTCGCTGCTGGCCATCACGGTCGCGCAGGACGCCGCGACGCGGGCGCGCGAGGACGTCGTCGCCTCGATCTTCTACGTCAACAACTGGTGGTACGTCGCCCACGGCACGGACTACTTCGAGGCGACCGGTCGCCCGCCGCTGCTGCAGCACCTCTGGTCGCTGTCGGTGGAGGAGCAGTTCTACCTGCTGTGGCCGCTGCTCATGTACGGCCTGTGGCGCATCGGCAAGGTGCGCGGCGTGCGCTACGGCGCGGCCCTGGGAGCGATCGTCTCGACCGCGCTCATGACCTGGCTCGCGGTGCGCGACGGCATGCCCGACGTGTCGAGCACGGCCCGCGTCTACTTCGGCACGGACACCCACGCGATGACGCTGCTCGTGGGCGCGGTGCTCGCGACGCTGTGGCGACCGCAGCGGTTCGCCGAGCGGCTCACCGAGCGCGGTCGTGCGTTCATGACCGTCCTCGGCACGCTGTCGTTCGTCGGCCTCGTGGCGATCTTCTGGTTCGTCGGCTCCGACACGACCGCGCTCTACCGCGGCGGCTTCCTCGTCGTCGGCCTCGTCGCCGCCGGTGTCATCGCTGCCTCCGCCGTCACCGGTACGGCGTTCGCGACGGTGCTCGGCCACCAGCCGCTGCGCTGGCTCGGCGAGCGGTCCTACGGGATCTACCTGTGGCACTGGCCGATCTTCATGGTGCTGCGCCCCGGGGTCGACCTCGACCTCGACGGCTGGCCGGTCCAGGTGCTGCGCTTCGCGCTGACGTTCGCCGCGGCCGAGCTCTCGTACCGCTTCGTCGAGATGCCCATCCGCCGCGGCGCCCTCGGCCGAGCGTGGGCGGAGTGGCGCGCGTCGGGCCGGCTCGGTCACGTGCTGCGCGCCGGCACCGCGGCGTTCCTGTCGCTCGTCGTGGTCGTCGGCCTCGGCGTGGGGCTGACGCAGGCGAAGGAGCCGACGCTGCAGGACGCCCTCGGCGGCGTCACCGAGGTCGGCGACGACCTCACCCCGACCCCGACCCCGACGCCGTCGTCGAGCACCTCGACCAGCCCCTCGACGAGCGCCACCAGCTCGCCGAGCACGTCGCCGTCCGGCTCGACCACGAAGAGCGCGACCAGCAGCCCGTCGAGCGCGCCGGTGCAGGCGCCGCCGACCGTGGCGGCCGGGCAGGACGCGTTCGGCCTCTCGACCAGCGCTGTCGGCGACTCGGTGATGCTCGCGGGCTACAAGGCGCTGCAGGCGCAGTTCCCCGACATCAAGGTCGACGCCGCCGTGAGCCGTCAGCCCGGCGCGGTCTACGACCGGATCCGCGCGCGCAAGAAGCTCGGCCAGCTCGGCGACGTCGTCATCATCGGCGCGGGCACCAACGGCCGCATCGAGACCAAGGACCTCTTCGCGCTCCTCAACGAGCTCAAGGACCGGTCGCGGATCGTCCTCATCACGGCGAAGGCCGACCGCAGCTGGATCAAGGGGTCGAACGCCTCGATCTGGGCGGCGTACAAGGCCTTCAGGAGCGGCAACGTGCGCGTGGCCGACTGGCAGAGCTACTCCGCGGGCCACCGCGAGTGGTTCTACTCCGACGGCATCCACCCCAAGGGCGCCGGTGCCGCAGCCTATGCCGCCCTCATCCGCGACACCCTGCGCAAGTAGCGCTCAGACGCCGTAGGTGCGCAGCGCGGTGAGGATGAGCGCGTTGTACTGCTTGCGGCCCGTGGGATTCGGGTGCACGCGGTCGGGGCCGAACCAGTTCGGGTGCGAGGACGAGACGGCGGCCCAGTCGACGATCACGACCTGCTGGTGGTGGCGCGCCGCGCACGCCTTGAGCACCTTGTCGTTGGGGGCCATCCACGACCGCGGGCCGATGACGGTCACGAAGAAGACCCGACGGGACGGACCGGCCGTCGCCACGACGTTGTCGCAGTGCTTGGGCAGGATCGTGCCGTTGGTGCCGAGGTGCACGAGCAGGTTGCGCGGCAGCGTGCCCGCGCGGGCGACGGCGCGCAGCTCGGGGATGCCCTCGAAGAACTGGCGGCCGACCTCGGCGTCGACGCGCACGTGCGCGGCGGTCAGCACCCGCTTCGAGCCCAGCAGGA
>WBZP01001866.1_pt1 | contig 25062 bp, 24 predicted proteins | sample 5204301 | NCBI WGS metagenome assembly WBZP01 (sample SAMN12412401, study PRJNA552823) | activated sludge metagenome | isolation source: activated sludge from nitrification reactor of wastewater treatment plant... | place: USA: Pennsylvania | collected 2017 | reverse complement strand
AGCCCGTTGTAGATGCCGATGGCCGCCAAAGCGAGCACGACCAGCAGACCGAGGGCGATGAGGACGAAGATCATGCGCCCGATCCTATGCCGCGAGCCCCCGCGAGGTCAGCACACCACAGGCAGGGCAGGGCGCTTCCCGGTCCCGGTGCTCGATCACGACCCTCAAGTCGCTGCTGCTCAACCGCTCGAGACTGGTCACGACGAACTCATCTTCCAGCCCGAACAGCACTGACGTACTGTCGATCATGCTCGTGGCCTCGTTGCTGACGGAGTAGAGACCAACAGCATGACCGGGGCCACGAGCCCACTCAGGTCAGGGCACCCCGCTCAAAGTTGAAGAGCCCGTTAGTGTGTCAACCCCGACCCCCGCACGCCGCTGACCAGCACAAACGCGAGCCGACCCGCGACATCACGCCCGACCTGTGCAAGTCGGGCCTGACCAGCACCTTTGCCATCAGCGCCGAGCTCTATCCGTCAAGTGGCACGAGTCGGGCCGTAGACGCCACGGGGGATCCGTTCGCCATCACAGGTAGGCCAGGCCCGGCGCCGCGAGCGCTCTAGCCCGGAGCCGGGCGAGGTGTTCCTCCTTGATGAGTTCGGGGCTTACGAAGGTCTTGATGTCGGAGGATGCCCGAATTCCGCTTTCGACCGCGAATCGTTGGAAGATTGCTGCGTCGTCGGCGACCATGTCGGCGGCGATCAGGTGGCCGAGGAGGGTGCCGTCCTCAGGTCGGATCCTGTCTGCGTCGAGGTAGTCCGGGTCTGTCAAACCGCCGGTTACACCGTTGATCTGACAGACCCCAACCACGGGGAGATCGCCCACGACGAACGACGACGCATCTTCGACCTGAAGCCGACAGCCGCGCTCGCCGACCTGGGCGATCGACTGGTGATCGGCTGGCGGTCGCCGCGAACGTGGCGCATCAACGCGACGACGGCCGCCCGATACCCGGTGATGGAGATCGCAGACGCCCAGCCGGTCCGATTCCCCGGGTTCGACGCGCTCACTCTGGACTACCCCCAACTGCAGGCTGTCATCCGGGAGCAGCGATATGCGGCCTGGCGTACGGCCCTCTCCTCGGTGATCGCGCCCACAGCGACGGACATTGCAGCGGGTGAGCTGGCCCGCCCCAACCAACTTGATCGACGTCGCCAGCAAGCGTCGGGCGTTCCCCGAGCAAGGGCGGCTTGTCAGTCCTTGGCTCTAGCGTCACCCACATGCCACGTCAAGGTTTCGATGAAGACGGCGACGGTGACACGTGGGCCTGGAATCGGTTGGGCCGTACCGAATCATCCAGTCCATCGCAGGTGCCGAGCCGCAATGCCTCGTGCTCGACACCAATGTCGCCATTGACGTCGAACGGTTCTGCTTCGGGAGCGGAAGGGTCGATCGCTTAGCCCTGAAAGGGTTGCTCGACCGGTACCCGGCTGCGCCCAACTACAGGGGCCTGGGAGTCACCAGGTGGGACCTGCACGCAGAGGTTGAAATCAACTATGGCTGGGCCGTTGGTGAGGCGACTTTTCCTTCGAACCGGTGAGCATGATGTCGCGACCGCCCGGCAGATGCTGCACGCCTTGGGCGCGGTGCTCCGGTGGGACCCAAAACAGCGTTCACCCATTCAGGTCGTGCGTCGGCGCGTGAGCCCGTAGGTGATCACCGGGGTGGCCAGCTCGAGTGCAAGCAAGACGTCGTGGAACCAGTGCGGACGGCCCAGGGTCGCGCGGGTCACGAGACGCCCGGCGCCACCGGCCCCCATAAGACCGGCCAGCAGCCGCATCCGCCCGACGTCACCGCTCGCGGCGGCGTCGAGCCACCCCAATCCATAGCCGATGAACATCGGGCCCATGAACCGGATGTGCGAATCGGTGGTCGGCTCGGGCGCGACGCCCGGCTCGACACGGGCGCCACCGATCAACTGCAAGCTCCCGATAGCCACGCACGACCAGCCCATCGTGCGAGCGAAGCCGGTCATTGCCGTCACCCGCTCAGTCTCGCAGACGTGTCGAGGCGAGCCAGCACCGACGCAGCGCGCAGCAACCGCTCGCTCATCCGCCGATGGATCGGGGCCAGACGAGACCAGATCACCGCGCCCAAGCGGGTATGGTGGCGCAACGCAAGCGCCATGTGGATCTGCCCCTGCGAGTGGACCACGACCAGCTCTCCGGTATGCCGTGGGCCTCCGCGGGTGAGTCGAGCGACGGTGTCAGTGCTTTCCGCGAGCGCCCATCCCCCCACGCTCCTTCCGCCGCGAGTCGGTCGAAGCCCGAGAGCCAGCCTGAAAACGAAGAAGCGGCCCATGGGCGAGACGAGTTCGTCGAAGATGGTCCGCGCCCACCACTGCGGTGACCGGTCCGTCTCCATGCGGATCCAGTGGTCGTCGACGTAGTCGGCAGAGCCGATCGTGAGGTGACGTCGGGCGGCATACGGGATCTCACCGACGGAAGACTGGACGGGCGGAGCCAGGCGTGCACGCCAGTGGGCCGCGGCTCCGCGCATGATCGAGGGGTAGACGACGAGGTGCCGGAATGGCGCGATCCCGGCCATATAGGCCCTGCCCCACACGGCGTTCGGTCTCACGAGGACTGTCAGCTGTCCGCGGTAGGCGCCCGGGTGCGCCGGGTCCCGGACCCACCCGAGATGCAGCACCCCGTGCACGGTGCGGTTGGCCATCTCGCCGGCCCACTCGGTATCGGTCTGGTAGAGGGTCCGGAACGGCAGCGCCCTGGGATCCGGCCCGGACCGCGCGGCCAGGGCTGGGTCGACGCGCGAGCGCAACGACTCCACCCGATGGTCGAGGCCGGCCGACTCGTCGTCCCAGCCGAACCATTCGCCCAGCCGCCACCGCAGCCGGAAAAGCAGGCGAGCCGCAGCCGAGCGGCTGCTGGCCAGGTCATGATCGACGAACTGTTCCACGAGGCCAGCGAAGTCGTCCACGCGACCAGGCGTGTCCAGGGCCCAGGTGTCAAGGACCGTGAAGTCGGGCGCGATGTCGTGGATGAGCCAGGTGCTCCCTGCCGTGGAACTCTGGTCCGGTTTCATGTGACTCCCAAGTATACGTAGGCGTATAGACCCTGGACGAGAGTAATATACGTGGTCGTACAGATCAAGGAGGGTGTATGGCAAAAGCCCGTACGCCGCGTTCGAGGTGGCTGGAGGCTGGCCTGGCCGCGCTGGCCGAGGGCGGTCCGGCGGCGGTGCGGGTGGAGGAGCTGGCTCGTCGCCTCGGTGTGACCAAGGGCGGCTTCTACGGGTACTTCGCCGGTCGGGCGGACCTGCTCGACGCGATGCTCGACCACTGGGAGGCCGCGTGCACGCAGGAGGTCGCCGACCGCGTGACTCTGGAGGGCTTGCAGCCTGGGGCGGCAGCTATGCGAGCCGCGCAGCTGACCTGGCGGCCGGGCTGGCTCCTCGATGTCGACCTCGCCGTTCGGGACTGGGCGCGTCGCGAGCCGTCGGTGGCCGCGCGGCTCGAGCGGGTGGATCGCTATCGCGTCGACTTCCTACGTGAGCAACTCGGGCAGGTGTTCACCGACCCGGTCGAGGCGGAGGCCCGCAGCCTACTCGCGTATGCCGCTACCATCGGCACGCACTACGCCGGTCTGCCCCTGGCCGCCTTCCCTGCCGAGGCGAGGGCACGAGTCTTTGACATCCTCATTCGTCAGGCGCCCGACGAGCGGCCATAGAAGGCTTCCTCGGAACGCCGGATCGACGGGACCAGACCTGGACCAGGGCATCCTGCACCAGATCCGCGGCGTCGGCCTCATGGCGGGTCAACAGGTAGCCGAAGCGCATCAGTTCGCCTGAGCGCGCCTCAAGAAACGCCGTGAACTCGGCCTCCCGCGGACTCATGCGCATCCCCCATTCTCTCTCCAACACCCGGGCCGCCGCGTGTGCGGACTTATCGACTACTAGCCCGGATCGTTCACGGCTGATCGGCGCGTCGGGGGCTTGAACGTACGGAAGTGCCTGTCCTGCAAGGGAAACTTGGACTTGTCGATGGTCTGAGGTTCCCGAGTGGAAGGCACTCCGTAGGTGAAGAGTACAGCGTGGTCGGCAGGCTTGTCCGTGTCCGCCGACGGGGTCGGCGTGGTGGCCCACGCGGGCAGTATCGCGACGCGGCTGCTGGCTGACCGGACCGGTCTGACCGAGCAGTTGTCGGTGGCGATGACTCGCCGCGGGTTCACTCCGGGGCATGACCGTGGTCGGGTGCTGGTCGACGTGGCGCGTGGGGTTCGCGGTCACCGAGACGATCCGCGACGCGATCCGTCTCGTACCCAAAACTGTGTGGACCCCGGCCCTCGATGCCGACGGTGGGATCCGTGATGGCGGTGATGTGGCCGAGCTGACCGGGCTGCTCGACCTGTCCCGATGGCCGGACGGGATGCGGGTCATCATCCGCCGCGAACGCCCCCACCCGGTCGCTCAACTGTCGCTGTTCGAAGAGCGCGACGGGTGGCGCTACCAAGCCTTCGTCACCAACACCGGCGCCGGGCAGCTGGCTTTCCTGGAGGCCCGGCACCGCGCCCACGCCCCCGTCGAAGACCGCATCCGGAACGCCAAAGACACCGGCCTGAGACGGTTCCCGTCCCGCGAGCTCGCGATCAACCAGGCCTGGCTCACCCTCGTCCAGGTCGCGGCCGACCTGACCGCCTGGACCCGCCTGCTCGGCTGTGTCGGGGACGCCGCCGTCCTCGCGTCGTGTGAACCAAAAGCACTGCGCTACCGGCTCCTACACGTACCCGCCCGCCTCGTCCGAGGGCAGCGTCGACGACAGCTGAGGATTCCGGAAACGTGGCCCTGGGCGACCGCGATCGTCGCCGTGTTCGCGAATATCGCGGCGGTCCCCCAACCAGCCTGACCAGTCCTGTCCGCACGTCGAGATCACCACCGGAGAACCGCAGCCCGGCAGCGCCAGCCGGTCCGTCGTCACGCCCGAAGTCGCCGCCAAGCACCCGATCACCCCAACCCCCAGCACTCACCCGACTCCGGCGCCCTCATGAAAGACCGGGGCTAAGAGATCCGCTAGATCTCCAAGGCTCCCTTCGGGAGATAGCCCCGATGCCTCGGAGCCACAACGGCGATCGTCAGGCCTAGGGCAAAGACCAGGGTTGCGATGACCAATTGCGTTGGGGTTGCATTCGGTCGAAGCAAGAAGCCGTAAACACTGAGTGGATTCTCAGACGGGGGTGACAAGATGGCCATTGAATATGCGATCACGGAAGCGATCCAGCCGAACACCGAACCTCCGACTTCCCGTACTATCAACACCGCACCCGAGAGAAACATCGTATTCCGCGCCATCCCAGAAACATAAGTAGCGGTTCCCATAAGCACCGGAATGGACACGGCAAATGCACAACTGAGCAGGGTCAGGAAATATGACCATGCTCGAGCTACCAGGACCCGAACACAGACCGGAACGATCGGGGTCGGCCACTCGTCATGCGCGATCCCAACGGCGACCGACAACATCATTGGGACGAACAGCACAACTGGAATTTCCGGCTGGAAGCTAAGCGGTCCCAGCGCGTCGACTCGACCATCGGGAAAGGCCGCGGTAACGCCCGCAGACACGATGACGATGGCCAAGGCGCGCGCGAACCCGGTCGCCCTGAGCGCTATCGTCACCACCGCCCCCCCTACCTATCGCTGAGAAAATGAGCATACGTACATGTTCGAAATTCCTTCATCCTTTGCTGGGCAACCGTGGCAGACAACGGAGCATCGCTATGACCATTTGCCTCCCAGGACCCAGGCAGAGCCACCTCGGTCCATGTGTCCACGAGCTCTCCCAGGTCCGTCGCGTAGGTCATCGACGGTGGAACATCACCTTTGAGTTGTGCACAGTGGACCGGCTCAGTTAGCGATAGAGCGACGTGACGCAGGTCGACACCATGCTCCTCGAGGGCCTCGATACCGATCTGGAGATTCCCAATTCGCGAGTCCATGGATGAGCCAGCCCGATTGAAACTCATCTCCTCGACCCGCGCCGGGACGAGCTCGCCGTACCCGGCATTGCGCGCCTGCTCAAACAGGACAAAGAGGGCGTCATTGTAGACATGTTCCACCCGGGCATGCTCAGCGTAGTAGCATACGGGAACCCCTGAGACGGACCCACAGTGGTCTGGCACTTCCATGGCGTCCTTCAGGCGGGGGGCAACAATTGTGAATGACAGAACCAATGGCAAGACAATTGCGCCCGAGGCAACAACTCGGCGATGAATAATTCCCTTGGCCACAACTTGCGGCAGCAGGAAGCCTAACGAAAGGGTGAGAAGAATGAGAGCCTGAGGCAGGAGGTAGGCAGGGTTGTATTCTCTGCCGATGGCCGGGGTAGTCCGAACGCCCAGGTTGAGCGGCATCAGGTGCTGCGAGGGGTAACTCCACAGGTATACCGCAATGAAGGAGATCATTGCCGCCACCAGACCGCCGAGAACCGGGGGCGCAACCTTGCCAATGGCCACGCCCAAGGACGCGAATAGCGCCAGCACAAGAACCTGATTCACGAGGGCGAGCGGCGCCCAAAAGTCAAATCCCTTCGGAAGCGAGATACCGAGCGCTACCACCATAAATATCAGGTGCGTTGCCCCAACCCCGACGACATAGGCAATCCACACAGCAAAGCCCGGGCTCCGCGAAATGGGCCGGGTGGCAAAGTGCTCTACCCCGCGGCCCAGCCGAGCCGCATCCACTGCGGCGCAACCGGCAACCAATGGACCAAGAGCAACGAACGTCACGGGAGGCCAATCAAGGGTCCACACCAGATCACCCCGCCAGGCCTGGTCTCGTTGGAGGAGGCCGGTCGCCTCGAAGACTATCACTATCGGCAGGAGGACCCGGAGCGCCCCCCACCTGGAGACATACGCAATCGGGGTGAGGATGGCGCCCTTCATGCTCCTAGCCTCCCGACAACCCCCATGAAGCCAGCCTCGACCGTCTCCGCCCTAACTTCGTCTGCGCCGGCACTCGCCACCAACTCTTCGACACTCCCCTTGAAGCAAAGACGACCACCATCCAAAACCAGGACTGACGTGGCGATTGCAGCAACATCTTCCGAGAGGTGCGTAGAAACCACCACTGGCTGAGTCTCGGCCAACTCACGAATCAGTTGGCGGAGGTCTCTGCGTTGCATGGGGTCGAGACCTACCGTTGGTTCGTCTAGTAGGAGTGCGCTCGGCGGGCCAAGAAGAGCCTGGGCGATGCCAAGGCGTCGGAGCATGCCCCCAGACAGGGACCCTATACGATCGCTTGCACGGTCACGCAGATCCACGTGCTCCAAACACCGCTCAACATCTCGGCGCGCGCTGAGTGCCGACTGGCTGGACCGGCACCAAGCCGCATAGGCCAGGAAGTCCCGTACCCGGACAGCTTTGGGGGCGTCAAAATCCTGAGGCAAGTAGCCAATGACTGTCTCATTCTCGGGGCCACCGCTCCTGAATGAGACACAACCCTCACTCGGTCGAAGTAGGCCGCCAAGCAATCGCAAAAGAGTAGTCTTGCCAGCACCATTCGCGCCCAGCAGTACCGTCACTCCCGGCGAGAAGGAGGTGGTGATTGGTCCAAGTTGGAATCCTCCGAGTGAATATTTGAGGCCAGCGATGTGAACGCTGTGGCCCGGGACTGGAGCGATCTCTCTTGTCAAGGTTAGAAACTGTCAGGAGAAGAAACTGCCTCGCCAGTGCAGGGGTCCAGGCGAAGTGGTTGTCCCATATGCCTGTGTGACCGCGCCGGCGGCCTGCGCGGATATGCCGCACATCGCGACTATGGCCGCTACACGAAGCATCATTTCCCTCACGTTTCCCCCATTCTTGAAATCCATGTCGGCGACGATTACCCAGTTTCGCTTAGGGGGGGAGTACAGTCAAGCGTTTGGCGGATACGCCCCTCCGGTTCAGGCTAGGCCGAGTTCGTCGAGCCCAAAGGCGTAGCGATAAGCCAGCCCCTCGGCCGCGAACACCTCCGCGGCACCGGTGGCGCGGTCGGCAATGGTGGCCACCGCCACGACCTCGGCGCCAGCATCGCGCGCCGCCCGGGCCGCCTCGAGCGGGCTCGCTCCCGTGGTCGAGGTGTCCTCCACGATCAGTACCGATCGACCCGTGATGGCGGGGCCCTCGATGCGTTGCTGCAGGCCATGCGCCTTGCCGGACTTGCGCACGACGAAGGCGTCCAGCCGCTCTCCGGCGGACGCCGCGGCATGCAGCATGGAGGTGGCGACCGGGTCGGCGCCCAGCGTGAGGCCGCCGACTGCGGCATACGTGAGGTCCTGCGTCAGTGCCCGCATGACCCGGCCGACCAGCGGCGCCGCCTCCCCGTCGAGCGTGATGCGGCGCAGGTCGACGTAGTAGTCGGCTTCCTTGCCCGAACTCAAGGTGACGCGTCCGTAGACGATCGCCTTGTCCTTGATGATGGCGAGGAGGCGGGCGCGGTCAGCAGCGATGTCGGTCACGAGTCACGATCGTAGGCTGCGCGCCCGTACAGTGACGACGTGCGCATCGCCACGTGGAATGTGAACTCGATCAGGTCTCGGATCGACCGGCTAGAGGACTGGCTGGTTCGCACTCAGGTCGACGTCCTGGCTATCCAGGAGACCAAATGCAAGGAGGCACAGTTCCCCTACGCCCGGCTCGAGGCCCTGGGGTATGCCGTGGCGCACCACGGACTCAACCAGTGGAATGGCGTGGCGCTGCTCTCCCGGGTTGGCCTGAGCGATGTACAGGTCGGGTTCCCTGGCGCTCCGCAATGGGGCGAGCCGCCCATCGCGGAGGCCCGCGCGCTCGGCGCGACCGTCGGCAGCGGCGAGCAGGCGCTGCGCGTGTGGTCTGTGTATGTCCCCAACGGCCGCCACGTCACCGATCCGCACATGGCGTACAAACTCCAGTGGCTGGCCGCACTGCGAGCGCAGGCGGTGGATTGGGCTGCCAATCACGCGCCGGTCGCCTTGTGCGGCGACTGGAATATCGCACCGCGCGATGAAGACGTCTGGTCGATGGCCTTCTATGAGGACAAGAGTCACGTCTCGCCACCGGAGCGCGCGGCATTCCAAGCCCTTATCGATGACGGCTTCGTCGATGTGGTCCGGCCGCACGCGCCTGGGCCGGGGGTGTACACGTACTGGGATTACCGGCAGTTGCGCTTCCCGAAACGCCAGGGGATGCGAATCGACTTCATCCTCGGCTCACCGGCCCTGGCCTCGCGGGTGCTGGGGGCGGCCATCGACCGCGAAGAGCGCAAGGGCGAAGGCGCGAGCGATCACGCGCCGGTCGTTGTCCAACTCGACAACTGATCCCCGCGCCAGCTATCCCCCCTCGTCGAGAGTAGAGAACACTCCGCAAGGGAGAGCTCCCATACGGAGTGTTCTCTACTCTCGACTGAGTCTGCGGGCAGTCCCGAGTTGCAGCGCAAGGAGCGCGCCCGCGGCCGCGGCGATCGCGGCCCCCCTAAACACCCAATGCACCGGGACCAGGGCAGCGTCCACGAGCCCTTCCCGGTCGTTGATGTCGGCGATCCCGTCCACTGCCTCGTAGAACGCGTGCAGCCCGATGGCCGTGAGCAGCGCGAGCCCCACGACCATGCCGACCATCCGAGCGACGACGATGAGCGCGGAGGCAGTCCCGTGAGCCTCCTGGGGTGCGTCCGCCAGCGCGGCATTGTTCACCGGGGCGAGCGCCAAGCCGACCCCGAAACCCACCATGGCCAGTACCACCACGGAGGACACCGTGGCCAACGAGCCGCGCGCCCAGCCGGTCATGATGAAGAGCCCCGCCGAGGCAAGGGCCAAGCCCACCGCAGCGACCAGCCCGTCGCTCAGGTAGCGCAGCGACCAGCCGCCGAGCAACGCCCCCACGGGCACCGCCACAAGGAAGCGCACGAGCACCAGGGCCGCCTCGGTTTGGTTCTCCGACTGGACCAGACGCGCGAGCAATGGCACGTCGACCACCACGGAGACCAGCGCGACGCCGACCAACGCAGAGACGATCAGCGCCCAGCGGGTCCGGCCGCGGACCAAGCCGGCCGGGACCAGCGGGTTTGCGGCTCGGCGGTGATGCACCAGGTATGCCGCTGCCAGCACCGCAGCGATCGGCAAGAGTCCCAGCCCGAGGGATCCCACGACTTCCTTCTCGGGGTTGGCCGAGGCGAAGGTCAGCACCACGCACCCCAGGGCTCCCCCGAGCAAGAGCGCCCCCAGCAGGTCTGCCCGGCGCAGTACCGGCCACACCCGTCGCAGCAGAACGGCCGCGGCCAGGGCGCAGAGCGCCAATGCCAGCACACCGATCGGCGTCGCCAGCCGCGCCGTCGTCCCGTCGAAGTTGATGAAGGGCACCCCCAAAGACACGCTGGTCACCAGCGTCTCTGGGGCCGCCAGCGCCAGAGCGGTGACCGCGAGCGCCAACACCGCAAGGGCCGTGGGCACTGGGCGCGGTCGCGTCAGAGGAGCGCCGCCCACCGCGGCCACCGCAACGGCCAGGATGATCCCGGCAGCGGCATTGAGCCAGAAGATCGCCCGCCAATCGGCAACTGCCAGGATCAAGGCCCCCAGCAGCGGACCCAGGACCGAGCCCAACTCCTGAACTGCGCCCACGACACCCAGCGGCAGCCCGCGACGCTCAGGTGGCCAGAGCGCGCCAACGATCGCCAGCGTCGCCGGAACCAGTCCGCCGCCGCCGAGGCCCTGGATCACCCGGCCGGTGACCAGCACCGGCAGATCCGTGGCGAGGGCGGTGAGGCCCGAGCCGATCACGAAGAGGGCCAAACAGGCCAAGAGCACACGCTGCCGGTCCAGAAGGTCGGCGAGGCGGCCAATGAGCGGCAAGACGGCGACATAACCCAGCAGGAAGCCGGAGACGATCGGGGTGGCCTTTTGGAGGGCGTCCAGGCTCACTCCGACGCCATCCATCATGTCCGTGAGCGCCAGGACGACGACGTAGGTATCGGCCGCCGCCAGCGAGACCGCGATGGCCGCGGTCGTGAGCAGCGCCCTAGGGGCGGGCGATCTCAACGGTCTTCCCGTAGTCCTTGAGGACGATGACGTATGTGGAGGTCGATCCCGCGAAGAACTCACCGACCGCTGTGGTGCGGCGCAATTCACCGCTGTCGGCTATCGCAAAGGTGACGGTGAAGGGCTTGGTCCCGTCGCCGAGCTTGAACAAACGCTGAATCTCCGCGCCCGGCACAGTTCCCGTGACCTCCTGGACGATGTCCTTGCCCTCTCGGACCTGTGCGCCCAAGGTCGGGTTTGTGGTCTTGGCCAGGAGCGCGGTCATCCCCGTGGAGGGGTTGAAAAAGTCACTCGGGTTCGGTGCGTCAACGGCCTTGAGGTCAAAGGGCTTGTAGGCCTCGTCAAAGAACTTCACGTAGGCGTCCGGGCCGATCGTGATGAGCCCGATCGTTCCGGTGATGCCTGCTAGTCGCCCGGTGAAGGTGCCCTTGAACTTGGGCGTGCTGGCGTCGAATATCCCGACGCCATCGGCGGCCGTCACCCCGTCGCTGGAGGCCGGCACGGCCTTGCTCGTCAGGGTGAAGGCGACCGTGCTGGCCTTCTCCATAGTGGTCTTGGCCTGCGCCAGCAGCGCGGTCGGGTCCGCCTGCGTGGGGCTGGCTGAGGTGCCGCAACCGGCGAGGGCGACCAGGGCCGCCACCGAGGCGGCGCGCAGGAGGGAGCGAGACAGCATGGTCGGGATCCTAGTTCCGAGACGACCCATGGACACCACCACCGAATGACGCCATCCTTGGGCGATCCGTGTTTTCGCCGTTTACCCGATGTTCTGAGGAGAGCCCTATGCCGACCCCGCCGAAGAAGCCCGCTGCACGCAGGTCGGCCAGGGCGACAACGATCCCGGCACCAGCAAAGAAGGCTGCGGCCGCCGCAGCGAAGAAGGCCGCTGCCCCCACCAAGAAGGCATCAGCCGCTCCAGCAAAGAAGGCCCCAGCCCCAGCAAAGAAGGCCACTGCTCCCACCACGAAGGCAGGGCGTCGCACCGCGCCTGCTTCGAAGGCCGCACCTGTTACCCAGGTCGCGACCGCCACCCAGGCCACCCCTGTGGCCGCACACCCCGCCCCAAGTGTGATCGAACCGTCTATCGGCACCGATGCCGCATTTGCCCCGAGCGCGTCCGCCCCGGGTGCCGTCATTTCGACGATTTCGGACCTGCGCCATGCCCTGCGCACCAATAACGAGCCAGTGATCTTCGTGGGCGCGACGCCCTTCAACCTGCTGGGCCTGGACCGCTGGGTTCGCAACTTCTCCTACATCACCTACTACGACGCCTGGGATGGCGCCCATCCGCGCGTGTTCACTCCCCAGGCCCGCGCGGAGGAGGAGTTCGCCAGCGGCGAGGAGATCAACAACTGGCTGCTCACCCACCCGGAGGTGCGCGAGTTCATTGCCGACCGCACTCCGGAGGGGTCTCGCCCCAAGGTAGCGATGGTGTTCTTCAACGAAGAGACCGAACGCATCTGTGCCGCAGCGGATTACGACCTGATTCTGCCATCGGCAGAATTGCGCAGCCGACTCGACTCCAAGCTCGTGACCACGCGAATCGCCGACGAAGTGGGCGTGCCGAGCGTGCCGAATGTCATGGCGACGGTGAACTCCTGGGAGGACGTCCGGGAGGTCGCCTCGGCATTGGGTGAGGACTTGGTGATCCAGTCGGCCTATGGCGACTCCGGCAAGACCACCTTCTTTGTGAACAGCGCCGAGTCCTTCGCGTCCCACTCGGAGGACATCGTTGGGCAAGAGGTCAAGATCATGAAGCGCATCGACCCACGCCCGGTCGCCGTCGAGGCCGTGATCACCGCCTCCGGCACGATCGTTGGCCCGTTCCTGAGCGAACTGACCGGCCACGAGGCTCTCACTCCTTACCGCGGCGGATGGTGCGGCAACGAGATGTACCCGGGGGTCCTCAGTGACCAGGCGCGGCATACGGCGCGGGTCATGGTCCAGCGGCTCGGTGACCGCCTCGGTAAGGAGGGCTACCGCGGCTTCTTCGAGGTCGACATCCTGGTCGACACGGCCGATGACGCGGTCTACCTCGGCGAACTCAACCCTCGGATCAGCGGGGCGTCGGCCATCACGAATGTCACGGCCGGGGCGTATGCCGACGTGCCCCTCTTCCTCTTCCACCTGCTCGAGTACCTCGACCTCAGCGTGCGCATCGACGTGGACGAGCTCAATGCCCGGTGGGAGCGGCTCTCCGGCCTGGATGAGTGGAGCCAGATGATCGTCAAGGAGGTCGGCCCCGTGGTCGAGCGCATCGATACGGCAGCGGCCACCGGCCAATACACGCTCGAGGACGACGGCACGCTCACCTTTGGACGGGCGGCCCTGGACTGGCACCAGTTGCAGGACGAGAGCGAGGCATTTTTCCTGCGGATCTACGCCGCCGGGGACTACCGCTGGAAGGGCGCTGATCTCGGCGTCATCGTGACCAAGGGCCGGCTGCAGCGTGAGACCGAGACCGGCTACGAACTCACCGATCGGGCGCGCCAGCTCATCGATGCGGTGCGGGCGCAGTACTCGGGCACACCGGTCGCGGCGACACCCGCCCCCATCGCTGCGGCGAAGTGAGCGAACCAGGCGTCGAGGTAGGCCACAATGACCGGGTGCAACCCCTGACTGCGTCCGATCCTGGCGAGATCACCCTGGCCAATTGGCAAAGTGAGGCCTCGGTCGCCTGGTCCTTCCAGCATCTCGATGAGCTGATCCCGACCGCTTCGATCCCGGCCTCAGGCACGCCGTCGATCCTGGAGTCCGTGCCGACCCCGGTGGGCCACATCCCGGTCACCGCATCGGACGGCTGGCAGGGAACGGTGGCCGACGTGATGGCTACGACCTTCACCGATGGCTGGGCGCTCTGGCGCCAGGGCGCGTTGATTGCCGAGGAGTACCCGGCAGGAATGGCGCCGCATACTCGCCACTTGTTGATGTCGGTCAGCAAGTCCCTGATGGGCATGGTGGTCGGTGAGTTGATCGAGCGCGGCGTTCTCGATCCGGCGTCGCCGGTGGAGTACGTCATCCCGCAACTGGCCGGCACCGGGTATGCCGGCGCCACCGTGCGCGATGTGCTCGACATGCGGACCGGGATCGGGTTCTCCGAGACCTACCTGGACCCGCACGCCGAGGTCCGGTTGATGGAGCAGGCGATCGGTTGGGCGCCCCGCGTGGACGTGGGCGTGGCCGACACCCTGTATGCATTCCTCGCCGACCTGCGCGCCGTCCGGCCACACGGCGGAGCGTTTGAGTACCGCAGCTGCGAGACCAACCTGCTGGGCTGGCTGTGTGAGGCGGCTACTGGCATACCGACCGCCCGCTTGATCTCTGAGCTGCTCTGGGCGCCCATGGGCGCCGAGTTCGACGCATATGTGGGAGTCGACACGGTGGGTTCGGCGGTGGTCGACGGGGGCGTGTGCGCCACCGTGCGAGACCTAATCCGCTTCGGCGTCCTGCTTCTCAAGGGAGGCGTCTCGGACTTCGGGGCTCAGGTCGTGCCGGCCAGTTGGATCGAGGACACCTGGACGGGTGGCGCAGATTCGGTCGAGGCCTTCTCGGGCAGTCCGACCGTGACCCTGATGCCTGGCGGCATGTACCGCAACCAATGCTGGTTCCCACGCGCGGAGCGAGATGTCTTGCTGTGCTTGGGAATTCATGGCCAGATGGTCTACGTCAACCGTCGGACCGGTCTGGTTGCGGCCAAGGTGTCCTCTTGGCCGCAACCTCAGGATGCCTGGAAGCTCTTCACCACCGTGGCGGCCTTCGACGCCATCGGTGCGGACATGTGAGCCACTCCTAGCGGCAGCGATCAGCGATCAGCGGGGACGATCATCAACCCGTTCTCCTGCGGGTCGACCTGCACCACGACAGATCCGCCATCACGCACATCACCGGCCAGCAGCATCCGGGCGAGTCGATCGCCGATCTCCCGCTGGACCAGCCGCTTGAGCGGTCGCGCCCCATACGCCGGGTCATAGCCCTCCAGCGCCAGCCAGGCTCGCGCCTCGTCGGTGAGCTCGACGGTGATCCGCCGATCGGCGAGCCGGGTCGCCAGCGCCCGCACCTGCAAATCGACGATCGTGGCGAGTTCCTCGCGGCTGAGCGGGTCGAAGATGACCACCTCGTCAAGCCGATTGAGGAACTCCGGCTTGAAGGCCGTCCGCACGCTCGCCATGACCGCCTCGCGCTTGGCGGGCGCCTCCAACATCGGGTCGATGAGGAACTGGCTGCCGAGATTCGAGGTCATCACGAGGATGACATTGCGGAAATCGACCGTGCGCCCCTGGCCGTCGGTCAGCCGGCCGTCGTCGAGCACCTGAAGCAGGATGTCGAAGGTCTCCGGGTGCGCCTTCTCGACCTCGTCGAGGAGCACCACGGAGTACGGCCGACGGCGCACTGCCTCGGTCAGTTGGCCGCCCTCTTCGTAGCCGACGTATCCGGGGGGCGCACCGACCAGCCGAGCGACCGAATGCCGCTCGGAGTACTCGCTCATGTCGATGCGCACCATGGCGCGCTCGTCATCGAAGAGGAAGTCCGCCAGCGACTTCGCGAGCTCGGTCTTGCCGACACCCGTCGGCCCAAGGAAGAGGAAGGATCCGGTGGGTCGGTCGGGATCGGAAATGCCCGCACGACTACGCCGGACGGCATCGGACACGGCCCGGACGGCCTCGCCTTGGCCGATCAGACGGGCCCCGATGATCGCCTCCATGGAGAGCAATTTCTCGGTCTCGCCTTGCAGCAAGCGCCCGGCCGGAATGCCGGTCCACGCGGAGATGACCTCGGCGATGTCATCGGCCCCCACCCGCTCCTTGACCATGAGATCTGTTGCTGCAGCTGCGCTTTCGGCGGCCTGTGCGGCATACAGATCCTTCTCGACGGATGGAATCTCGCCATAGAGGACCCGTGAGGCACCCTCATAGTCGCCCTCACGCTGCAGTCGGTCAGCGGTGGTGCGCAGGTCATCCAGACGCGCCTTGAGATCACCGACCTTGTTGAGCCCGGACTTCTCCGCATCCCAGCGCGCCGTCAGGGTGGTCAACTCCTCGGAGGCCTCTGCCAGGTCCGCCCGGAGACGGGCGAGCCGCTCCAGGGACGCCTCGTCGGTCTCCTTGGCCAGGTGCAATTCCTCCATCTTCATCCGGTCAACTGAGCGCTGCAGGACGTCGATCTCGACCGGGCTGGAGTCGATCTCCATGCGCAGCCGTGATGCGGCCTCGTCGACCAGGTCGATGGCTTTGTCCGGCAGTTGCCGCCCGCTGATGTATCGGTCCGAGAGGCTGGCCGCCGCGACCAGCGCCGCGTCCTCGATCTCAACCTTGTGGTGCGCCTCGTAGCGCTCCTTGAGGCCACGCAGGATGGCGATGGTGTCCTCGACGCTGGGCTCGCCGACATAGACCTGTTGGAATCGCCGCTCGAGGGCGGGGTCCTTCTCGATGTGCTCACGGAACTCGTCCAAGGTGGTCGCGCCGACGAGCCGCAGCTCACCGCGCGCGAGCATGGGCTTGAGCATGTTGCCGGCATCCATCGCCGAGTCACCGGTCGCACCGGCCCCCACCACGGTGTGCAATTCGTCGATGAAGGTGACGACTTCGCCTTCGCTGGCCTTGATCTCCTCGAGCACGGACTTGAGCCGCTCCTCGAACTCTCCGCGGTACTTCGCACCGGCCACCATGGCCCCGAGGTCGAGACTGATCAGGCGCTTGCCGCGCAGACTCTCGGGCACATCGCCGTCCACCATCCGCTGAGCCAGCCCCTCGACGACCGCGGTCTTGCCGACGCCGGGCTCGCCGATGAGCACGGGGTTGTTCTTGGTGCGTCGCGAGAGCACCTGAATCACCCGCCGGATCTCGGAGTCGCGGCCGATCACTGGGTCGAGTTTGCCGTCCCGCGCGGCCTGAGTGAGGTCGGTGCCGTATGCCGCGAGCGCCTCGCCGGTATCTGCAGCCGTCTCGCTGGTGACCTTGCGACCCCCGCGCAGTCGATCGATGGCGGCCTCCATATCGGCAGCACCCCGCTTCTCGACAGCGGCCAGGTGACCGGTCTCGGCCAGGGCGAGCATGAGCAGATCCAGGGCGAGGAAACTGTCACCCTTGGCCCGCATGAGGGTGTCAGCCCGCTGGAGCACGGCCAATGCCTCGCGCCCAAAGGTGGGGCTGGCGGCTGAGCCACTGGCTGTCGGGAGCGCGCGTAGCCGGGCATCCGCCTGAGCGAGCACGTGCCCCGCGCCGGTCCCGGCCGCCTGCAGGAGGGCGTCGGCGAGTGCGGTGTCGAGTTGGATGGCCGTACTGGTCAGGTGGTCCGGGGTGATCTCTGGGTTCCCGGCGCTTTGTGCAGCCCGCTGGGCGAGCGCGAGCGCCTCGGCAACCTTGGTCGTGGGTTTGAGTTCCATGCTGATGGCACACTCCTTGGCGTGTGAGGGTCACTGATCTACAGAGGCCAACTCGACCAAAGTTGAGTCTATTCCACTCAACTTGGGACGGCGGTCCGGGCATTGACACCCAACCAGTCACCCATTGGGATGGCCCCATGTCCACCCTTCGAATTGTCGACGACCGCACCCGTCAGGTGGTCGTCACGCTCTCCATGGGGGTGGCCCTGCTGGGTAGTCTGCTCGGCGTCGGAGCTCTCGGTGAGCCGCGGGTCCAAGAGGCGGCCGGGGGCCTACTCGCCGCTGACGCCACCCTGATCGCGCCGGCGGTCCCGGCCTTCTCGATCTGGCCAGTGATCTATCTGGGGCTCGCGGCATACACCGTGTGGCAATGGCTGCCCGAGCAAACCACCGACGAGCGACATCGCCGGATCGGCGGGTTGGCGGCGGGTTCCATGGTGCTCAATGCCCTCTGGCTCGTCGTGACCGGGCAAGGCTGGCTACGGGCGAGTCTGGTCGTGATGGCGGGCCTGCTCTGGATCCTTGGGAGTCTGGTCGTCCAGCTCGAGGAACGACCTTCCTTCGGCGGCGCGGAGACGATCATCACCGATGGCACCTTCGGGCTCTACCTGGGTTGGGTCTGCGTCGCGGCCTGCGCAAATGCCACGGCCACGCTGGTTGACCTCGGCCTCAACCCCGGTGGGTGGGCGGCCGAGGGCCTGGCCGCCGGGCTCCTGGCGGGCGCCGCCTGGATCGGCGTCTACCTCGCGCGCCGCTTGGGCGGCCGCTGGGCCGTATCGCTCGCCTTCGCGTGGGGATTGGTGTGGATCGCGGTCGGCAGGCTGGGCGGCGAACCCTCCTCGTTGCTGGTGGGAATCACAGCCATCGCGGGGGCCATTGCCGTCTTGAGCGCCACCATGAAGTACCGCCTGACCCTCGGCGGTGAGGACCAATTCGATACCTGAAGAGGATCGATTCGGTACCTGAACGAGACCCCGGTGTGACCATAGCGGGCCACGCTGAGGCCATGGAAACGACGATGCAGCACGCAGTCGGGGTCCCTCAGCCAACGACTCGCCGTCGCATCCCTGGGGGGGCAGCGGTGGCCGCTGGCGCTCTCTGGGCCTTGGTCTGGTGGCGACACGTGGACCAATGGGCCAACCCGGAGCCCTTCATCTACCACCCCGATGGCCTGACGTTCGCCGCCCTCGGGACGGTGGTCGTGGGGCTGGTATTCCTCGTGGCTGCCCTTGCCCTGCGACTACCTCAGGGCGCCTTGACCGTGCTCAGCCTGGGCGTATTGGTGTGGGCGGCGGTCAGTCTCGCCAGAGCCGGGCTGGCACTGGCGACGTGGGCACCAGGGCCGGTGAGCTGTGCCGCCATTCTTGCGCTGGCGGGCGCCGCGGCGGGGAGTCTCACGCACCGACTGCTGCATTCTGGTGAATCGGTCCGAACGTGGGGTATAGCTGCGCTGGTCCTGACTTTGGCCGGCACTCTGATCCCAGGCTTAGAAGTGGTGCGGGCACGCGGACAGATCACCGTGCTGCGGGCGAGCGAACGCTCCTTCGTTCTCCCCCAACCACCGGGATTTCTCGCCCGTTATGTTGGCCCCGACCTGCTCTACCCGTACCTGGAACTGACCCGCGGTAGCGGAGACACCATGGAGGAGGTCTTCATACTCTCCGACAAGCCGGCCGGCGGCGAGGTGTGCGCACCGCATCCGAGGTTCGCCCTGACGGGATGCCAGGCGGACGGCACGGGGTTCACGCTGACGGCCGACGGGAACGTCACTGTCGCGGAGATGCGTGGGACCACGCGACTGCTGGCGTACTTCAGCTCGAGCGCCCTCAGCCCTGACACGGTGCGCTCCTGGCTCCGAGAAGCGCCCGTGGTCACCCCCAGCGAGTTGATCGATGCGACCTACGGTCAAACGCAGGTCAGCGCGTCAGCGATCCGACCATAGGACGAGCGCCTGCGAGCGCGTATGCCGTGGCCGCTCGCCCAGCCGCGCGGCATACACATCGCCGGTCGGGGAGACCGAGAAGACCCGAGAGACCTGATCACTACGGGAGCGGTCCCGGTCGGCAAGAAGCTCGGCGACCCGCGACCGGAGCGCACTGACTTCGTTCTCGAGTTCGAGGATGCGAGCGATGCCGGCCAAGGACACGCCCTCGTCCTGCGAGAGTCGCTGAATCTCACGCAACATGGAGACATCGCGCTGGCTGTATCGACGCCCACCACCGCGGGTGCGGGAGGGCGTGACCAGGCCTAGCCGGTCGTATTGACGCAGCGTCTGCGCGTGCATGCCGGCCAACTCGGCTGCCACCGAGATCACAAAGACCGGCAGCTCATCGTCCGTGCTCCCCGAGAAGCCGCCGATGGTCACCCGGGCCATGGTCAGCTCCGCGCTTGCGTCATCAGCGAGGCTCGCGGGTCATCCCCTGCAGTCTCAGTGGCCAGGGTCTCGACGGCCGCCCTTGCTGCCTCCGAAAGCTCTTGTGGCACAACGACACTGACCTTGGCCAGCAGGTCACCGTGGGTGCCATCCTTACGGCGCACGCCGTGGCCCTTCAGTCGCAGGACCCGCCCGCTAGGAGTGCCGGGCGCGATCCGCACCTTGACGGTGCCGTGTTCGTGGAAGGTCGGCACCGCGACCGTGGCGCCCAATGCCGCCTCGCCGAAGGTCACGGGGAGGTCGAGCGTGAGGTGGTCGCCATCACGCCCGAAGGCCGGGTGAGGGCTGACCGTCACGGTGAGGATCAGGTCGCCCGCGGGTCCGCCGAGATCGCCTGGCTCACCCTTGCCGCGGAGTCGGATCTTCTGTCCGTCCTTGACACCGGCGGGGATCTTGGTCGTCACGCGGGCGCCCTCCGGCGTTGTCAGGGTGACCGTCGAGCCCTCGATAGCATCTCGGAAACTGAGCGTGGTTCGGGCCTGGACATCGCGACCGGGCTGAGGGCCGCGGCTTGCCGCGAAGCCGCCGAAGGGGTCGCCGCCGCGCGCCCCGGCGTTGCCCGGCATACCGCCACCGAACATCTGCGCGAGCAGATCATTCAGGTCCTGATCGCCGCCGCCGCCGGTGGAGTAGCGCACCCGTTGGCCACCACCGCCACCGCCGAACGCGCTGAAGATGTCCTCGAAGCCGCCGCCACCGCCAGGGCCACCGGCCCGGAAGCGAGCGCCGCCACCGGCCATGGACCGGATGGCGTCGTACTCGTCGCGCTGCTTGGCATCGGAGAGCACCGCGTGGGCCTCACCGATGTCCTTAAACCGCTGCTCGGCAGCGGCATCCCCGGGGTTCTTGTCCGGGTGGTACTGCCGAGCGAGTTTGCGATAGGCCTTCTTGATGGCCGCGTCGTCAGCGTCTTTGGAGACGCCGAGAATGGCGTAGAAGTCTTTCTCGAACCAGTCTTGGCTCGCCATACTGGGCGCCTCCTCTCAGGGGTGCAATGGGTGTGGATTCCTGATCATGCCGGGTCAGCGACCGCGACCCGAGCCGGACGAAGCACGGCGTCGCCAGCCCGGTAGCCGGGCTGCAGGACCATGACGACCGTGGTGCCCTCGGCGCCATCCAGGGCCGGGTCCTCGGCCGGCCAGGCCTGGTGCATGAGGGCCTCGTGCTGCATCGGGTCAAAGGCTTCGCCCTTGTCGCCGAAGCGGGCCAAGCCGAACTTGGTCAGCGTCGACTCGAGCTTGTCGGCAATGGCCGCGAAGGGTCCGTCGACCAGATCGCCATGCTCCCGAGCGGCGTGGATGTCGTCGAGCACCGGGAGCAGGGACTCCAGGACATCGCGAACAGCCCTCTCCTGCATGAGCGCTCGGTCACGGTCGACTCGACGCTTGTAGTTGACGTATTCCGCCTGGAGACGCTGCAGGTCCTCGAGCCGCTCGGCCGCCAAGGCGGTGTCGGGGTGGGTGGCCCCGGACGCATCCGGGGCCACCTCGCCATCCACAACCTGTGCCTCGTCGTTCACGGCCTCGGTGTTGATCACGTCATCCGCGATCTCCGTAGCGGTCTCGTCGCTCGAGTCCGCAGGCGGCATACCGGAGTCGGTCACTTGGTGTCCTCGTCGTCCTCGACAACCTCAGCGTCCACGACATCCTCATCGCCCGGCTTGGACTCACCGGGGGTGGAGTCGTCCATGCCCGGAACGTCACCGGACTCGCCCTGCTCGGCCGCCGCGGCATACATCGCCGCGCCCATCTTCTGGGAGGCCTCGTTGAGGGTGTTGACCTTGGCGGTGATGTCCTCGGTGGAGGCGCTGGAGTCGGCCTTAATGGCCTCCTTGAGGTCGGCCAGGGCAGCGTCAACCGGCTCGCGGTCGGCAGCGGGCACCTTGTCACCGGACTCGGCCAGGAACTTCTCGGTCGAGAAGACCAGCGACTCACCAAGGTTGCGAGCCTCGGTCTCCTCGCGGCGCTTCTTGTCCTCCTCGGCGTGTGCCTCGGCGTCCTTGACCATGCGGTCGATCTCCTCCTTGGAGAGCGCCGAGCCGCCGGAGATGGTGATCTTCTGCTCCTTGCCGGTGCCGCGGTCCTTCGCCGTCACGTGGACGATGCCATTGGCGTCGATGTCGAAGGTCACCTCGATCTGCGGCACGCCACGCGGGGCGGGGGCGATGCCGGAGAGCTCGAAGGTGCCCAGCGGCTTGTTCTGCTGCGCCATCTCGCGCTCACCCTGGAAGACCTGAATCAGCACGCTCGGCTGGTTGTCCTCAGCGGTCGAGAACACCTCGGAACGCTTGGTCGGGATCGCGGTGTTGCGCTCGATGAGCTTGGTGAACAGACCACCCTTGGTCTCGATGCCCAGGCTGAGCGGCGTGACGTCAATGAGCAGGACGTCCTTGCGCTCGCCCTTGAGGACACCGGCCTGCAGGCTGGCGCCCAGGGCAACGACCTCGTCCGGGTTGACACCCTTGTTGGGCTCCTTGCCGCCGGTGAGCTTCTTGACCAGCTCGGAGACGGCCGGCATACGGGTGGAACCGCCCACGAGGACGACGTGGTCGATGTCGCCGACGGAGATGCCAGCGTCCTTGATCACGTTGTTGAAGGGCTGCACGCAGCGGTCCAGGAGGTCCTTGGTCATCTGCTCGAACTGGGCGCGGGTGAGCGTCTCGTCGAGGTGGATGGGGCCGTTCTCGGACATCGAGAGGTACTGCATGGAGATCGTCGTGCTGGACGCGCTGGAGAGCTCCTTCTTGGCCTGCTCCGCCGCGTCGCGCAGACGCTGCATGGCGATCTTGTCCTTGGACAGGTCGACACCAGTGGTGTTCTTGACCGTGGTGAGCAGGTGGTTGACGACCCGCTCGTCCCAGTCGTCGCCACCGAGCTGGTTGTCACCGCTGGTCGCGCGCACCTGAATGGTCGCGAAGCCGTCCTCGGGGTCCTTGCCGACCTCGAGCAGGGAGACATCGAAGGTGCCACCACCGAGGTCGAAGACGAGGATGAGCTCGTCCTCCTTGCCCTTGTCCAGGCCGTAGGCCAGGGCCGCAGCGGTCGGCTCGTTGACGATGCGCAGGACGTTCAGCCCCGCGATCTCACCGGCCTCCTTGGTCGCCTGACGCTCGTGGTCGTCGAAGTACGCGGGGACGGTGATGACCGCGTCGGTCACCGTCTCACCGAGGTAGGCCTCGGCGTCGCGCTTGAGCTTCTGGAGGATGCGGGCGCTGATCTCCTGGGGGGTGTAACGCTTGCCGTCGACGTCATCGGACTTCCAGTCGGTGCCCATGTGGCGCTTGACCGAGCGGATGGTCCGGTCGGCATTGGTCACGGCCTGGCGCTTGGCGATCTCGCCGACGAGGACCTCACCGCCCTTGCTGAAGGCGACGACGGAGGGGGTGGTGCGTCCGCCTTCGGCGTTCGCGATGATCGTGGGTTCGCCACCCTCGAGGACGGCGACAGCTGAGTTGGTGGTGCCGAGGTCGATACCGACTGCACGTGCCATTGTTCGTGGTTCTCCTTGGTGAGAGTTGAGTGTTCTTGGCTCAAGTTAGAACGAGGGGTATGCCGTGTGCAACTCCTGCGCGCCAAACTTGCGTCTGGTTGGCTCAACTCTCAAGGTCGCGGGGATGTTCCCGGGGCGTGACATTCGGTCGGCACAGGCTCCGTGTAGGTTCTCGATCTACTTGTCGTTGTCTCCCTTTCTTGTCGCAGGCGTGTCGCCGTCTCGCCAACGGGTCACGCGGGCGGACGCTGGGTCCATCAGGCTGTCGGTGGTCGCCCACGGTGGGCGACCACGTGGGCTCCCCTGTAACAAGCGACCCAGGCTGTCAGTTGGATCTGCTGTGATCGGTGCATGGAACTGGCGCTGCCTGTAGGACTGGGGACCAACACGTTCGGCCGCACCACCGACGCGGCAACGTCGCGGGACGTACTCGACGCGTTCGTCGCGGCCGGCGGCACCCTCGTCGACACGGCAGACACCTACTCCGACGGTGAGTCCGAGCGGATCATCGGCCAGTGGATGCGTGAGCGCGCTAACCGCGACCAAGTCGTCCTTGTGAGCAAAGGCGGCAACCATGCCGACTTCGACGGCCTCGCCGTCTCCACCATCACCGGTGCGTGCGAGGCATCGCTGCGCCGGCTCGGCACGGACCGCATCGACCTCTATTTCGCCCACTACCAGGACGACCAGACCCCGGTCGAGGAGAGCGCTGCGGCATTCGACACCCTCGTCCGGTCGGGGAAGATCCGGTCCTACGGTCTGTCGAACTTCTCGCCCGAAGCGGTGGGCGAGTGGATCGACACCGCGCGGACGCATGGCCATGCCCTGCCCGTCGCCCTCCAACCGCACTACAGCCTCGTCCACCGTCGGACCTTCGAGACCGGGCTGGACGACATCGCCCGCGATGCCGGGCTGGCCGTGCTGCCCTATCGCGCACTGGGCGGGGGGTTCCTCTCCGGCAAGTACCGCACGGCGGCCGACACGGAAGGGCGCCCGAGGGGAGCGGGCGTGCGGCCATTGCTCACGCCGGCCGGTCTGGCACTCCTGGCCGTCGTCGAGTCCGTGGCGGCCGCACACCAGGTCTCGCCAGCTGCGGTCGCCGTCGCGTGGCTGCTCAGCCGCCCCGAGGTCACGGCCCCGCTCGTGTCTGCGACGTCCAAGGCTCAGCTCGCTGAGGTAGTCCGCGGGGCAGACCTCGTACTCGACGAGACCGAACTCGCGCGGCTGGCCGAGGCGTCGGCGCCGCTGGAGGCATAGGAAGGGAATCACCCGGCCCGTGGAAGCGCGGTCGGCTCGCCAGCGACTGTGCCTTCGTCGCAGATCCGGACAAGATGGTGAGACGAACGGCGTCTCAGCATCTTGTCCCGCCGCAGGTCAGCGGCTTGGAGCTCGGACAGGAAGCGCCGGAACCTACACTCCGCGAGGGGGTGTACACCGGCAAACGAGCCGGGCCCGCCCCGCCCTCAAGATGGGGACGATCGTCCCCAAGTCACTGCGCGAAAGGGGCATTCGAGCGCGACCCCGCCCGAGATAGGCGACCCTGCCGAATGCCTACCTACCCGGGCACCGGCACCGGCGCTCTGGCCGCGCGACGACAGGTTGGCTCAGGGTGGTCGATCCAGACGTCGATCCTCGCTGCTGAAGACGTCAATCTGGACGGCTGTGCCGACCTCTTGGCTCGCGATACGGCCGGCTACCTGTGGTTGTACCCGGGCGCCTGCAATGGCGGATTCAAGCCGAGAGTTCGGATCGGTTCGGGCT
>WBZP01000034.1_pt1 | contig 25063 bp, 19 predicted proteins | sample 5204301 | NCBI WGS metagenome assembly WBZP01 (sample SAMN12412401, study PRJNA552823) | activated sludge metagenome | isolation source: activated sludge from nitrification reactor of wastewater treatment plant... | place: USA: Pennsylvania | collected 2017 | reverse complement strand
CGGTCTCATCCGCATCACTTTCCTGCACCACTGCATTCGATATGGCAATAACCGGCAGGTTGCGTTCGGGGGCATTGCCGTCGTCTTCTTTGATGCAATGATTGGCCGTAGCCGAACAAAATACGAACGCTATGGGAACAAATATTTTATGCAACATGAAATTTGTATGCTTTAAAATGAAAAGTGAAAATGTTAGCGGGCTACAAAACGCAGTTCGAACCAACCCTGAGGCAGCGCCTTACCATCCTGAGCGCGCTGGCGGCCACGCACGATCAATTCTGTGGCGGTCAGCTTCACAATATCCAGGGTGTTGTGCATATCCCACACCCCCATCCACTGTTTGTCGGGCAAGATGAGTTGATCGCGGCCCAGAATGCCGCTGCCCTCCGAGAAAACAAAATCGCCGGGATCGGCTTTATAAGGCTCCGGTTTGTAACCATTCCACGGATTGACAGAAGCGCCGTTGTTGCGGTTTTCGTAGGTCAGTTTATCAAAAGTGAAGCAAAAACTGTCGTCGTACTGTTCATTTTGAAGGCCATTGACCGGCGAAGTGTACCAGGAATAGTCGTCGTAAGTAGGGCCGACTTTCACCGCCCCGGCTTCTTTTGCCAAAGTCCAGCATTTTCCGCCTGGGCCGCAGTCGCCCGTCAGGAGGGCCATCTTGGGCGAACAGGTGACGGGGGCATCGTTCGGAATGATCACCTGTCGGGTGGTCACCCCGGTGCCGCTGCCGTCTTTTTGTGAAACATACAGGGTAATGGTGTAAGTGCCTTTTTTGTCATACCGCACGGTGTCCACAGCCAGCGTGGAAGTCTTTGGATTGCCCGATGGCAAATCCCACAACCGCTGAAAACCCGTGTTAGAAAGGTCTTTAATCACAATGCTGTTGGAATCGCCTGTCACATAAGCAATGCTTATTTCGGGGGCAGGGGCTGTGCCGGACAGATCGTAATCGTCCTCGCGTTGGGGCGCGCAGCCCCACCCACAGGCCAACAGGAATAGAATGCTGATAAAGAGAAAACGCATGGTACGTTTGAAATTGAATGTTTGAGTAGGGCGGTTGTTTTAGTAACCGAAATTTTGATCTACTGCTCCGTCGGTGGCCAATATTTGCGACTGCGGAATGGGGAAAAGCTCGTGAATGCCCTGCTTGAAGCCCAGACTGCCCAGCGCCTCCGGCGCACGGCCGGTGCGCACCAGATCGAAGAAGCGGTGCGCTTCCAGACCCAGCTCTAATCGGCGTTCGCGGTAGATGGCCTGTAGCAAAGCCGGGCCGGTGGCCGACAAAGCAGGAATGCCCACCCGTGCGCGCACGGTGTTGAGTGATTGCAGCGCACTGGCTTCGTCCCCTGTGTGGTAGGCCGCTTCGGCGTGCATCAACAGCACATCGGCATAGCGGATCACACGGTCGTTGGAGCCGCCATTGGGATTGGGATCGCCAAAAGGCGCATCCTCGCTCTTGTTGTTGAAATACTTTTTGGGATAGTACAGGTGCGGCAAATCGCCGGTAGCAGCGAGGGTAAAAATGCCCCGGTCGCCCATTGGCTCCCCTACCCGAAAGACCGTAGATTTCAGGCGCGGGTCTTCAAAACCTTCCTTGAAAAATTCATCTACAAAGTTCTGAGTGGGAATGTTGAACCCGTATCCGGCAAATTGTCCACGTGCCCGCTGAAATACGTTGGTAAAACTGCCTTCGTTGGCGTTGTTTTTGCCCCAATTGCCCCCGGAAGCGTTCATATACTGTATTTCAAAGATGGATTCCTCGTTGTTTTCGCCTGCCAGCGTAAAAATGTCGGCATAATTGGGTGTCAGGCGATACTGATTGGAGGCAATAATATCGGCAGCCACTGTTTTGGCTTCTGCCCATTTTTTGCGCCACAAATAGGTTTTGACCAACAGGGCCTGAGCCGTCCCTTTCGTGATGCGCCCCAGATCGGCAGCCGGATAGGCGCTGCGTTTCCAGAGGACTGCGGAGGCTTCAGTCAGGTCTTTTTCAATCAGCGCCCACACAGCATCGGCCGGGGAGCGCCGCAGGTTGTACTCGGAAGGTGCCAGCACGTGGTCGGCCAGAGGCACGCCGCCAAACATGGTGACGAGGTTGTAGAAATTCCAGGCGCGGATAAATTTGGCTTCCCCCAAAATACGCTCTTTCAGGGAAGCGTCCATACTGATGCCGGGAACCCGCTCCAATACCACATTGGCCCGGTAAACGCCCTCGTAATTGGCGGCCCATTCCGATTCAAGCAAATCGGTGTTGGCAGGACCTTTGAAAGTTTCGAGCTGGAGCAAAGAGTTTACATCGTTGTCGCCGGAGCCTCCCTTGGTGGCATCGTCCGACATAATGTCGCCCCAAAACCAGCGGAAATGCCCGGCGGGCGAGATTTGAAATTGCAGGCTGGCATAAGCGGCATTCACAGCCGCCACTGCATCGGCTTCGGTACGGTAGAAGTTTTCTTCTGTTACCCCTACGATCGGCTTTTTTTCCAAAAAATCCTTCTGGCAGGCAGAAAGCCACAAACAGCCGCACAGACACAATATTGTTTTTTTCATATACCAAATGATGTTAGAAAGTAACAGAAAGGCCGCCCATAATGGTTCTGGCCTGTGGGTAGAAGCCCCGGTCAATGCCTATTTCGAGCGAGCCGGCGACGTTGCCTATTTCGGGGTCAAGGCCGGAATAGCGCGTAAACGTGAGCAGGTTCTGCGCAGTCATATAGACCTTGAATTTACGAATATGGGCCTTTCTCAAAAAATCGGTCGGCAGGTAGTAGGCCACTTGCAGGGTTTTCAAGCGAAGATAAGAGCCGTCTTTCACAAAGCGGTCGCTGACCCGGACATTTTGATTGGGGTCGTTCAGGCTTGCACGCGGTTCGATGTTGGATGTACCCGGCCCCGTCCAGCGCTGCAGGGCGGAAGCAGGGCGGTTCACAAAATTAAAATCGAAACGGGTGGTGTTGACATAAATGTCGTTGCCCTGTGTGCCCTGCCAAAAGAGGTTGAGCTCGAAGTCGCGCCACGAAAAATCCATGTTCATACCGTAAGTAAGAACAGGTGTGGGATTGCCAATAAAAGTGCGGTCCTTGTCATTTATCACGCCATTGCCGTCTAAGTCTTTGAAGCGAATGTCGCCCGGCGCAGTGCCGTCGTTTTGAAACGGGGCGGCTTCTATCTCTGCCTGACTTTGGAAAATACCGTCTGTGACGTATCCAAAAAAGGAAGCGATGGGATGGCCGATGTCCGTTTTGGAAGCATTGGCGTTGGCCGACTGCACATAGCCCGACAGCACAGGTTCGTTGCCACGCCCCAGGCCGGTGACTTCATTGCGCACAAACGCTACATTGCCGCCCAAGGTGTATTTCAGCGGACGGTCGCGGTTGCGGTATAGCAGCGACAGTTCCAATCCGCGATTTTCGGCAGTTGCCACGTTTTGCACAGGGGCAGCAGTGCCTGCCACCAACGGAATAGGGGCTGCATAGAGCATATCGGAAGTTTTTTTGATATAGGCATCGGCAGTAAACTGCATGCGGCCTCCCCAAAATTCGGCATCTAAACCGAGGTTGCTCTGTGTGCTGGTTTCCCATTTCAGGTCGGGATTGGCCGCTGTGAGGGCTACCGCACCATTGGTAATGACTTCATCTCTGCCAAATGTGTAGTTTTGCCCGTTGAAGACCAAAGTGGTAAACGGATAATCCCCGATGCGGTCATTGCCATTTTGGCCCCAGCTGGCCCGTATTTTTAAAAAATTGACTATGTTGCCCCGCCAAAAATCCTGATGGCTGATTACCCAACCTGCCGAAACGCAGGGAAAGTAACCGAAGCGATTGTTTTTTCCAAAACGGGAAGAACCGTCAGCGCGCAGGGTCGCCGACAACAACAGGGTTTGCCGCCATTCGTAGTTGGTTTTGAAAAAGTAGGACAGCAGCGAGGATTCGGAAGCGAACTGATAAGCACTTTGCGATCCCAGCGGGTCTATGGTATTGGAGATATAAGCATCCTTGGGATCGTTGGAAGGCAGGTTGGTATTGGCACCGCCGCTGCCGTCGTAGCGGTTGGACAATGCAGTGGTACCCCCGATAAGCGTCAGGGCATGGTCGTTGGCCAGTGTCCCCTGCCAGGTGAGTACATTCTCCGCCTGCCAGTTGCGCCAGTTATTGTTGGCTACGCTGACGGAATTGATAATGGACTTTTCGGCAGCAGGCGCTTCGCTGATTTCAGGGATGTTGCTGAGGTCAAATTTGGGAATGAATCCGCGTTGTACCGCAAACGTAGCATCTAAGCTGAATGTAGAGCGAAAAGTGAAACCTTTGCCCAGATTGAGGTTGCCGTACACCCCGCCCACGAGGCGGTTGCTGCGCCAGGTATTGTGCGTCTGTTCGATGGTATTCACCGGATTGGCAATATCGGTGCTGGAATAGTTGGAATACGCATAGGTGCCGTTGGCCTTGCGGATGGGCGTAACCGGATCCATGTTTAAGGCGCGAATCAGCGGTGAGTTGTACTGACTGTTTTCCGTCAGTGCATCGCGCTCCAACCACGTAAAGGCAAGGTTATTGCCCACCGTCAGCCACTTTTTGAGGTCGTGGTTGCTGTTGAAACGCACCGTAGCCCGCTGAAAGCCCGCTTTGGGGCCACCTACAATACCGTTCTGACTGAAATAATTACCGGACACTGTATAGGCCGAACGGTCGCCGCCGCCCGTCAGGGTTACCTGATGGCTCAGGATGGGCGCATTTTGAAAAATGGCCTCCTGCCAGTCGGTACCACGTCCTAATGCTTCCGGATTGGCAAATTCGGGCAGCGGTGTTTTCCCGGCGGCGATATAGGCTTCATTTTGCAGGGTGGCATATTCGCGTGCATCCAGCAGGTTCATCAGGCGGGCCGGGCGCTGCAAACCCCAGTAGGCATCGTAACTGATGGTGCCTTCCTGTTCTCTTTTGCCGCCCTTGGTGGTAATGAGTACCACTCCGTTGGCACCCCGCGCCCCGTAGATGGCCGCCGAAGCCGCATCTTTCAGGATGTTGATGGTTTCAATGTCATTGGAATTTAAAAAATCCAGTCCATCTACGGGTATGCCGTCCACGATGTACAACGGGTCGGCGTTGTTGATGGTGCCTACGCCGCGTATTCGTACCGCCAGCGTGCTGCCCGGCGAGCCGGAATTTTGCGCCACCTGCACCCCGGCCATGCGTCCTTGCAGGGCCTGCTCGACGCGCAGGATGGGGCGCTCCGCAATTTCTGCGGCTCCCACTGTGGCCACGGCACCACTGATATTGGACCGTTTTTGCACGCCGTAGCCCGTTACGACGATTTCCTCCAAAGCGGAAGCACTTTCAGCAAGGCGCACGTCGAAAGATGTGCGGCCGTTTACAGGGACTTCCTGGGTTTCGTAGCCCGTGTAAGAAACGACTACCACGACTTCGCCAGCGGGTATTTTTAAAGAAAATTTTCCATCCAGATCACTGAACGCCCCTGTGGTGGTTCCTTTTACCACAATGGTGGCACCCACCGCCGGTTCCCCGTCGGGTTCGGTCAGAATGCGTCCGGTGAGCGGCGTTTGCGCAGTAACCAGCGCTGCGCCTATAGATAAAAACAAGGTAAGCAGAAGACGCATAAGTCAATGTGCTGTGTAGGTAAATGTGACAGTAGGTAATAGTGATACTTACTGATAGGATACTTTACTGTGATACATACTGACAGGATGACTGGCAGTCATCCTGTCAGTATGACCATATCTTATCGAATGAGTTTGCGTGTAAATTGGCGGGTTTCTGTGCGCACCGTTACAAAATACATCCCGGCAGGCAAGCCTGCTGTTTCGGGTGTAAATTGCGGAACGCCTCCGGCTATGGCCCACTGGCCCATGACCTGTCCGGTTGCATTGGTGAGCCATACCGTTTTGTCTTGCATGAGTGCCAGGCTGCCGAAACGCAACAGCGGCTGTACCCCGTTTGCGGGGTTGCCCAATAAGTCAAAAAGACCGGCATCTTCCGTTATATTGCGGGTAGAAGATGAACACTGCGCATTGGTGAAGCAGGCTCCGAAACAGGTGGCTGTCACCGTGTTGGCTGTGACAGCGGGCAGAAAGCGGTCATTGAAATTGTTGGGGTTGCCACAGGGCAGGCCCGTCAAGTTTTCTTTGCAGCTGTAGTCGGGACAATTGCCATTGGCAAAGGTGTAGAATGAACTAAACCCGCGTTTGCGCGGCACTACCAATTCATAAATGCCATCCTTGTTGGCATCGGTCATTTTGTAACGGCCGCCCGGCACTTCAAAATTGCCACCGCCTGCCAGCCAAACCCCGTCGGGGCTGGGGGTAACGCCGCCCATGCCCAATTGGAAAGTAATTTTTACCTCCTCACCACAGCCATAACAGGAATTGAAACAAACGACCGGCAAGTTCACATCGCCGCCTACCAGCAGCAGGCGATTCACGAACTGCCCGCTGGGGTCTCTTTTCGTACACTCTTCGGTGCCGATAAATTGCTCCTGCGCTTTCCAGTTGTCTAAGGTAAATTTGTACTCGTACGTACCATTTGGCACTTTAATACTGCCCTCCCAAATGCCGTCCAGATCGGGGTCGGTGAGCGGGTTGGCATCTCCGGACCAATTATTGAAGGAACCCGAAACATAAACTTTGTCAAAATTGGCCGTGTACAGATTCATATTTACTTTAAACTTCACTTCCCGCGACACTACACCGCCGCCTCTTTTCACCACTACATCATCAAAATAGGACACTGCGTCGGGTGCTGTGCCGGGCGCGCCAAAATCAAAGAACACTACCAATCGCTCATAGGTACCGCTGGCCGGCTCAAAAGGCGGCTCCAAAGAGGGTACACTGGCATCGAAACAGAGTTCTTCCCAACTATTCACTTTGGTATTCGCCACTTTCGTGATCCAGTTGGGTTTGCCGGAAGTGGAACCTTCCAATTTGACAGCCAGATTGCCGATGTGATCCATGTGTACTTTCACACATACTTTTCCGCCTCCGGCTAAGTCAATCGGGGTCTTGGGATTGGGATTGGAAAAAGCCCCTGCCCACACTTCTGCCTTGTCGGGTTTCACATATTTCACCACTTTGGTACTCGTATTGGCCCCGGTCGGGTTCGGATTATTAATAATTTCCGTGAAGCTGCCATCTAAAGTAGAGCCGAAATACTGGAATTTAGTACCCGTAGGGTCTGTTTCAAAGTCTAAAACGGGGACAGTCACCACCGCTGCAGGCAGGGCAACAATATCATCAAAATAGGAAACGACTTCCGTGCCTGTGCCAGCAGTGCCGAAATCAAAAAACAACACCACCCTTGCATAATTAAAGCCTGTGGCGGGGGTATTGGGTGGATCTATGGAAGGTGTACTTACGTCAAATACCAGCTCTTCCCATTCATTGACTTTGGTGTTGGACTGTTTTAAAATCCAGTTTTGACCGCCGTTGGACGAGCCTTCTAATTTCAGAGCCAAGTTACCGATGTGATCCATGTGTACCTTTACGGCAATACGGGTATTGGCAGCGAGGTCAATGATGGTAGCAGGATTGGGATTGGAGAAAGCGCCTGCCCACACTTCCGCAACCGCCGGTTTGGTGAACTTGCCCACTTTGGCACTGGTGTTGATGCCTGTTTTGTTCGGATTGTCCACTACCTGATTGAGAGAGCCGTCCAAGGGACTGCCAAAATACTGAAAAGTAGTGGAAGTACCGGTACTCTCAAAATCCAGGATAACCGTCTGGGCACTCACTGTGGTTAATGCAAGCAGCATTAGCAGCAAAGCGGGTAAAAACTTTTTCATGCGCATGGAAAAATAGTGAATTGGAAAATAAAAAAAGGTTATGTGCTTTTTAGCGTCACAAAGGTATTGGATTTTCAAAGAAAAATTTGTATAAACTACTACAATTCCACTACGACAAGCCCGTACATCAGACTACGATAAGACTACACATACCCTGTAAAAGCGTTTCAAAAGATAAATGTATCTTTGCGCCGCCCAAGTATCCCATTTAGAGCGGAGTGCTTTAATGTGGATGTACATTGTACCCATGATTTACTTCAGATTCCCAGGTTCTGCCCTTCTCATATGGCCTATGGCCCTGTTGCTCACAGGGGAAATGGCTGCACAGGGCATGAACTTAGGCGTACCGCCCATCTGGAATTTTTCCAGAAAAGCCTATCAGGGAGGTACTCAAAACTGGGACATGGCACAGGATAAGAGGGGCGTATTGTATGTAGCGAACAATGAGGGGCTGCTGGAATACAATGGTGAACGCTGGAGGCGCTATGCCGTGCCGAATAAGACCGTGGTGCGTTCGGTGGCTGTGGCCGCCGACGGACGCATTTTTACGGGTGCCCAAAGCGAAATAGGCTATTTCGCTCCTTCCGGCAACGGCGATTTGCAGTACCATAGCTTAGTACCCCTGTTGCCCGCCGCACAGCGGCGCTTCGAGGATGTCTGGGACATTGTACTCTACGGGGAAAAGGTTTTTTTCAGAACCAATCGGGCCGTTTTTGAATATTCCCCTCCAAATCAAATGCGCATACACGAGCCGGGTGGCGCCCTCTTTGCTGCACCGGGCGGCCCCATTCTGCAACGCCAGTACACAGACCTGTTGCGATTTGACGGCGATGCCTTCCGCCCTTTTGTCAACACGCCCCTGCTGAACAGCGCCCTCACCGCCTGCATGGCCCGCTCCGGCGATTCGCTGCTTTTCAGCTCGCTGAAGGACGGTTTGTTTTCGCTGACCAACGGACAGTGGACGCGTTGGCCCACTCTCCACGATGCCCTTTTGCAAAAACACCGCATTTACAGCGCTGCTGCGCTTCCCAACGGGATGCTCGCCTTAGGCACTTCGACCAATGGCCTTGTGGTGCTTGATAATCAGCGGCGCATTTTTCGCCACCTGTCGCAACACGACGGTCTTCAAAACAACAACATTCTGCACACTTTTGCCGATCGTCAGGGCAATTTGTGGCTTGGCTTGGACAATGGCATAGACGAAGTGGTACCGTTTTCCCCCTTTACCCACATCATACCGGATGCCGACCTGCATGGAACGGGCTATGCGGCAGCCATTTCCAACGGAAGGCTATATCTGGGGGTGTCCAATGGAGCCTACAGCACGCTGTGGAAGAACTACTTTGACCCGGAACAACAACCTTACTTCGAACGCGTCGGCGGCAGTGAGGGGCAGGTGTGGTCGCTACAGCAATGCGATGCACAACTGCTGATGGGGCATCACGAGGGAGGGTTTGCTGTTGCGGGTACCCGGTGTACAGATTCCGGATTGAATACGGGCGTTTGGAACTTCACCCCGCTTTCCGGACAATATCTTCTGAGCGGCACCTATGAGGGGTTGTTTCTGTACAAAAAAAGCGGCACAGGGTGGACTTTGGCGCATCGCATAGAGGAAATTTCGGAATCCTGCCGCTTTGTGGTGAAAGATGCCGACGGCTCGGTGTGGGTGTCTCATCCGTACCGGGGTCTTTTCAGGCTTATCTGGCCGATGGGTTATGAGGAAAAGCCCGAAGTTCAGTTTTTTAACCGCCAGAACGGTTTGCCTTCCGACCTGAACAATTTTGTGTTCTCCATTGCCGGCAAAGCGGTGTTTACCACCGAGAAGGGCATTTTCAGGTTCGATGCTCAAAAATCGGAATTTATAGCGGATGAAGTATTTAATCGGCTGCTGGGGGAGGTGGGGGCCGTGCGGTACCTGCGCGAAGACGCACAGGGAAACATCTGGTACGTAAGCGACCGGGAAACAGGGTTGCTGAAAGTGGAAGATTTTGGGGTGCAAAAGAACGTGCGCAAACGCCTTTTTCCGGATTTGAACGATAAAATGGTGTCCGGTTTTGAATTTATTTTCCCCGCAGACACACAAAATGTATTTTTCGGAGCCGAGCAGGGTTTTGTACACTACCACAAGCCTTTCCAACATTCGGCTGACACCACGGTGGAGGTTTTCATAGATCGGGTAACAGTGGGTACACCTACCCACGATTCAGTTCTGTTTGCAGGTTGGTGGGCGCAGGAAGGCACCTACACCGGACAACAACCGAAATACAGCATTCCGGCTTTGCAAAACCACCTCAACCAGCTGATTTTCTACTTTACAGCACCCCATTTTGCCAATCCGCCACTTGTTCAATACCGCTCCCGCCTGAATGGCTTCAACGAAACCTGGTCGGAGTGGTCGCCGGAATCTGTTCGCCATTTCACCAACCTCAGTCCCGGTACTTATCGCTTTGAGGTGCAGGCACGCTACAAAAATACCTGGTACAGTCCGGTGGCTGCCTATTCTTTTCGCATCAATGCCCCGTGGTATGCCACCCCGGGCGCGCTGTTGTCTTATATGTTGCTTTTTACGGGCGCATTGGGGGCTTTTTGGCACCGGCAAAAGCGCCGCTTTGAACGCGAAAAGCAATCCTTAGAAGTCCAGCACCGACAGATCACGGATGAGCAGCAGCGCGCCGTGGCCGCATCGCAGGCTGCTGTGTCCGATATTTTGCGGGAAAAATTGGAAGCAGAACTCCAATTTAAAAATCAGGAGCTGGCCACCGCTACCATGCACTTGGTACAGAAAGGCGAAATTTTGCAAACCATACACGAAAACCTGAATCAGATATTGCAGCAATCCACCAATCCGGCGGTTAAAAAAGAAATACAGCAACTCCTCAATCTGCTCAATTTCGATGCTACCTTAGACGAAGACTGGGCACAATTTGCCCGCCATTTCGATCAGGTACATGTGGACTTCCTCAAACGGGTGCGCGAACAACACCCACACCTGAGCAGCACCGACTACAAATTGTGCGCCTACCTGCGCATGAACCTCAGCACCAAAGAAATTGCCCCCCTGATGAATATTTCGGTGCGGGGCGTGGAAGCGAGCCGTTATCGGCTGCGCAAAAAACTCGGTTTGCCCAATGATGCCAATTTGACCGAGGTAATCTTCAATATTTAGCGAGACTTATAGGAGCAGTTCGATACAGCTTCAGGCTGCTCTGCAACAGGAGCGAATGTCCGTCTTAACCATTTCTTAATCCTGGATTAATGCAAGGGTTACATTACAGCAGGTTCTTTGCAGCATTAAAAAGTGAAAAATACAGAGCATTATTACTTAAAGTTCTGTTTTTCAACTAACTAAATATACTGCTTTTTCATGAAGAATTTAATTTTACCCCTTTTGATGTTGGTTGCCGGCACATTTGTCCGTGCACAATCCACTTTTAAGTTTCAGCAAACCTCCTATGTGGGTGCTTTGAGCGCCGGGGCGGCCGAAGACTGGACAAAAACGTGGACAGAGTGGAATCCCAAAACAGCGGCGTATGCTGCTCCGACGGATGTAACCACGCTTGACGGTACTGCTGCCGGCCTTCCTGTTCCCGGTGAATTGAATATCACGGGGAATCTGACCTTAGATGCCGGCAAAGTGTATTTGCTCAAAGGCGTTATTGTGGTACGCAGCGGTGGCAAATTGACTATTCCCGCCGGTACGCTTATTCGCTGCGAGGGCAATATCAACGCCAATCCCAAGAATTACGCTACTCTGTTGGTGGAACGCGGCGGACAGATTTTTATTCAGGGCACCAAAGACAAGCCCGTGGTGTTCACGTCTTCCAAAAATACCAACCGCGAACGCGGTGACTGGGGTGGTCTCGTGGTGTGTGGCCGTGCGCGCAACAACCAGCTCAATGGTACTACCAATGATAATGTACAATTGGAGGGTTTCAACAACATCACCTTTGACAATGTACTGGCGCGCCATGGCGGTACAGACGACAATGACAACTCCGGTTCGATTGCGTATTGCCGGATTGAATTTGCAGGCTTTGCTTTTGAAGCCAACCGCGAGATCAACGGACTGACACTGGGTTCGGTGGGTGCCGAAACCGTGCTGCATCACATCCAGGTATCTTATGGCGGCGACGACGCTTTCGAATGGTTTGGTGGCAAGGTGAACTCATCGTATCTGATTTCCTATAAAACGACGGACGATGATTTTGATACGGACTTTGGTTACAGCGGATGGAGTCAGTTTGGTCTGGGTGTGCGCGACACGGCTTATTACGATCTGTCCTACAACGCGACCAGTGGTGCTTCTACTTCCGAGGGTTTCGAAAGCGACAACGAGGCTACCGGTACAGCCAGTGTGCGTCCTTATACCAAAGGAATTTTCTCCAATTATACCATGATCGGCCCCGTACCGGTGGGCGCTAAATATACAGATCTCAATTCAGTAAGCCGTGCGGCTTTCCGCCGGGGTGTCCGCCTCCGCCGCAACAGCAGTCAAAGCATAGTGAACAGCATTTTTATGGGCTACCGCAACTTCCTGATGATTGACGGTGACAGCTGTGTGCGCAATACCAACTTCCCGGCTGCTTTGGCCACTGTAACCCCCGGTACCGCAGTGGATCAGACACTGAAGCAAATTTATTTTGCCAATAATCTGATTGTCAATACCGCAGCGGCCTTTGTCAGCAGCACGGACACAACGGCCAACGGTCTTGTGGAAGTGGCCCGCGCACGCGGGTCTGCTGCGAAACTGGCTGCTATAGACGGGTGGGTACGTCAATCCGGCCCCTTAGCCAACAACATCAATCCGGTAGCCTTTACGACGGGTACTGTACTCGTCAATCCGCTGGCCGCTTCTCCCACACCCGATTTCCGTCCTGTAAGCGGTTCGCCTGCCCTGACAGGGGCTAACTTTAAAAACAATCCCCTGCTGGGAGGGATCGTTCCCATTCAGGAAGTTGCACAAAGTAAAATGGCCCCCGTTTTCCCCAATCCGGTCATCACAGGCGGCTTGCTGTATTTTGGAAAGTCTGTTAAAGAGGCCTTCTTAATCAATGGGCAGGGTCAGATCGTACGCACTGCAAACGAGGCCAGCCAAATCTCTACAGAAGGGATTGAAAAAGGCTTGTACTTCATTTACTTAGATGGTAAGATCCAAAAGGTGCTGGTACTCTAAACATCCTGCCTTTTGGCCGGCCTTTACGAGGTAAAAATGCGTGGAGGCAGTTTTAAAAATGTTTGCTCTCTGTACACAGGGTGCGCACATAGCCGATTAGTCGGTTGTATGCGCACCCTGTTATAGGTTTTTGGGAAGTATTTTCATACTTAACGTAAACTTAACCTTTACGTAACATCGAAGTTGGATAGTCGTCAGACCTTTGCGACGCAATTATGTTATTGCCTACAATATGACGAAAATGCAACTCCGACTGTCCCCCTTTTCCCTTCTTCGCCGCTCCTTTTCATCCCTCTTTGCTCTACTCGTAAGCCTTCTTTTTTTGTCTGCCCCTGGTTTTGCTCAAAACCAGAAGGGCAAAATAGCAGGTAAACTTATTGATAAGGCGCGGGGTGAGGAACTGATTGGCGCAACTGCCCAAATAGAAGGTCTTGGCATGGGTGCCGTGACCGATGTGGAAGGCAAATACCTCATTTCCATAGACCCCGGTACCTACAGCGTCCTGTTCAACTACATCGGTTATGCCCAGCAAAAAATAAGCGGTGTGGTCGTCAAAGCCGGAGAAGTCACCTTTTTGGATTTCGCCTTAGAAGAGGAAAAAAGTACATTAAAGGAAGTTGTTATTACAGCAACGGTGGAAAAGTCGTCCGCCCTGGCTGCCATGATAGAGCGCAAAAATGCGCCACAGGTCTCGGACGGGGTCTCGGCCGACCTCATTCGTCGTACCCCCGATCGGAGTACCTCCGATGTGCTCAAGCGCGTGACCGGTGCCTCCATTCAGGAGGGAAAATTTGCCGTGATCCGGGGCATGAACGACCGCTACAACACCGGTTACCTGGATGGTGCCCTGCTGCCCTCCACAGAAGCGGATCGTAAGGCTTTCGCGTTCGACGTAGTCCCTGCCAACCTGATAGATAATCTGCAAATTATCAAAGCAGGTTCTGCCGATTTTGTAGGCGACTTTGGCGGTGGCGTTATCCGCATCAATTCCAAGGCCATCCCGGAAAAACTAACCCAAAGCATATCAATTGGCGGCCAGGTACATTCCCTGACTCAGTTTAAGCCCTTTACGCAATTCAAGCGTTACCCCGGCGAAGGATTGGGTTTGCTGAGTACCCGGCGCAATTTGCCCCATATAGAAGAAGGTGCCCTCAATACCGTCACGGCTTTCCCGAGTGCCGATGAAAAACGCCGTTTTGCAGAAGTTTCCAAGGGCTTCAACAATGAATGGGACATTACCAACAATACTGCCTTGCCCAATGCCCGATTGTCTTACTCGCTGGGTTTTCCCATACGCCTGAGTGATACCAAAAAAATGGGGTTCATTTTTGCCCTTAACCATGCTAATACACGCCGCTTTATGCAATCAGAGATCAACACCTTTGACGGCAGCGGTCAGGTGTCGGCCTTCAAAGACAGAAATTATCAGCAGAATGTAACGACAGGCGGTATCCTTAATGTCAACTATGTAGCGGAAAAAACCCAGATCAACTTTCGCAATTTGCTGAATATCAACGTAGATAACAATACCATTCGACGGGAAGGGGCGGCCAACATCATAGACAACCTGATGGCCAATAACTATGCTAACTTAGTGAACCACAACCGCCTGTACAACAGCATTGTTTCCCTGAGGCAAATTGTGGGCGACAAAAAAGCCACGCTTAACGCTTCAGTGAGCTACGCTCAGGTGCGCCGCCGTATTCCCGATTATCGCATTGTGAACTACAGCCTCACCATAGATGATGAGGCATACCGCATGAGCCTCGGTGATTTTTTTAACACCAGTTCCGGTCGTTTCAGTTCCGATTTGCAGGAACGCCTGCTTAGCGGCACTTTCGACATCAGCAAACAATTCAATGGGGAAAGGCTCAGAACAGAAGTGAAAATCGGCGGATTCCATCAGAACCGCCACCGCACCTTCTACGGGCGCAGTTTTGTCTATGGGGGCAGTGCCCCCGCCCAACCCACGTACAACCCCGGGCTGGACCTCGGCGAAGACATGATAGGCGCTTCCCGACTCTTCTTAGTGGAAAAAACGGCCAATGACCTGGCTTATTATCAGGGCAATTCCCAACTTTCGGCGGTTTATGGAATGGCCGATCAGCGAATCGGGAAGTTTCGGGCATCCTATGGGTTGCGCTACGAATACATTGACATCAATGTCACGAATCAAAAGCTGAACACTGATATTGCCCGCATCAAAGACGGCGTGGTATTGCCTTCTGCTAACCTGACCTATTCATTGGGCGAACGCAGCAACCTCAGGGCTGCCTATTACGCTTCTGTCAACCGCCCGGAGTTTCGCGAACTGGCACCTTTCTCTTTCTATGTGTTCGACCGCAATGCAGAAATCAGGGGCAACAATACCCTGAAAATTGCCAACCTGAACAACTATGAAATGCGCTATGAGTTCTATCCCACAGGGAGTCAGGTACTTTCTGCCGGTGCTTTCTATAAGAAAATTACCAACCCCGTGGAATTTAGTATAGACCTTGCACAGTCTTTCACAACCTTTACGTTTGAAAACGAAAAATCGGCAAAGGTCTATGGATTGGAATTTGAATTGCGCAAAAATTTTGACTTCCTCGGCCCTGCTGACCTTTGGAAAAACATCGTAATATTTTCTAACCTGGCTTTGGTACGCTCTACCCTTGCTTTTACAGAGGGTACACGCGCCACCCTCAACCGCCCCTTGCAAGGCCAGTCCCCCTATGTGGTTAACGCCGGAATCCAGTTCGACGCACCCGATGCTTCCGGCTGGTTTGCGAGCGTGATTGTCAACCGCGTGGGTCGTCGCATCGCCTTTGTAGGCGTGGACAAAAAGTTCGGAGACACCCGTCAGGACATTTACGAAAACCCGCGTACCGTATTAGATGTACAGGCGGGTAAAAACATCGGTAAACTCAACCTCAAACTTACCCTCGGTGATTTGTTGCGCCAGGATTTGGTCTTTTATCAGGACGTGGATGACAACAAGCGGTTCGATAAGGCCACAGATCGTACCATGTTCCGATTTGTCAACGGCTTTACGACGACATTGTCTGCCACGTACACGTTCTAATAAAATCGCTCTTTCCAGCGTTTGAAAAGAGGGTGTTATACAGATCTTCCGGTTCTGTATAGCACCTTCCTTTTTCAACCAAAGCCAAAACCCGCCCCCTTCCGATTTACTCATTTGATCCTGTCTATGTCTATATCTGATGCGTTTTAAATACTTCTCCTTTACACAGCCCCCGTGTATGGCTTTGCAGGCTTCCCCGTTTTGCAGCCTTTTTCTTTTTGGATGGCTCTTCTCTAAGATAGCGCTGCAACCACCCGCCTTCAACATCCTGCATTATGGCGCAGTGCCGGATGGCCACACCCTGTGTACCACCTCCATACAAAACGCCATAGATCGGTGTGCAGCGGCAGGAGGGGGCCGGGTATTGGTACCCAAAGGGCGGTTTTTGACAGGCAGTATCTGGCTGAAAAGCGGCGTGGAACTCCATTTGGCCAAAGGGGCAGTACTGCTGGGCAGCACCCGACATGGCGATTACGGGAAAAACAACTGGTACGCACTCGTTTTGGCCAACGGACAACGACACATTGCCCTCACCGGTAAAGGCACCATCAACGGGCAGGGGGCAGCCCTCGCCGCCAACGTGGACAGCCTCTACAAAGCCGGAAAATTGGACGGACCCTATACCAACAACCGCGTACACGAGCGCCACCGGCCCCAACTGATAGATTTTGAACAGTGCCGCCACGTCCTCGTCAGCGGCATCACCCTGCGCGATGCCGCCTGTTGGGTACAGCGCTACGGCCGTTGCGACAGCCTCACCCTGCGCCGCCTGCGGGTGCGCAGCCGTGCCTACTGGAACAACGACGGCATAGACCTCGTGGATTGCCGCCATACCCTGGTGGAGGACTGCGACATAGACGCTGCCGACGACGGTATCTGTCTCAAATCCGACCGCCGCGAGTTGGCCTGCGACAGCATCCTGATCCGGCGATGCCGGGTGCGGTCCAGTGCCAGTGCCGTGAAGTTCGGCACCAATTCCTACGGCGGATTTCGCAACATCCGCGTGGAAAATCTGGATATCCGCGATACCTACCGCTCTGCGGTCGCCCTCGAAATCGTGGACGGCGGCATACTCAAAAATATAGAAATCGAAAAAATACGCGCCAAAAACACCGGAAATGCTTTCTTTTTGCGCTTAGGCCACCGCAATCAGCGTGTACCGCCCGGCCAGTTCTCGGATGTGCGCATCCGCGACCTGTATGTGGAAGTTCCTGCCCGCAAACCCGATGCCGGTGCCGCTTTTGAAGGCCCGCCCGTCGAAAAGCCCCACAATTTGCTGCCCTCTTCCATCGTGGGCCTGCCGGGACACCCCATTAAAGATGTGCTTTTAGAAAACATTCGCATCCGATTTGCCGGTGGGGGCCGCCCCGAAGTGGCTTATATCTCCGCCGACAGCATCCACCTGGTACCGGAGTGCCCCAAAGACTACCCCGAGTTTTCGATGTTTGGCGAATTGCCCGCCTGGGGTATCTTTATGCGCCATGTGGAAGGCATTACGATGAAAGACATGGATTTAAAACTGTTGGAACCGGATTACCGCCCTATGTATGCCAAAGAGGATGTGCGGGATTGAACCTTCTTTAGCAAACCCATTCTGCCTGTTTTCTCCATGTTACCTGTAAAAAAGAGCGTCTTGGGGCAATCTGGCAGGTTTGCAGTCTGTACCCTCCGGGCAAGATTTTGCTTGTCTTTATCGGCTAATAGTAAACGTCATTTAAAAGAGGTTTATTCCTTTGTCTCATAAAATCTCAATGAACTCTGTGACTATCTCGTATCCATACCTTTATACAGGTAAGAACTCAGGCGAAAAAGCGGAGATGCCGGAGCAATATACAGAGCAGCAGGTGCATGAATTTTTTAAAAAAATACAAAACAATTTGTTTGTTTAAAATAATTTGTTTTACCTTTGTCCCCAAATTTACATCAGGATATGCAACTCTGTTCTAATTGCGCTGTTGAACTCATCCCCGGGGCCAAATTTTGTCATCGCTGTGGCGACAATGTCACCGAACGCACCAAACAATGCCCCACCTGTCACGGGCAAAGTCCGGTCGCTTCCGTCTTTTGTCACCATTGTGGCCATCATTTTGAAGGAAGCAACAAAGGAACAACCACTACCCGTGCCTACCAACCTGCCTATCCGTTAGACTTTGAGTCAGACATGACTTCGCAGGTCAAGGCCCTCTTTTTCAAAGCCCTGCGCAAGCGTGTGGAAGAGGAATTGGATCCATCGCGCTACAGCGACTACGTAGAGCGCTTTTACCATTCCAAATTTAAAGAAATATACGAAGTACGCGCCGATCAAATTGGCGAAGAAGCCCTGCTGCACTGGGAGCGCTTTGGGGCCGACGGGCTGCCGGACATAGACCGCCGCATCGAAGAAGCATTTGAAGGGCTGCTCGATTATTTTATTATTCAGTATTGCCCCGACCTCAACGGCATGATTCTGCCGAGTGCCATCCTGAAATACGAAAATGCCCAATCCGGCAAAATCGATGTAGGGGTCATGGTGCGCGATTTTCTGGATTTTGACAAAGAACAGGAAGTGGTCTATACCGATTTTATCAAAATGCCCGAAGAAATGCTCAAAAATGCCTGCAAGTCCTTCCTTACGGCTGATCGCAAGGAGCGCCTGTTGTTCATTTGCGACCTCTCCCTGAAAGGCTCCTGTAAAGAAGGGTTCGCCATGACCGACCGGGCCATGTACTGGCGGGCACCTTTCGACCGCTCGCGGGCCATCTTGTACCGCGACCTGCGCGACCTGCGAAAAGAACGCGACTGGATCACCATCAACGGGCATTTTTTTACCGCCAATCCCACCCTCAACCTCAAGCTGTATAAACTCCTGAAAAAATTGAAAATGTGGCAGGCGGTCATTCGGACGGCCGCCTGATGCCCCGGAATTTGAACCCATAGCAATGCCATGCGTGCTTCGCCGGCGAAAATCCCGGGTACAGGGCGCAGCGCGGACCTGCTGCGCTCGCGGTTCCGCTTAGTCCTTCAGGGCAACCTTGGAAAAAACACAGAAGATCCGGCCGTTCCCTCACTGAAAAAGCCCATTCACCCGCTGAAAAGCGGCATTCACACATTGGTGCTTGCTTTCTACATGTGCGGAGATTACCTTTACGGCGTGAAAATAAAAGTGCATTTTATAATATATATAAATATTTAATAAATATAAATTATTTTTATAAAATGATGATTATTAAAAATATAAATATTGAAATTTTATTTACATTTTTATCCCCTTATGCACTTGCTAAGAGAAACAAAAAGTGTAAACCACATCTATCATCCTGTAACCCCGTGATTTATCGGGGGGAACAAGCGATGCCCACAAAACACATCTGTCATCCTGACAAACATCACATATAACTTGTTTAATGTGTACAGATGTGATGCCTGTCAGCAGGATAGATGTGAGGGGTGGTGATTTCCCGCCGCACCATACCCCCCCCCACAGGTCAGTGGAAAGCGCGCAGATACCCTTTGTAGATAAGACAGGGCCAAACCACCCAAGTCCGTTGCCCGGAGCGACCCGCTCACGAGTGCGGGGCGCTTCAGGCAATGGAATAGTGCGTAAAATGCAAGTCTGGCATCAATAAGCGCTCTGCAAAAGATGCCTGTTTATTTTTTTTGTAAAAAATTACACAGGCGATGCTAATATTTTTCGAGGACTTCGATATAGTATTGAATACGTACCATCTCGTACACTTTATTCAAAACAATGTGCTTAAAATCAACACATTAACAAATCATCACATTAATAAATTAAAAATGCGTTTTTTGCTTTTCTTTTTTCTCCTTCCCCTCTGTAGCGCGGCCCAACCACAAATGGAATGGTATTACCACCCCGGCAGCGTGGAAATGAACGATGGCACCATCAAAAACGGCATCATCCGCGTCTATGGAACAGCGAATGAACCCTGGCACTACCAATCTTCCATTCGCTTTATAGATTCGACCACGTGGATGGGGCTGACCAAGGTCAAAAAGAAGGATTTTACCGTGTATGGCCCGGACGACATCAAAAGCTACCGCCTGCACGACGTGTCGCTTACTTTTGTATCCAAACCCTACGCGGACATGACCTCCGTAAGCCTCAAAATGATCAAAAAGCAGTACTTCATGTACGCCATCAGCCTCGGCAAAGTCAACCTGCTGCATTATTACGATGCCCCTCCCAATTTTTACGTCGGTTCGGACGGGGAGTACGAGAAAATGAAACAGGAAGCGGCCATGAACAACTACGTACTCTTAGAAAAAGACCCGGGCAAATTGAAAAACATCACCGATATAGACCTGCGTGCCCTTATCAGCGATTGTCCGGAAGTGTTGGCCAAATACGAAAGCGGAGCCTATGGCCCTGCTCCCAAAGACGACGGCAAGAAAAAAGGCTTGGGCAAATTTGTCTCCCGCGTCATAGACAGCAACCGGATGAAGGAATTTGCAGAACCCTTGTTCAAGGATTATAACAGTACGTGTAAATGAATGTGCTAACTTGCTAATCTGCTAATTTTCAATTCCTTATACCGGGTGAGAATGGTTTTATCGCATGGCAGGCATGAGCAGGCAGGAAACCTGTGTGGCAAAAGCCAATGCACCGATTATTGCCCGTTTAACTGTTTCTGCACCACAAAAGACCGGTCTTTCCACGCCACTTTCAGGAGAAGAAAGCCGCTGCGCACCTGCGCCGGGTTGGGCGCTGTCAGCGCACCCCGTGTCCGCGACAGGTCGAACACCTGCCGGGCCAGCAACGCATTTGTAGCATCCAATGTGCTGTCGGTAGAATGATAGAGGGTACATTGGATGCTTTTTAAAGCCGGACAGCTATTTTGTATCAAAAACCGGAATACCCAAAATGTACCGGTGGTTTTGGCTTCCAGTACGTTTATTTGCACACAGGACTCCGGCAAAAGCGCCTCCGAAGCACCCTCGCGCCCGCCTGCCATACTGAGCAGCGCGCCTGTTGCTTCTATACCCGGAGGGGAAATTTTGCCTTGCGGAGTCAGCGACTGGATGCAATACAGGTAATCCACATCCGCTCTGAGGTTATTTCGATCCGCAATATCTGGTTGGATCACCTGAGGGCCTTGAAAAGTAAACCTGCTCCGTTAGACTACGATGCACTCCTGAAAAAAGCCGACACATCCGATCAGGAATCCCTCCTGCAATTGGTGTTGCACGATCGGCGCATGGAGGCCCTGCAACAGGTGTGGGGCAGCTGGGAAGATACAGACTGCCGCCGCATCCTGCACCGCTTCCATTATGAACAGGAGCGAACAAAAGATATTGCCATCGCCGAACAAATTTCTCAGAACACACTACTTCAAAGACTCTATAAATGCCGCCAAAAATTATTTCGGTTAGTTGACAGGCAACTGACCTAAGCCTTCAACCATTCAACAACCATGCAAGAACACACGCAAGACGACATACAGGCATACCTGTCGGACACCCTTTCCCCCGAACAAAGGGCGGCATTCGAGGTGCAGGTATCCGGTTCCCCTGCCCTGACGGAAGAGGTAAATCGTCACCGGATGCTCCGGGTGATGCTTCAGCAGGAGTATTTGTTGAACGCCAAATCCCTGATCGGCGGAATCATGGCAGCAACCGAAATTCAGGCCGATTATGGGGAGTATGGGCCGATGTTGGACAAACCCCGGCGCGGCCGGATCTTTCTGCGCCGACTGTGGATCGTAGTGGCGGCTTTTCTGGTGTTGGTAAGCCTGTGGTGGCTGAACAGGCAACAGCGCATGGAGGAACAGCCCTTCCGCGCCTCCTCCATGCCCTTAACACCTTTTGAAAACATCATTGGTTTTGCACCGGGCGATGTCAGCAACGCGGCTACTGCCCTTCGCGCATACGAACTCGGGAATTATCCGGAAGCCATCGAACGCCTGCAGCGCGAATTGCGCTACGCACCCGACGACAACGCGCTGCGCCTCTACCTCGCTGTCAGTTTCCTGATGCAGGGCCAAAATGCTGCTGCCGAACCCCTGTTGCGCCAGTTGGTGGCGGCGCAGGACCTGACCACTGTGCCTGCTACCTGGTATTTAGGCTGGTGCCTGCTGCAACAGGGAAAACGCGATGAGGCGCGGAGTATGTTCCACGGGATTCAGTCAGACATCATTTTTGGCCAACGTACCCGTCAGCTCCTCGACACCTTGTAACCCGTTTCTCTTAAAAATTCAAACATCAAAAACCTCCATTTTATTATGCAAAACGGATACCGCATCCACCTGCTGTTGGCAGTTGCAGTCATTTTAACAACTAAAACCCTGCAAGCCCAAAAACTTGATATTGACATAGCCAATATCTACTTAGCCTTAGACAATCCCGCAAAAGCCAAAGAATACGCCAATTTGCTCATACAAAACGATTACGACAAAAGCGACGGCAAGGATTTCCTGAAAGATGCCGAAAAATTGGAACTCTTACTCTTTGAGCACAAACTCCCCTCCCGCCGCGTGGCCCGTCTTTGATAAAAATGACCCTTTCATACATCTAAAAAAATACCTTCCGTCATGCACTCTTTTTTAAAACACCTCCTTTTTTTTCACTTCATTGCCTTCGCTTTTTTTGCCTGTGGCAAAGCGGAGGATGCAGAAAATGAAATCACCGATCCGCAAGGGGTCATCATCGAATTGACATGGAGCAATAACACCCCCGATGCCACGGTGGATACTGACTTGCCCTTTTGCAAAAAAGATTTTGCCCCTTTCTCGGGTTTTCTGATTTTTTCACAATCAAAAACGAAGAAAAATGGGCAGAAAAAAGAAAGAACAGACCAGTATGCCAATCGTAAACCCGAATGCCGCAGACATAGACGTGGGCAGCCTCAGCCACTTTGTGGCCGTGGGTCAGAGCGCGGACAATGTGCGCGAGTTCGGGGTGCATTCCGACGACTTGCAGTCCCTGTGTCTGTGGCTGAAAGAAAAAGGCGTGACAGCAGTTGCGTTGGAAATCACGGGAACATACTGGCAGCATCTTTTCGTGGCGTTGATGCCCCACGGCCTGAACCCGATTTTAGTGAGTGGCAAGTTTACCGAGAACGTGTACGGGAAAAAGACCGATGTGCAGGACTGCCAGTACATCCAAAAGATGCACATGATGGGTTTGTTGCCCGCCAGTTACCAGCCCTCGTTGGAAGTGGAGCAGTTCCGGCAGTACACCCGGCACAGGCAGAGCCTGATTGAGAGCGGGGCGGACTGCATCCAGAAAATGCAGAAATCCATGCGTCAGATGAACATCCGTTTAGACATCGCCATATCGGATGTGACGGGACAGAGCGGCAAAGCCATCGGAACAAAACAACGGCATGCGCTTGAAAAGCGGCTACATAGACAGCAATAACAACCGCGCCAACCTCAATGTAAAGCTGCAGTACGGCGGTTTTGTGCTGGTTTCTGACAAGTGATTGTTATGTAAGCCCGGGCTTTTGAGAGTATAAACGGTGCGTTACCGCTGAATGATAATTTTTTGCCGGTCAACAACCGCTCCATTGCGCCATACCGCCAGCACATATACGCCCGGCGGCATCTCCTTTACATCAAGGCTTTGTCTGCCCGATTCCGGCAAGTGGAAAAGCGCTTCTGGGTGTCCGGTGGTCAGTTCATACAGTACCAAAGTGAAGTCCCGCGGGGCATTGTCCCGGATGGATACTTCCAATATGTCTTCGACCGGATTGGGATATACGCTCCATTCAGGCATCGGCTCCGACGCAGAGGCCCAGAGCGTGTCGCATCTGTATGGCACCGCCTTGCAGGTGCGGATGTCATCGCGATAGCAGCGCAGGGGCGACAAGATTACCTGTCGTAAGGGCCGTTTATACGGCATAAACGACTCCACATTGCCTGCCCACTCTACAATGCGCCTGCCCCACCGGAAGCGCGTGGTGTCGAACGAAATATACCAGGCCCTGAGCGGCTGGTTACAAAAGTTTACCGTGCCAATGGAATCAACAGTAACGGTCATGGTTTCAGCCTCAAAATCACCGAAATCACTCCCGACGTATGGTATCTCCCAGGTATCTCCCGGCCCGGCGGAATAGTCGTATAGTAATCGCCATGCTCCACTATTCCATTCGTCGTATATAAATACAGAATCATTTCGGGAAAACACGTTCAAATTGTATGTAAAATCAATCTCTACGACGCGCAGCTCCCTGCATACCTGCCCATTGATTGTAGTAGTACCTTGCGCAGTCATGTAGATAGGCTTACCCAGTATCGTATCCGGGGTTGAATAATCATACGTCCACTCTGCGCCTTCGGGTGCAAACTCGCCCTGAGAAAAAGCGATAAAGGGGCATAGAGACAGCAGGAGTAGGAAATATTTGTGCATGGTTTTATTTTTTAAGGATGATGAGTTGCCGGGCGGTCAGGCGAAGACCTTCGCGCAGGGTGAGCCAGTAGGCCCCGTCGGGTAGTGCAGGAGCGGGCAGGGTAAGCGTTTCTGCGTGCGCCTCCTCTACGGATAGGGTGTGTAGCAGTCTGCCCGACAGACTGTACCACTCCAAACGCCGCTCCCCCGAACTGCCCTCCGGCAAAGTGACGTGCAGGGTAGTGCTCACCGGATTGGGGGCCACCCGCAGATTGGGCAGGGTACCAAAAAGACCTTTTCGGCCCGGTTCTTTTACTATGGTGATATATTGGGTGCTATCGCTGCAATTGCCGTTCAGGCAACCATCCGCGCCTGTACGCAGCAAAAACAGATTGAGGTTCACATCGCCATTGGTACCCGGAATGGTGTCGCGCACCCTGCCCGTCGCCACAATGTTGCCTTCGGGTGTTTCGGCCAAATCATAAATGCCCATGTAGGTCCAGGGCCGTTGCAACGAATCACAGAAATAGCGGTTCCACAGCAGTTTGCCCTGTGGATTGACCCGGAACATCCACGCATAGTCACTCCCCTCATGATTGGGTGTTCGGAATCCTCCCCCGATGATGTCGCCATTGGCAGCCGTGATGATGCGCAGCACCCGGTGATAGCCCCGGTGCCAGCCAGTCTCCCAAAGCCATTCTCCGTCGGGACTG
>WBZP01001862.1_pt1 | contig 25082 bp, 13 predicted proteins | sample 5204301 | NCBI WGS metagenome assembly WBZP01 (sample SAMN12412401, study PRJNA552823) | activated sludge metagenome | isolation source: activated sludge from nitrification reactor of wastewater treatment plant... | place: USA: Pennsylvania | collected 2017 | reverse complement strand
CGGGTCGGGATGGCCCGCCGAACATGCTGCCCATGGCGTCCCCGATTCCTTCGGCGGCGTTGAGCCCCATGCTTGCGGCGCCTCCGAGGAGGGCGCCCTGCGGTCCTGCCATACTAGCCATTCCCGTTAATCCGTGAAGTCCCGACATGATGGAACTTCCGATCCCCGATCCATACCCACCGGCGACCATGGCTTCGACAGGCAATTCGATCTTGGTCTGGTTGCAATAGACGATGTTCGTCAGCACGACATAGGCGGCAGCCTGGGGATCTTGCACCACTTGGTACCCTTTGGCGCCCAGTCGCGATCCCAAGTCGTTCAACGATACGTCTTGATTGTCGGAGGAGTTGCGAGTTTGGAGGAAGACGGTTCGTGCGATCGAAGGGGCCAGCATGATGCTGTTGCTGGACAGCAGATCCGTGTCCCGAATGTTAGCCGCGCACCCGGTCGTGAGGAGGATTCCAACGAGAAAACTTCGGAAGGAGCCTCCTGCCATTGTGCCGCTCCCGAAAGGTCGAAAACCGGGTGGAATCAGAGGACGTCGCGGGGCGATTCTAGGTGAATGAATCAGAGGTTTCAATCAAGAAAACGACGATTCTCCGAAAAAAATCCTCTCCCCAAAATCTGTGGATATCTCTGTTGATAGTGTTCCGGTTGAATGCGAACAGCGCCGCTAATTCATGTCTCACACCAGGTTGCCTATTTATTGAGCATAGAGAAGCGTCTCATCTTCGCCACAATATATAGTGGTATGGATCAGATGTGTATGTATTAGCATTCATATTTGTACGCGTGGATAGCTTTTTACCAGGGAGGCTGTGGATACATATTTTATTTGTTCGACCTCGCAAAATGACTCTTGACTTATGCACAGAAGATTCTGGTTTTCGCGAGAAACCTTCCGGTTCCGGCCACAAAATCCGCTCCAGAAGAGGATGGCAGAATAGTCAAGAAAGATGATGGGTAGGCGGTTGACAAGATCAGTCTCATCATGTAACCATTGGTTACATGATGACGCCGAAACAATTTCGAAATTGCCGGGAGCAGCTAGGGCTCACGCAGGAGCAACTCGCCGAGGCTCTGCGAACGACTCGAGTATCGGTCGCTCGATACGAATCCGGGATGCGCCGTATCAGTGGAGCAGTTGAGGTGGCCATGACCCAGCTGACGAATAGAACACAGGTGCTCATGGCCGGAATGGTGGCTGCCGGAGTGCCGATTGAACCGGTGACCCAATCCGAGTGGGTTGATGTGCCCCCCAGCATGGTGCGGGCCGGAGAGACCTTCGCTCTTCGGGTCAAAGGCGAGTCCATGATCGAGGATGGCATTCTCCCGGGTGATCTGGTGGTGGTCCGGAAACAATCCACGGCGCATAACGGGCAGACAGTGGTCGCCCTGGTCAATGGGCAAGCGACCATCAAAACCTATTTCAAGCGGGAGCAGTCCATCGAACTTCATCCCGCCAATGCCGCGATGAAACCGTTGGTGGTGACCCCCGAGGACGAATTTGCCATTGAAGGGGTGCTTGTCGGCGTGATTCGTCATTGCGAGAACTCATAATTCAAGGAGGGCATGATGATGACACAGCAGCAACACATGATGGTCGAACGGGTGAATGAATTGGAGCGCATGATCGTTCGGCTGAATGGCCGGATCGGGGAGTTGCAGCGCGAGTTGAAGCAGACGAAGGGGATGACGTTACAGGGATGGTCGGGTGGTTCCAGGCTGCGCACGTTGCTGGGTGGAATCAAGCCGGCTCTTGCCTCGGCGCATCCCATTCGGGAAAACAGGAGAATTGAACGCCATGATCTCTGTCTCTTCTGACATTGATGCGGTCACCGCAGGCTGTTGTGCTGATTGTGGTCAGTACGTGATGCGCCGAACGCCCATGTTCGATGAGCAAGTGAAAATTGTGCGAGAAGTCTGCATCCGTTGTCTGGTCCTGGCCTACCAGCGCCGACAATTTGAATCCGGCTGTTGCGGGTAAGGGAATTTCGGACGCGTAGACACATGTGTGGTCGTGCCGCAAATGTCCTCTCTGAGGCACAACTTGCGGCCGATCACAATGGTGACGTCCTCGCGGGAAGCCGTCTTCTGTGCGTCATCCCCTGTTAAGCCCTCGCTTCAACCTCGCCTCTATCCAATTCCCCACAGTCTCGATATTAAGGGGTCGCACCAACCCAGAACGCCGCAAGTGTCACCCGGCAGGCCTAGTCCAAGGGCCCGTTGCACCAATTCAAGACGAGCCGCTTCTTTCCTAAATACAGGCTGTTAAAAGCGTGGCAACTAGGGGGTTCTACAGCTTGATTAGCCGCATATGTAGTGTAAAACCGGTGATCATGGTGATCATAGCGTGCAGTCAGTAAACCGACAGAGCCTTGTATGGCATGAAAGGGATACTATGCGCGTATACCTATTGTGTTTCGTAGCATTGTGCTGGCTCCCGTTGAATGCGGCTGCGGACACCACCGATGACGATTTGTCGGAGACTGCACGACTCTTGGCGATTTTGCTCGATTCGGGGCGAGTGGCTATCGGGCGCAATCAGGCGCTTATCAATGATCCGTCAAACGCGCAGACAGGATTTACGCAGGAACTCTTTGTCACCCAGACGACAGCCATCTTCAAAGCGCGCACCGGACATAACCTGGATGATTTACCACACGCGAATGCGCCGACCTTGGCAAAACGACTATTGGAACGCTTGTTGATGGAAGGTAAAAAAACCGTCGAGAGCTATCAGCCTGTTCTCAATATGAAAGGGATGAAGTACAAAGGCCTCATTCCCGCCACCTTCGGTACGGAAACGGCCACGCGATTTCAGAAGTGGTCCGGTGTCTATTTGAAGCAGACCGCGCCTGAGCACCTTCTCCGCAATGCCAACAATAAACCCAACTCCTTTGAAGCTGAACACATGAAGGAATTGAGTGCAGCATCGTTCCAACAAAATAAGGAAACGGTCATCAGCAAGATCGATGGCGGAAACAGTGTGCGTGTGTTGCTGCCGCTCTTCTACGAGAAGGCCTGTTTGGGGTGCCATGGAGAGCCGAAAGGGGAGCGAGATATTTCCGGCTATTCCAAGGAGGGTGGGAGAGAGGGTGAGTTTGGTGGAGCAATCAGCGTGAAAATCGATAGAAGCCAGCTCGCTGTTCGTTAACTCTTAAAAGAGACGTTCCCGAGAGTTCCCTAGACCAGAGCACACATCCCTTGTGGCGTCAGCTGCGAGATTCCTTCCAAGGCAGGCGGCATCGTGTGGGCTGCAATGCCGATCATCTGTCCCGCCTGTCCCGCCGGCCCGTTTCAGCCGCGTAAGCTGTTTCCGTAGGTATGCGTAGGCTTTGCCGCCCTCCCTGGGCTGGCTCCTTAGGCCTCCCGGTCGGGTCGTTGCTTCCTCCCGGCGTTAGTGTGCTCCCTCCGCTTGCGTCAAGTTTTCCCTCGATTCAGCCGATATTCCTACTGAAAAGGTGAGTAGTGGCTCAGAACTGTCTCCCACCGGGAGAGCATTCACACGGTCGTTGTGTCGGGTACGGAAACAATGACACGAGAAGTTCTTCGAATAGTCGGTCTGTTAGGCACTGCCGTAGTCGTCTCAGGGTGCATGGTCAAGCCTTATGTGTTGACCCAGGACGATGTGCAGACCCGTGTCGCCAAGGACCTTGAAACCGTGTCCACTCTCCAGGAACCACTGTCCGGGCCGATCGATCTCTATGAAGCGATTGCTCGAGCGCTGAAGTACAACCTGGATGCCAAGGTCAAGGCCATGCAGGCGCAGTTGGCGCACCAGCAATTGAACGTGGCCCATTACACGTTGCTGCCGCAGCTCTCAGCAAACGCCGGGTTCGATGGCCGCAACTCCTATAGCGGCGGCGGCGCACAATCGTTGCTCACCGGTCGCCCCGTACTGGAACCCTTTACCTCTTCCGACAAGAACGTGGTGTCGGGCAATCTGGCGCTCAGTTGGGATGTGCTGGATTTCGGCTTGTCATTCGTCCGTGCCCAACAGGCGGCGGATAACGTGATGATTGCCGAGGAGGAGCGACGGCGTATTGCCGTTCGGCTCGTCCAAGATGTCCGGAGCGCCTACTGGCGAGCCGTCAGCGCGGAACGGGTGCTCTATCGGGTGAAGTTTCTCGATGAGTCCGTCAACAAGGCGTTGGAGCGGGCGCAGCAGATCGTCGACAAGAAACTGCAGACGCCCCTGACGCCCCTCAGCTATCGTCGCGACCTGCTGAACATTCAGCGTGAGGTACAACGTCTCTATCGCGAACTAAGTACGGCGCGGGTGCAGCTCGCTTCCATGATGGGTTTGCCTCCGGGGACTGAGTATGAGTTGGACGTACCGCAGCGGACGAGCACGCTGCCGGTTGTGAATCTGAACACCGAACGGATGGAAGAGCAGGCCTTGCAGTTTCGCGCCGAACTCCGCTCCATCGACTATCAAAAGCGAATCAATGCCAAGGAAGCCCGGGCCGTGTTTCTGGAACTGTTTCCCAATTTCAAGCTGAGCCTCGGCGGGTATTACAGCAGCAACAGCTTCTTCCTCTATCAAAACTGGCTTGGGTATGCATCTCAGGTCAGTTGGAACCTGCTATCGGCCTTTCGCATGCCGGCCAAATTAAAGGCGGTGGAGGCACATCGTCAGGTGTTGGATGCCCAAAGCACGGCGTTGACCTTGACGATTCTGACGGAGGTCCATGTCGGCGCGCTGCAGTTCGCCCATGCGAGCCAGGAATATCTCAATGCCAAGATCTACCACGAAACGCAATTGGCGATCACCGACCATACCAAGAGCTTGTGGTTCACGAAGAGTACCAATGACCTGACCCTCATTCGTGAACGGGTCAATGATGTGCTGGCTGAGGTGCGCATGGATAGCGCGCAGTCGGGAGTCGAATCGGCCTATGCCACATTGATGGCGTCGCTGGGAGAGGATGCCGCACCGACCGCCCTCGACGGTCAGACGGTCGCGCATCTCGCCGATGAATTGAGGAAGCAGTGGGCGCCTCCCGTGAGCGCTGTGTCTGACGCAGGAAGGAGATCGGAATCCCATGCGATGCCGCTGGCCAATTAACGGGTGTGTCGGGCTGATGGTCTTCTGGCTGGTGATGGTCGCCCCTCAGGCGGCTTGGCCCAAAGATGAGCGGTCGGCGACGGTGATGCGGGGCGTGAACGGGGCGCTGCGCGGCATCGTCAAAGCGAGCACGCAGGCCGTGCTCTACTCCCAGATTCAGGGCCGCGTCAGTCACGTTCCGGTTAGGGAGGGGCAGCGGTTCGACAAGGGGGCGACGCTGGTCGAAATCGACTGCGATAAGTATCGCGCGGAATTGGCGGGTGCTTTGGCCGAACATGAAGCGAAAGACAAGACCGTCCGGAACAACAGGGAACTGACCAAGCTCAACGCGGTGAGTACGCTGGATCTGGAAATTTCTGAAGCCGAAGCCAAAAAAGCGGCGGCATCGATCCGTCTTGCGGAGATCAACGTGCGGAGTTGCCATATCGCGGCGCCGTTTTCCGGCCGTATCGTGGCGGTGATGGTCAACGAGCATGAAAACGTGTTTCCCAACGACAAGCTGCTCAGTCTCCTCGACGATACCAGTCTTGAAATCGAGTTGGTGCTGCCGTCGTCTACCTTGTCGTGGCTGAAGCGGAAGTCGGCGTTCACGTTCACAATCGATGAAACACACCGGGAGTACACGGCCAGGGTGAAAGAGATCGGGGCCAATGTCGACCCGGCTAGCCAGACTATTAAGGTGATCGGTGCTTTCGGCGCGCTCCCGGCGGATGTGCTCGCCGGAATGAGCGGCACGGCCCAATTCTCATCGGGGCAACCGTAAGACCATGACGACCTCCGCCGAACCGAGCGCTCACCAACTCGCGACGCTAGTCCATCTGGCGACCCTGACCCACCTGGAGGGTCAGATCCGTGTGGCCAAAACCCTTCAGGAACTTCAGTTTCTGTCCGTAAATGAAACCCGCCGGCTGATGCCCTATGAGCAGGCCTATCTCCTGGGTGTCGACACGGACGGGGGCACCGCCTACCGGGTGATCTGCGCCTCCAGTGTGGCCATCGTTGAACGCGATGCGCCGGTGATCCGCTGGTTGGAGCAAGTGGCTCAAGCGCTGAGGCACGAGCAGCCGGGCGATGACCCCAGGATTTTGACAGAGGAGACCTGTCCTGAGGCGTGCCGCGAGGGATGGCGTGAGCACGTGCATGGCCACGTCCTCTGGTGCCCGTTGCGGCATCCGGACGACACGGTTCTGGGGATCTGGTGGTTCGAACGTGAGAGCCTGTGGGAAGAAAACGATGTGGCGATCGTTCAGCGGCTCGCTGCAAGCTTCGCCTATGCGTGGAAAGCGGTGGCCAAGCGAAGCCGGACGTGGCCGGCGCGGATCAAGAGGCCATCGGCCTGGTTGATCGCCGCGGCGATCCTTTCAGCGCTCTGTCTGCCGGTCCGGGTGTCGACGATCGCGCCGGTGAAGGTGATGGCGAAGGATCCTACGATTGTGAGCGCGCCGATGGACGGTGTCATTGCCGAGGTCCTGGTTCCGCCGAATACGCTGGTCGCGCAAACTCGGCCGTTGTTCCGCTACGAGGACACGAACCTCCGTAATCAGTTCCAGGTGGCGGAGAAGCAATTGGCCGTGGCAGACGCCGAACATGCCCAGGCGATTCAGGGCGGGTTTGCCGATCCCCAACGAAAAGCCGAGGCTCCCCTCAAAGCCGCCGAAGCGGCATTGAAAGAGACGGAATTGGTGTACGCGCGGGAGATGCTGAATCAGGTCGAGGTCCGCGCACCGCGATCGGGCCTGCTGTTGTATACCGACAAGGCCGATTGGGTCGGAAAGCCCGTTGCCGTCGGGGAGCGGATTATGGAGATTGCCGATCCGCAGCACATTGAGTTGCGGATCGATTTGCCTGTGAGTGACGCGCTGCTGTTGAAGGAGGGGGCTAATGCAGTGGCTTTCTTCGACGCGCTCCCCTTGGAGTCGTTCGATGCGACCGTGAGCCGGGCCAGTTACCACGCGGAGGTGCTGCCCGGGGATGTGTTGGCCTATCGGGTCACAGCCGAATTGGCAACCACAGATCCCCGAATTCGTATCGGCTGGCAGGGGTCGGCGAAGGTGTATGGAGAGCGTGGCCCGCTCGCATTTCTGTTGTTCCGCCGTCCGTTCACGGCGTTGCGCCAACTGATCGGAGTGTAGCCGATGGCCGGCCCGGCGTCAGTGTCCCCTCCTCAAGAACGCAAGTTGCCTCCGCTGAGAAAGCAGCTGCAATTTATCCGGGGGGCGCCCACGCCGGAAGGGGTGCCGACCTGGACGATCGTCGATCCTGTCCGCAACAAGTACTTCCAGATCGAATGGCCGGTGTATCAGCTCTTGCAGCGCTGGTCGTACGGGACCGTGGAGAAACTCGTCGCCGTGATCAGTCGCGATACCACGTCGCGCATCGGCGCGGAGGATGTCGAAGACCTGGTGAGGTTTCTGTATGCGAACAACCTCACCGAACAATCGGCCAGCGGGCAGACGAAGGACTACGTCGAGCAGGAGGCTGCGCGCCACCATGTCTGGTGGCAATGGCTGCTGCACCACTATCTGTTCATCAAAATTCCCCTGGTACGTCCGCATAAATTCCTGCAGGCGACCCTGCCGCTGGTAGCCCCGTTCTATACACGTATGGCGGCATGGGTGTTCGGAATGATTGGCGCGATCGGACTGTTTCTGGTGGGGCAGCAGTGGGACACCTTCACTTCGACCTTTTTGCATTTCTTCAACTGGCAGGGGGCTCTGATGTATGGCGCGGTCTTCTGCGCCGTCAAGGTGGTGCACGAATTAGGGCATGCGTATACGGCAACGCGATTCGGGTGTCGGGTGCCCACGATCGGTGTGGCCTTGATGGTGATGATGCCGGTGCTCTATTCGGACATCAGCGATGCCTATCGACTCAGTTCGAGGCGGAAACGGCTGTGGATTGCTGCGGCCGGGGTGGTTGCCGAACTCGGTCTGGCCGTGGTTGCGACGCTGTTGTGGGGGTTCCTGCCGGATGGGCTGCTCCGGAGCGTCGTCTTCGTGGCGGCGACGACGAGTTGGGTGATGAGCCTGGCCATTAACCTCAACCCTTTAATGAGGTTTGATGGCTATTACCTGCTGGCAGACTGGTTGGGGCTTCCCAATCTTCAGGATCGGGCGTTTGCCTTCGGTCAGTGGCGGTTGCGGGAGTTGCTCTTCGCGCCGGGCACGCCTCCTCCTGAAGCGGTCGGCCCCTCCAGCAGACGGGTGCTGGTCGGCTACGCCTGGAGCATCTGGCTCTATCGGCTGGTCCTGTTTACCGGGATCGCCCTGACGGTCTATCACTATTTTTTCAAGGTCCTTGGAATCCTGCTGTTTCTGGTCGAGATCCTCTTTTTTATTTGTCTGCCTATCGGGCGAGAGGTCAAGGCCTGGTGGAGTCGCCGTGCGGCATTTGCCGGCACGGGTCGCTTTGCCGTCACGCTGAGTGTCGTTGGCGTGCTGCTGTTGCTCGCCTGTCTGCCATGGTCCAGCCGTGTGGCTATTCCCGGGGTGCTGCAGGCCGGGTCGTACGCCACGGTCTATCCTCCGGCGCCGGGACGGATTGTGTCGGTGTCGGTGCACGCGGGGCAGCCGGTGCGAGCGGGCGACACGTTGCTCGTCCTCGAAAATCCCAAATTAGCCAAGGATACACGGTTGGCCAGGACCCAGGTCGAGCTCTTGGATTTCAGGCTGCAACGACAGGCCGGGTACGCAGAGGATCGTATCCAAGGCCAGGTGCTTACTGAGTCGTTACGATCGAAACTCGTTGAGTTGGACGGGGTTGCCGAGAAGCAGCAGCGCCTCGTTCTGCGGGCACCCATCGATGGCGTGGTGGTTGATCAGACCGAATCGCTGTATCCCGGCCGGTGGATCAACGAGAAGCTGGCGGTCGCGTATGTGGTGAATTCCCGAACGGCCATAGTTGCGGCTCTTGCGCCGGTTGAGGATCTCGGCGTGCTGGCGGTCGGGCAGGCGGCGCTCTTCATTCCGAACGATGTGACGCGGCAGACCTCTCGAGCCCGGGTCATCGAAATTCGTGACGTGGACGAACAGGATATGTCCGTTCCCTACCTGGCGTCGATCTATGGAGGCGCCGTGCCGGTACGAAAGGATTCGCATGGCCGCCTACAGGCGGAGCAATCGGTCTACCGCGTTGAACTTGAAGTGATTGATGAAGGTGTGAGCGCGGATCAGGTCGTGACCGGACTTCTCCACGTCTCCGGAAGGCCCCAGAGCCTGGTTGCTCGGGCGTGGGACCGAGTCGTGGCGGTCATGATCAGGGAGAGCGGGCTCTGAGCAGGAGCGCTGGAATCGCTCAGTGATAGAGGATCAGGTTCCCCGCGACGACCATTCCTTTTTCCCCCAATGGTGGACGCTGCCCATTCGTCACCGTCGTTAGTGGTTACTGCCCGGCCGTCTCCTGCCCCGGATCAATCCGCCGTTTCCTCGGTGCAACCCTTCAGGCTGACCCGTTTTCGACCGAATAAGATGCGGGATGTTTTGCCTTTTGGGGGACAAGGCTGCGGGCATGTTCAATTTTTTTAGAAAGTATCTGCGCAGGAGGGATGAGCCATCACAACGGCCATCGTTTCCCGCGACTCCGTCCGCCTTGAAGCAATCTCTCCTATCTCTCGAGCAACGGTTGATGTTTGACGCGGCGGCGGCAGCAACCGCGGCTGAGGTGAAATCCGAGCAAGTCGCTCAGGACCAGGCCGAGGCAGCGGTCTCGTCTGAGGGCATTGTCGATCGTACGACTCCTGAGCAGCAGGAGTCTCAGGAACTACTCAACGCGATTGCTTCCTACAGTCCCGGCGAATCCACGACGGAAGTCGTCTTCGTCGATCCCACGGTTCCTGATTATCAATCCCTGGTTGCGGGGATGGGCCCCAATGTGGAAGTTGTTGTGCTGGATGCCTCGCGAGACGGGGTCGAGCAAATCGCTGAGTCATTGGCCGGACGATCGGGCATCGACGCCATTCATTTGATCACACATGGAGATGAAGGCCGCTTGAATCTGGGGAGCGGCGTCCTCACCAGTGAGTCGATGACCGGCGACTATGCAGAGACGTTGGCCACGATCAAACAGAGCCTGTCCGAGACGGCCGATATTTTGGTCTATGGCTGCAATTTCGCCGAAGGCCAAGCCGGGCAGGAAGCGGCCACGCTTCTCAGCAAATTGACCGGCGCAGACGTGGCGGCCAGCATCGATGCGACGGGGTATGCCGGTCTGGGAGGAGACTGGGTGCTCGAATCTCAGACCGGCACCATTGAAACGCACATCGCCCTGACGGATGACCTGCAAGCGAACTGGAAAGGTCTGCTCGCAGAAACCTGGATGAATGCCGGCACGGGTGCGGTCATTGCGGGGCCTGCCGGAAACGATTGGTACGTCGGCGATGAGGCAAACAATGCCCCGGTCTCGGCAAACGGCGGGGTCGACGTTATGTACGGAGCGGGCGGCGACGACACCCTTCAGGGAGGAAGCGGGAATGACATCCTCGTGGGCGGGGCAGGGAACGACACCCTCTCCGGAAATAGCGACGATGACGTGATCCTGGGCGGAGCCGGTAACGATTACCTCGACGGCGGCAGCGCCGTCGGCAAGAATACGATCATCGGCGGAGGCGGGAACGACCAGATGGTGGGCGGATCCGGAGGGGATGTCTTTCGTTTTACCGGTGCGCAATCCGGGGACGCGTATACCGTTGATGGCGGCGGGGCAACCGACATCATCGACCTGAGCGAATTCTCTACCGCGACGATCACAAATTCCGGCGGAGTTATTACCGTCGATCGCGGCGGCGGGAACATCTTTACGATCACCCATTCGAATGTGGAAAGCATCATTACGGCCGCCACGGTCGGCAATCATGGTCCCCTGGCGGATGCGGGCCTGGATCAAAACGTGTCCATGAGCGCGACCGTCACCCTGACAGCGGCAGGAAGTTCGGATCCGGACGGTAACGCGCTGACATACAACTGGACTCAAATCGAGGGGCCTAAGGTGACGCTTAGCAGTGCGACCGCGGCGTCGCCTACGTTCACTGCGCCAGGGTCGGCGACCACGCTTCAGTTCGTCGTCGTGGTTTCTGACGGCACAACGAGTCATGCGGATACGGTCACGATTACTGTCGGGGCATCGAATAGCGCGCCAACGATCAGCAACCTGGGTGGAGACAGCCTCAGCTATAGCGAAGGTGCCGGGGCCGCCGTGATCGATCAGGGTTCCGACGCGTTAGTCGTCGATTCGGACAGCACTAACTTTGATACAGGGACCTTAACCGTCAGTATTCCTTCCGGAATCGAGCCCACCGAAGATGTGCTGGGGATCCGAAACCAGGGCACCGGCGCCGGCCAGATCGGTGTGAGCGGGAGCAATGTGACGTATGGCGGCGTCACCATCGGAACCTATACGGGTGGTGCCGGGGGAAACAATCTCGTCATCACGCTCAACGGCAGTGCCACACAGAGCGCCGTGAGTGCGTTGGTCAAGAACATCACCTATGAGGACATCAATACCGATGCTCCGTCCGAAGGCGCGCTTACGATACGGTTTGTCCTTACCGACGGAGATGGTGGAACGAGTGCCAACTATGATGTTGCGGCCTCGGTAGCCGGCGTGAACGACGCGCCGGTGCTTACTCCGTATGCGCCGATGTTTATGACGAGCGAAGGCGCTGCCAACGTCTCGGGGAGAGTCAGTGATCTCCTATCGTCCAGCCTGACCGATGTCGATGCCGGAGCCGTAGAAGGCATCGCCATTTTCGGGATCAGCGGGGCTGGTGGAACGATCGAATACAGTCTCGATGGGACGACCTGGTTGAGCGCTGGAAGCGTCTCACCCACCACTGCGTTGCTGCTGAGAGCCACAGACTATCTTCGCATGGTTCCGGATGCGGACAATGGGGGCACATTGCAGGTCGATTACCGAGGCTGGGACCAGACCTCAGGAACCGCCGGGGCGAAAGTCGACGCATCAGTGACCGGCGGAACGACGGCATTCAGCACTGCCGGCGATCATGCAATTGCCACGATCAATTCCGTCAACGATGCGCCGACCGACCTCGCCCTTTCTGCCAATTCGGTGGCCGAGAACGCAGCGAATGGCACCGTCATCGGCACTATCAGCGGCACCGATGTCGACACCGGAGATACCAAGACATACTCCTTGACGGACAGCGCCGGCGGACGGTTTGCCATCGACAGCAGCACGGGCGTCGTAACCGTGGCGAACGGAACGTTGCTCAATTATGAAGCCGCCACCAGTCACACCGTGACGGTGCGGGTGACGGACAGCGGCGGCCTGACCTACGACGAGACGTTCACGATCAACCTGACGAATGTGAACGAGGCGCCGACCGGGGCGAACGCCACGGTGACTACCATGGAGGACACGGCTCGTACCCTGGCGACTGCGGATTTTGGGTTCAGTGATGTGGATGCCGGTGACTCGTTGAGCGCGGTGCGGATCGACACGCTGCCTGGTGCCGGCACCTTGTCCCTGTCGGGCCGTGCCGTGGGTGCCGGGGATGTGGTGACGGCAGCCGAGATTGCAGCCGGACATCTGGTCTTCACTCCGGCTGCCGATGCCAACGGGACCGGCTACGCGAGCTTCTCATTCTCCGTCCGGGATACGGGCAATACGTATGATGCGACCCCGAACACCATCACGATCACGGTCACCCCTGTGAATGATGCTCCGACGGTGGTCACCAACAATAGCGCTACGGTGGATGAAGGCGGACGAGTGACTTTCTCGGCAAAGCATCTAGAAGTCACGGATGTCGACAACACCTCGGATCAACTTCAGTATGTCATGACAGCCCTGCCTGCGAACGGGAGGTTGCTGCTGAACGGTGTGGTGCTGTCGTTGAAAGACACCTTCACCCAAGCCGAACTCGACAAGGGGTTACTCGAATACGTTCATGACGGGAGTGAGACGACCTCGGATAGTTTTGATTTCACGGTCGAGGACGGCGCCGGGGGGTCGATTTCTGACACCACGGTCAAAATTGCGGTGAATCCCGTGAACGATGCGCCGACCGACTTGAGTGTCTCGAGCCAGACCGTCGCCGAAAATGCAGCCAACGGGACTGTTGTGGGCACCGTGTCGGCCACAGACCCCGACGTGCACGACAGCAGGAGCTACAGTCTCACAGACACGGCCGGCGGACGGTTTGCCATCGACAGCAGCACGGGCGTCCTGACTGTGGCGAATGGAACGTTGCTCAATTATGAAACTGCCACCAGTCACAACGTGACGGTGCGCGTGACGGATTCCGGCAGGTTGAGCTACGACGAGACCTTCACCATCACCGTGACGAATGTGAACGAGGCGCCGACCGGGGCCGATGCCACGGTGACGATCACCGAAGACACCTCGCAGGTCCTCACGGCCGGTAACTTCGGGTTCAGCGACGTGGATGCCGGCGAGACGATGAGTGCAGTGCGGATCGACACCTTGCCCGCTGCCGGCACCCTGACGCTTTCCGGTGCATCGGTGACCGCGGGACAGGTGATCACGGTGAGCGACCTCACGGCGGGCAATCTGGTCTTCACGCCGGTCACGAATGCCAACGGTACGGCTTACGCGAGCCTGACCTTCTCGGTGCGCGACGCACACAACACCTACGATGTCACCCCGAATACCCTCACCTTCGATGTCACGGCGATCAACGATGCGCCGGTGAATACGGTGCCGGGTCCTCAAACGGTCAACGAAGATGCGTCGCTGGCGATCAGCGGCCTCAGCGTGAGCGATGTGGACGGCAATCTCAGCACGGTGCAACTGGCGGTCACCCACGGCACGCTCAACGTGACGCTGAGTGGGGCCACGAGCATCAGCGCCGGTACCAACGGGGCTACGACCCTGACGCTGTCCGGCAGTCAGGCTGACATCAACGCGACCCTGGCCAGTCTGACCTATCAAGGGGCGGCGGACTTTGCGGGCGCCGACACCCTTACCATGACGAGCACCGACAGCAATGCTGTGACGGATGTCGATACGGTCAGCATCACCGTCACCGCCGTGAACGATGCGCCCATCCGAACGGCCGGCACCGTCGCAAATCTCACGGTATCGGAGGACGGTGGCTTCGCATCCCTGGGCTTGACCGGCGTGAGCTTCAGCCCGGCCGGTGGGGCGGACGAAAGCGGACAAATGTTGACCTATGCGGTGACGGCGATTCCATCCAGCAGCCTCGGCGATGTGTTCCTGGCAGATGGCACCACACGGGTGACGATCGGATCGTATTCGCTCGCCGATATTCAGGGCATGCAGTTCAAGCCGGCGGCGAATGCAACCGGCGTCACGGCGTTTCAATTTAACGTTTATGACTCGGGTGGGACGTCCAACGGCGGGGCAGAGAGTGTGAGCCAGTTCATGTTGATTACGGTCACGGCCGTGAACGATGCGCCGACCATCACGAATCTCAGTGGCGATGGTCTGAGTTATCACGAAGGCGATGGGGCGGTTGTGGTTGAACAGGGCGCCAACGCATTGGTAGCCGATGTGGATAGTACCAACTTGTATACGGGGAGATTGACCGTCTCTATTGCTGCCGGCGGGGACAGTGCCGAGGATGTGCTCGGTATTCAGCATCAGGGAACCGGGCCGGGCCAGATAGGTGTGAGCGGCACAGCGATTACGTACGGCGGCGTGACCATCGGAACCTTTTCCGGCGGCAGCAGTGGCAGTGATCTCGTGATTACCTTCAACAGCAGCGCGACTCCCACCCGGGTGACCGCCTTGGTCAAACACATCACGTATGAAAACACGGATACCGACGCGCCGACGACGGGAGCCCGAACGGTTCGTTATGTGCTTACCGACGGCGATGGCGGCACCAGCGCCAATTACGATGCGACGGTGACGGTGACGGCCGTCAATGACGCGCCGGTGAACACGGTGCCGGGGCCTCAGACGGTCAACGAAGATGCGCCGCTGGCGATCAGCGGCCTCAGTGTGAGCGATGTGGACGGCAATCTCAGCACGGTGCAACTGGCGGTCACCCACGGTACGCTCAACGTGACGTTAAGTGGGGCCACGAGCATCAGCGCCGGTACCAACGGGACTACAACCCTGACGCTGTCCGGCAGCCAGGCTGACATCAACGCGACCTTGGCCAGTCTGACCTATCAAGGGGCGACGGACTTTGCCGGCGCCGACACCCTCACCATGACGAGCACCGACAGCAATGCTGTGACGGATGTCGATAGCGTGGCCATTACGGTTTCGGCGGTCAACGATGCGCCGACCGATCTCAGCCTCTCGGCGAACACCGTGCCCGAGAACGCATCGAACGGGACGGTGGTGGGCACCATCAGCGTCACCGATGTCGACCCCGGCGATACCCAGACCTATGCCTTGACGGACAGCGCCGGCGGACGGTTCGCCATCAATAGCAGCACGGGCGTCGTGACCGTGGCGAACGGGATGTTGCTCAATTATGAAGCCGCCACCAGTCACACCGTGACGGTGCGGGTGACGGACATCGGCGGCCTGACCTACGACGAGACGTTCACGATCAACCTGACGAATGTGAATGAGGCGCCGACCGGGGCCGATGCCACGGTGACGATCACCGAAGACACCTCGCAGGTCCTCACGACCGGCAACTTCGGGTTCAGCGACGTGGACGCCGGTGAGACGATGAGTGCGGTGCGAATCGATACGTTGCCGACCGCCGGGACCCTGGCACTGTCTGGCGCGGCGGTCACGGCGGGCCAGGTGATCACGGTGGCCGACCTCACGGCGGGCAACCTGGTCTTCACGCCGGGCACCGACGCCAACGGCACAGGTTACGCGAGCCTGACCTTCTCGGTGCGCGACGCACAGAATACCTACGATGTCACCCCGAATACCCTCACCTTTGATGTCATGGCGGTCAATGATGCGCCGACCGTTTCCATCAATAGCGGAAGTACGGTGGCCGAAGCAGGCACTGATACTCTGACAGGCGTCGAGCTTGCTGTCGCTGATGTGGATAATGCGGACGTGCAGCTGTTGTTTTCCATCGGCACGGGCCCTGCCCATGGTCGTCTGGAACTGGCGACAGCCCCCGGGGTTTCCGTCACGACGTTTACACAGGCGGATATTGCAGCCAACCGTGTGACCTATGTCCATGATGGGTCGGAAACCCTCAGCGATTCATTTACGTTTACCCTCAGTGACGGGGCGGGTGGCACGATTGGCGCCACCACTGTGACGCTCACGATTACTGCGGTGAACGACGCGCCGACGATTATCAGCGACGGCGGAGGGGCGACGGCGTCGATCAATGTTGCCGAAAATGTGACCGGGATTACGGTGGTGACTGGCGCCGATGTGGATATACCTGCGCAGCCGTTGACCTATGGCATCAGCGGCGGTGCGGACCAGGCTCTCTTTGCGATCGACGCGACAACGGGTGCGCTGAGTTTCGTGGCGCCCCGTGATTTTGAGGCGGCCGCTGATGCCAATGGTGACAATGTCTATGTGGTGCAAGTCCGTGTCACCGACAGTCAAGGCGGCACGGTCACGCAAACGATTGAGGTGACTGTCACCGATGTGGCGGAGCGACTCCCTTCCACTCCCCCCGTTCCGTCGCTTCCCCCCTCGCTGATCCCGACGACCCCGACGCCTGTGATCGCCGTAGCTCCTCCCACTCATGAACTGCCGGCTGCACAAATCCCACAGGAGAGGGTGAGTGGTATGACGGCTCCCGCCAGAGTGCTCCCCGGGGAGCATCGGGCTGTTGGCGAACATGCCGAGGTCAGATCGGCTGTCGTAGCGCCTCTCCGGGAGGACCATTCGCACGGAGATGAGCGTCCCAAAGTCCCCCTGGTGCCTCGATCGGACGAGGGGGAGAGCCGGAATCCCTTCACGATCATGCCGGTCGAGTTTATCGCGTCCGATCGCCCCGCCGGTCCGGAGACGCCCTTATCGGTGAGTGATGTCCTGATGACCAAACTGGATGAGTTGGCCGTGTCGCTCCAGGAGGCCATCGGCGTGGAACAGGAACAGCAGGCGGTGGTGGCTCAAGTCACCGCGCTGACGGGAACGACACTCTCGGTAGGATTTGTGGCCTGGGCGATCCGGAGCGGTGCGCTCCTGGCCAGCTGTTTCGCCACGATCCCCGCCTGGAGGACCTTCGATCCGTTGCCTGTTGTTAGCCTGAGCCGGAGAGAGCGAACTCGTCGCTCGCAGGATACCGAGGCATCCCGGCAGGAGGAGGAGGCCCAATTTGAAGGTCTTCAAGGGCTATTGGGGTCTTCGCCGATGACTCCGCAACCTTCTGATTCATCCAAAGAAGGAGCCGCATGAGTCGCCTGTCGCCGCTCCTCTTTCTCAGTTTCTGTCTCGTTTCTCTGACCATTGGGGCGATGTTCAGCGCAGAGGCGCTGGTGGGATTGTTCCCGGATCAGACCAAGCACCTGTCTGAGTCTCGTCAGGCGCTGTGTGAGAACCTGGCGGTGCAGTATTCGGTGCTGGCCTCTTCCGGGCAACTGCCGGCGATCGAGGCGGCGATGCAGGCGCTGGTCGAACGTAATGCCGACATTCTGTCGGCGGCCCTGCTGCTCACCGATGGGCAACAGCTTGCTGTTGCGGGAGATCACGCGCAGCATTGGGTGCAGCCAGAGGGGTACCGTTCAACGCTGAACCATATTCAAGTACCGATCTATAAGGCCGATGTGCACTGGGGCACTCTGCAGCTGTCTTTCCGCACCACCGACTCCTCCTGGAGCGACCGTCTGTTTCTGGGACCCTGGCCGAGATTTGTGGCTGCTGTCGCCCTCATTGGCTTCGTCGGGTATATCATGCTGCTGAAGCGCACGTTGCGTCATCTGGACCCTTCACAGGTCATTCCGTCTCGAGTCAAATCGACGCTCGACAGTCTTACCGACGGGGTTGTGATGTTGGATCGTTCCGGGTTGATTGTGCTGACCAACGACACCTTCTGCCGATTGACGGAACAACGTCTGACCGCGCTCCTGGGGAAGCCGTTGGCAGGCCTCGCATGGGTTCAGGAACAGGGGCAACCGCTGGTGGCCGGCGAGGGTTATCCATGGGAACGGGCGCAGAGGACGAAGGCACCCCAGCAGGGCAGCCGTCTCGGGTTCTGGACCAGCGACCGGCAGTTGCAGACCTTTTCCGTGACCAGCACGCCCATCTTTGATGATCAAGGCGGGTTGCGCGGGGTCGTGGCCTCGTTTCACGACGTGACGGAAGTTGATCGTGCCCACAAACAGCTGCGCGAGGCGATCGGGGAACTCGAACAGTCCCGCACGAAAGTGGTCTCACAGAACCACATGCTCGAACAGACGAATGAGACCCTCCAGACTGAAATCGAACGCCGCAAACGTGTGCAGGACGAGCGGGAGGAATTGAACCGGCGGTTGATCGAGACGTCACGCCTGGTGGGTATGGCCGATGTCGCCTCCGCGGTACTGCATAACGTGGGCAATGTGCTGAACAGCGTCAATGTCTCCGTCGAAGTGGTCATGAAAACGTTGAAACAATCACCGATCGGCGACGTGGCCCTGCTTGCGTCCATGTTGCAGTCGCACAGCCACGATTTGCATCGCTTCCTTTCCCAGGATCCTCAGGGGAAACAGATTCCTGCCTATCTCTCCATGCTGGCGGAGGCCTTCAACCAGAATTCGACGCTCGTCGAGCAGGAGCTGGGCGGTCTCAGCCGGAATGTCGATCACATCCGCCAGGTCGTCTCGCGGCAAGTGGACCTCGCCCGGCCAGGCGGAGCCATCCGCGAGCCGGTACATTTCAGAGATCTGATGGAGCAGGCGCTCGCCATCAACCGATCGGCACTTGAGAGTTGCAGATGTGAAATCCGTGAGGAATATGAAAAAGTCCCGGACGGGATCACAGACCGGCATCAAGTCATTCAGGTGTTGGTAAATCTGATCAGCAACGCCACGAATGCGATGGCACTGTCCGACGGTCCGGTTCGCCGCCTCACACTCCGTCTAGGCGCCGATCCAGATCGTGGGGGATTCGTCAGGTTTCAGGTGGTCGATACCGGGGTCGGGATTTCACCAGAACATCGGCCCCGTCTCTTTACCCAAGGATTCACGACCAGGCCGGACGGCCACGGGCTGGGGTTGCATAGTGCCGCACTGGTGGCCAAGCAGTTGGGCGGTATCCTTCACGGCCATAGCGACGGTGAAGGCTGGGGTGCGACGTTTACCCTCAATCTTCCTCTTGAATCGGTGGAGGTTTCGGCATGACCCTGGCTATCAATTCACGCAATCGGCGCATTATCGTCATTGATGACAATCGCACCATCCATGAGGACTTTCGAAAGATTCTTATTCCGGCCGTAGTCCCGTCGGATTTACAGCAGGCCAGGGCGGCGTTGTTCGGGGAGAGGGTCGAGTCGTCGACAGTTGAGCCGTTCGCTCTCGACTTTGCCGATCAAGGGCAACAGGGATTCGACCGGATTCGTGCCGCGCGGGAGTGCGGACAACCCTATGCGCTGGCTGTGGTCGACATGCGCATGCCGCCCGGTTGGGACGGTCTGAAGACCATCGAGCATATCTGGGAAGCCGACCCCGAAATCCAGGTCGTCATCTGCACGGCCTATTCCGATCTGTCCTGGAGTCAGATTGCCTCGCGTCTGGGCGTGACGGATCGATTGTTGATTTTGCGGAAGCCGTTCGACTCCATTGAAGTACAGCAGATTGCCAGCTCGCTCACCCGCAAGTGGGAATTGGGACGAGCGGCCCGGTTGACGGTCGATGAGCTGGCTGCGCTGGTCGACGAGCGTAATCGCGAATTGCAGACGGTCAATCAGCGACTCGAACAGGACGTGCGGACCCGTACGCTTGAATTGCAGCGGCGCAACGAGGAACTGCAACAACTGGTGGATGCGCTCCGGGATGCGAAGGCGGCAGCCGACAGCGCCAACCAGGCGAAGTCTCGATTTCTTGCCCAGATGAGCCATGAGATTCGCACGCCGATGAACGGTGTGCTGGGCATGGTGGAACTGTTGTTGGCAAGCGGCCTGTCCGACAAACAGCGGCACTTCTCCCAAACGATTCGCGACTCGGGGGTAGCGCTGCTGCACGTCATCAATGACATTCTCGATTTCTCCAAGATCGAGGCCAACAAGTTGGAATTGGAACAGGCGGAATTTGAGTTGGCCCCGATGGTGCGTTCCGTGGGCGACCTGTTCTATGAGCCGCTTCAACGCAAAGGGGTGCGCTGGCACTGTGAGATCGACAAGGCCCTGCCGGCCCGGTGGTGTGGTGATGCGGGTCGCGTTCGCCAGATCCTTCTCAATCTTGTCGGCAATGCGGTGAAATTCACGGAGCGGGGCGAAATTGTATTATCCCTTCAGCGTCATGACGACGAAGGCGGGCAGGTGAGAATGAAGGTGTCGGTGCGTGATACCGGCATAGGCATTCCCCTCGATGCCCAGGCAAAAATTTTCGACCCTTTTGCGCAGGCCGATGGGTCGATGAGCCGCCGATTCGGAGGAACCGGGTTGGGCCTGGCGATCGTCCAGCGACTGGTGGACATGATGGGCGGGCAGACCGGTGTGGATAGCACACCCGGGCAGGGATCCACGTTTTGGTTTACGCTCCCCCTGAAGCAGGGCGGGCAAACGGCGTCATCAGCCGAAATGATCTCGCCCGGCTTCTCAAGGAAATCCGGGCCCACAGCCAACATGCCGGCGGGATGTTCCGAGCCTGCCGATGTTCCGGAAAGTGGACGGATTCTCCTCGCCGAAGACGATCCGACGAATCGCGAGGTATTGCTGGGCATGCTTGAGCTGTGCGGACACTCGGCTACCGTCGTAGGGACAGGAGCCGGTGTACTGCAGGCCCTGAGTCATTCGTCGTTCGATCTTATCTTTATGGACTGCGAGATGCCTGAAATGGACGGGCTCACGGCGACCAAAGCCATTCGTGAGCAACGGGTCACCAGGGTGGATGGCAGACCCGTCCCGATCGTCGCCTTGACCGCACATGCACTTGAAACGCACCGGCTTGCCTGTCTTGCTGCCGGCATGGACGACTATGTCACCAAACCAGTGGCGCTCGAACAGATTTCCGGAGCCCTTCGACGCTGGCTTCCGTCTCGTACCTCGGAAGCGGCGTAACCTCCCGCGAGGCCAAAGCCCGGTGGCGCTGGTTTGGCGCCTGCGGGAGGATGTGTCTTCCCAGCGACCTTGCTGGAATCTCCGCTCCCACCCCCTCGATCCTAACTCCTGAATAGTCTGAAATCAGCGCAACCGCAGCTCGCGCAGTCCCGCGACCATGCAGGTCCGAGTTGTCGGCCTGCGCGTTCAGGATGTGAGGCTGGTCGATTTCGGAAGAAATTTGGTGGCGGTGACCCGGATTGAACGGGTGACCCGCGGCTTATGAGTCCGCTGCTCTACCAACTGAGCTACACCGCCACAGCACGATCGGGTTGCGTGAGGAAGAGAACGCGGATAATAACTGAAATGGACCTGAAGTGTCTACCGATCGCCTGACGAAAACTGGAAATCCGTGCCCCGTGGCTTGGACAGAACCGTATGGTGGTGGTATGACGCTAAGCCGAGTGTCCCGGAGCCATACCCCTTGCAAGGTGGCGGGGTTCCCGGCAGCAGTTGGTCGCGGCGTAGAGTATACGATTTCACCTGTGACGGTAGGGGCGCCTCCGATGCGCACCTACCTGGGAGGCCTGCATGATGACCGGAATTTCCCTGGAGACGATCGTTCCCTGGCTCCTCACCATGTCTGCGACGGTGGGGATTGCCAGTTTGCGGATCGGGCTGGTGCTGGTAATCGGGTACATTGCAATCCGCTTCATGCGTCTTGGCTTGCACCAATTGGAACGAGTCATGATCCTGGCAAGTGACAAGCAGGACCAGGAATCCGGAACCGCCTCCAAGCGGGCTGCGACCTTGACGGGTATTCTCAGGACGATCGCCTTGTCGGGGATTTGGGCGATCATCATCATCGAATCGCTGCAGTTGGTCGGCTTGGACATTGCGCCGATCCTGGCCGGGGCCGGGATTCTGGGTCTGGCCGTAGGGTTCGGCGCGCAGAACCTGGTGCGGGACCTGATCAGCGGATTTTTCATCATCCTGGAAGATCAGATCCGACTGGGTGATGTCGCCGTGATCAATGGCACCGGCGGACAGGTTGAGACCATCACGTTTAGAACCATTTCCTTGCGAGACTTTGCCGGCGTGGTCCATGTGTTTCCCAACGGCGGTATCAACACCCTGTCGAATATGAGCAAGGACTGGTCGGCATTTGTGCTGGATATGGGCGTGGCGTATCGGGAGGATACCGATCAGGTGGTGGCGGTGATGCGAGCAGTCGGGGACGAGTTGCGTCAGGACCGTGAGCTGGGCTCTCTGATTCTCGAATCGATCGAGGTGGTGGGCGTGGAGAATTTTGCCGATAGCGCGGTCACGTTGCGTGCGCGCATCAAGACCAAACCGGCTGAACAGTGGAAGGTCGGACGTGAATATCGACGCCGTCTCAAGAAGGCATTTGATGCACAGGGTATTGAGATCCCATTCCCCTCACGAACGTTGCTGATGGGCGAAACCAGCTCTCCGCTCAAGGTCGAACTGATCGCCGGCTTGGGGCTCACAAAAGTCTAGAAGGGGTGTCGGTGGAAGGAGTGTGATTGGTGAATACGGCGCACAGTTCTTCCAGTAGGGTGTGCACACAACCCATTCGCTCGGGACAGGATTAGGAGATGCGTCAGCTTATCTCGTTACGCGGCACGACGCATCCGTTGATCCGGCAGGTTGTTGCTCGGCGTAAAACCGGATGTCGACAAGGTGGAGCTGATTTTTCTCCGTTCCGAGTCGCTCTCCGATCCCATGGCCCAGGCTAACAACCAGATGAGTATCCCCATCGTGATGAGCCCGATCATCGCAACCATGTGACACCTCCCTCTGAAACCCCGCAGAGGCCGGCGAACACTTTTTCAGTTGTCCTCAGGTCCGGCATCCTGCGAGGGTAGTGTGGAAACCGACCAGACCGCTGCGTCGATCCTCCTTGTCAGCGTCGGCCGATCCCCAATTGCATTGACTGCCCCGGATGCTTCGAGTATCGCGGCCCTCTCTCCTGATGCGTGACTGTTGCGACGGTAGTCCTCCAATCGTCGATGAATAATGCCTTGCGATAGGCTCGGGTAATAGCCTTTCAGCGCCTGCGTTCCCGTGGTCGCCGTGAGGTAGTCCCGGTGGTGCCTGAATTCAGTGAGCCGTTGCGTCACCCGCTGCTTCGCAGAATCGCAAAACGCATCGGCCAGTTCCCACACCGTCGTTCGTCCCTCGAGCCTGGTCTGCTGCTCGGCATACAGAACTGTGGCCAGCATCGCCAGCAAGTCTTCTCCAACGGATTCGATCCGGTTCTGTACCCGCTGCTCGTCTTGGAACGAGGCCTGGAATCGCACCATCGCGTAAAAGATTTCTCGCGCCAGGCGCCGGCTGGTCCGTTCGATGAACCTGATCACTGGCTCCGCCTGAGGGTGAGCCAACTCGTGGCGGGCGGGCAACGATCGTTTTAGCCATTGCCGCAAATACCAGGGGAAATAAAAGCCCGTCAATTTCACAGCCTGCCGCGCCTGGTCGAGAATCGAAAGCTCTCCGGAATAGAAGGATTTGGCGCGATCCAGATGCTGGCTCAATCCTTCGCGCACGATGAAGGGGCGAAGGATGTCCGTCGCGCCTTCACCGATGCGATACATTTCCGCGTCTCGCACGAGCTGCTCGATCCCGAAGGCCGCTTCGCCACGCGCCATTTTGGAGGCGGCGGTTTCGTACCCCATGCCGCCGAATAGGATCTGGGCGTCCCTCAGGAACCGAATCGTGTGCTCGGAGCAGAATATCTTGGCGACGGCGGCTTCGATACGAATGTCATACCGGTGTTGATCGGCCAGTCTCCAGATCAGTGTCGAGAGGGCCTCCATGGCGAACAGATGACCGGCCATGTCGCCGATGCGGATCTGCTGTGTCTGCCGCTCCGCCAGCGGTTTGTGAAACGTGACCCTGGCGTTGGCTCGATCCAGGGTCGGCTGCCAGGCCTGTTTCGCCATGCCGAGGCAGATGGCCGGAATGCTGACGCCGCGGCCCACGTTGAGAATGGTCAGGGCATATTTCAATCCTTTTCCTACCTCGCCGATCACGTTCTCACACGGGAGCTGGACTTGGGTCATCGTCATGTGGGCATTCTCGATTCCGCGGCACCCTTCGAACTGACAGCGTTGACGGACTTGGACGCCCGGTTCCGACATGTCCAGGATAAAGGCCGTGTGGACCCGGTCGTCCGCCCCATGCCCCTCGGGGACTGGAATCCATTCTGTCAGTCCATCTCGCGATACCCGTCGTGCCGGGACGCGGGCGATGAGCGTGGCATAGCGGGCGATCGGTCCATTCGTGCACCAGAGTTTTTCGCCGTTTACGAGGAAGTGGCTGCCGGTGCGGTCGAGGACCGCTTCCGTCCGCACATTGGCGGCATCGGAGCCCGTCATCGGTTCCGTGAGGGCAAATGCGGAGAGGGCTTCCCTCGCCACCAGCGGAAGATACTTGTGCTTCTGGTCTTCGCTCCCGAACAGGAGAATCGGCATGGCGATGCCGATGGATTGCGGCACCGCCACGGTGAGGGCGAGAATGTTGCTCCAGCTTGCGATCAATGTCAGGACGCGGCCGTAATTGGTATAGGAGAATCCGAGGCCGCCGTAGGGTTTGGGAATTTTCATGCCGAAGGCCCCGAGTTTGAACAGGCCTCGAATCACGGACTCGGGAATTTGTGCCTGGCGTTCGATCTCCTCCGGATCCACCTCGTGGCGCAGAAATGCCTCGACCTGTTTGCAGAAGGCATCCCCGGCCGCTTGTTCAGCAGGAGGCTCAGGAGGCGTCAGCAGCAGCTCGAAATCAGGCCGGCCATCATACAAACCGGCCAGGAAGCTTACCCCGGACAATCGCTCGCGTGCGTCTTCGATTCGTTCGAAACCTTTGAAGAGGGTGCTCATGTGTCGCCTCACCCGGTCTGTTCATGCATGGTCCCTGAACTGCCTGTCA
>WBZP01001861.1_pt1 | contig 25093 bp, 24 predicted proteins | sample 5204301 | NCBI WGS metagenome assembly WBZP01 (sample SAMN12412401, study PRJNA552823) | activated sludge metagenome | isolation source: activated sludge from nitrification reactor of wastewater treatment plant... | place: USA: Pennsylvania | collected 2017 | reverse complement strand
GCACCGGCCTGATCGTCTTCGATCCGAACCTGGTATTTCTGGTCGTCGACAACATGTTCGGCGGCGACGGGCGGTTTCATACGCGCGTCGAAGGTCGGGAGTTCACGCCGACCGAGCAGCGCATCATTCGCGGCCTGCTCAACGTGGTATTCGGCGAGTTCGAGAAGGCCTGGAGGCCTGTGTTCGAGATCAAGTTCGAGTTCGTGCGATCGGAGATGAACCACCAGTTCGCCAACATCGCGACCCCTTCGGAGATCTCCATCGCGACCACGTTTACCCTGGAGTTCGGTGGCGCGACTGCCGACATGCATGTCTGCTTTCCGTATTCCATGGTCGAACCGATACGCGATTTGCTGAACAGCACCACGCAAAGCGATCAAGCCGGCCAGGACGCAAGGTGGACCGGCACGCTTACCCGGCAACTGCAAGGCGCCGAAGTGGACCTCGTAAGCACACTGGGCAGCGCGACCGTCTCGCTGCGTCAGGTTCTGAACATGAAAGCCGGTGACGTGATACCGCTGCATATTCCGCAACGCATCAGCGGTGCGGTCGATGGCGTGCCGGTGGTCGAGTGCCAGTACGGCATACAGAGCGGCCGCTATGCGCTCAGGATAGACCGATTTCTGAACGAACCCGAACTGTCGCACGCACAATCAGGAGAACAACATGTCTGAAACCGTGGAAGAACAGCAGGTCAGCGACGACGACTGGGCGGCCGCAATGGGCGAACAGGCTGCTGCCGAAGCCGCAACCACTGCCAGCACCGTGACCCAGCAGGCTGCCAGCGCCGCCTCGGCGTTGTTCCAGAACTTCGGCGACTCCGGGAGCAAGTCCGGCAACCTGCAGGACTTCGACATGATTCTCGACATCCCGGTGCAACTGACGGTGGAGCTCGGCCGCACCAAGATCTCGATCCGCAATCTCCTCCAGCTTGCGCACGGTTCGGTCGTCGAACTCGACGGGTTGGCCGGCGAGCCGATGGACGTGATGGTTAACGGGACGCTGATTGCGCAGGGCGAGGTCGTCGTGGTGAACGACAAATTCGGCATCCGGCTGACCGACATCATCACGCCATCCGAGCGCATGCGCAAATTGAATCGCTGATTCGACCTCCTCCCTCCTTCCGCAAGGAACCGGGATTCGGGCGGCCTGCGGGCCGCCTTTTTTCAGCGGGCGCGGGTATTGCGTTCGCGTTCGACGCGCAGGATGAAGCGCTGGATCATAGAGACTTGGGAATCCGGCAACTGGACGAATTGGCACCCCGCCCGAAGCATCGGCTTTCCATTCTTTCCGCTTATCCGGAAGACGCTGCGCACGCGCATCTGCGTTTCGATGGTGCCGATCTCGGGCAGATTGATCCTGCACTTGCGAAACTCGCGGTCCGGTTCGAAGGGCGTGCCGTCGGGCGGCACCATGACCGCCAGCCCGCCGCCGCTAATGTCGAGCACCGTCGCATCGACGCGCGCTTCCTCGGCACCTTCGCCTTCGCCGACGACGACGCTGCACGTGATGCCGTGTATCGTCGGGGTCGCGAGTCGATAATACTCGCGGCGCTGAAGACGCAGTACTGCGTCTGGCACCGGTGCCAGGAAGGCCTTTGTGCCCGAAAAGGTCGTCGGTCTGGCGTACTGCAGGTGAAACTGGATCTTCACCCGGTCGAGCTGGGTCATGCAGGTGAGCTGATCCGACGCGGCGACACGGGAATTGAGCGTCTCGTCCGCACCCCAATCCAGGTACAGGCTGTTCTCGTCGTTCGACAAGGCAAGCACGGTGGTCAGAAGAAAATCGCCGGTCGGCCCGAAATAGGTGCTCACCATGGCGCGCCGTTCGATCAGGTTGCGCAGAATGAAGCGTACCTCGCGCGGTTCGCGTTGGATGTAGTGCGCATAGTCATCCGACTTGAGCAACTCGAAGCGCAATGGATTGGGTTCGCCGCGGGTCATGGCTGGGTTCGATCAAAAGGTACATCGACAGCGTCCTGCTGATGCGCATTTATAGCACGGGCAGCCAGGCTCGGCCGTATGAAATGTAAGCGAAATCTGCGTCAGTTCGCGGGGGGCAAAGATTGCGCAAATGCCTGGCCGCTCTCGACGCGGTAGAGCCAGGCCAGCAACTCGGCGACGGCGACATAGAGCTGAGGGGGAATGTGTGCGTCGAGGTCGACCTGCATGAGCAGCGCTACCATCTCCGGCGACTCGTGAACGAACACGCCGGCCTCCTGTGCGCGCTCGACGATCTGCTGGGCGATCAGGCCGCTGCCCTTGGCCACCACGCGCGGTGCGGCGTCGCTGCTGCTGTAGCGTAGCGCGACCGCATTCTGACGCTTCGCTTCATGCATGATGGGAAACCGTTGCCTGGGACAATTGCAGGCCGGCCGCCTCCAGCGCGCGCGCCAGAGCCGGCCGCGCAAGCATCAACTGCTCGGCATGATTGGCGCCGTCCGCCTGCAGGCGCAGACTGACACGGTTGCCGCTGATGGCCAACTCGGCACTGACGTCGCCGAGCCGCGGCAGAATGAGTCGCAGGCGTGTGCGCCATTCCGGCGCTTCGCCGTCCGTTGCCCGGGCATCGCGGTCGAAGGGCGCATCGATTTGCCAGTCGAGTTGCTGACCCGGCCAGAGCTGCATCTGCCATGACAATTGCTGGGTTGCCAGCGTGTCGAGCTGTTTGTGCAGGATTGCGGTAACGTCGTGTCCCTGTCCGGGTTCGCTGGTCGCGACCCGCTGCTTGCCATCGTCGGTCAGCAAGCCGGGAGCCTGCGTGCTCACGTTCGATTGCGTCATAGCGCGGGTCGGCAGCGCGAGGGATGTGCCGGGCGGTAGCTTCGCCTGCGGCTCGTGCAGCAGTGCGTCGAGCGTCGCTCGGCCGTCGAGCCATTGGGCCTGATGGGACTCGTAGAAGACACCGCTGCGCGCCACGGCTTCACGCAGCGCCGGGGCGATCTGCCGCGCATCGGCGCCGGCCGCGGGCATCACGGACGCACCCGGCGCCAACGGAATCGGCTTTGCATCCGTGCCGGTCAGCAGGGCGCCAATCAACTGCGCGGCGCGTGAAAGTTGCGGAGACGGCACGGTCGAGGCCGCTGTCCCGGCGAACCGGGCGGTGATCGTGGTGTGTTCGTCACCTTTGCCAGGCTCGACCGTTCGCCCCGTGATGACGAGATCGATTTCCTCGCCGGGCTTGGCCGGCGCGGGCAAAGACAGCGTCAGGGGCCGGCCGGCTATCTGCGCACGGTAGGTGCCGTCAGGCTGCAAACTCATGATCGAGGCGCGCACCCGGTCGCCCGGATCGAACGGCAGCGGATTCGAACGCTGGGGATCGGGACGCAGCGGGCGCACCGGCTCCGTCGACTGGATGGTCGACTCGGCCACCATCTTCAGCCGGGCAATCAATGCGCTGGGTATCATCGGCCCGCTGTCGGGTCAGTCTGGGGATCAGAATCCGGCCGCGCTATAGGTGCTGCGAAGGTTGCTGCCGGGTGTGGCGTCGCCAAGGAAGCGGCGCACGTGATCCATCCAGGGTTCGGTGAAACTCCGCACCTTGCGGTCGTCGGCTAGGATACGCTTGATCAGATGGACCTTGCGCTCGCGTTCCGATTCGGACAGTCGGGCATGCGCGTCGGCAAGCGAAAGCCGCGTGCGCAATTCGGCGACCCGGTGCTCGAGCTCGCTCAGGCGGTCCCAGTCGCCGACTTCGGCCGCGTGAACCATGTCTTCCGAGATGCCGCTTAGGGTTTCGTAGAGGTCGAGCGTACTCATGGGCGTTCTCCCTGCGCTCAGGCGGTGCCGCCGCCAGACGTGCCGTTCAGGTTTGGCTTGCCGATCTGCTCCCAGGCTTCCTTCAACTCGCGCAGCAGCGTCGCGACCTCGGCCAGGGCGGCGAGGTCGTTGCGCACGTTGGCGTGCAGCAAGCGGGTGCACATGTAGTCGTAAAGCGCAGCGAGGCGCTGCGCCAGTTCGCCACCGACTTCGAAGTCCAGGCTCACCTTCAGTCCGTTGGTAATGATCTCGATTGCCTTCGAGATCGCGCCGCCTTTGAGCGGAACGTCGCCGTTCTCCAGATGTATGCGGGCGGAATTGGTGGATACCAGCGCGCCCTCGAACAGCATCAGCGTGAGACGATGGGGGTCTGCAGAACTTACGCCGTTTTCGACACCTACGTTCTTGTAGGCGAGTGCGCCGCTCTGACGAGCAAACATTTAACGAACTCCAGGTTGTGGATCGGGCATCTGCACGCGCAACAGCCTAGCCATTCGAGAGGCTGGCAAGCTGTTGCTTCAAGTAGCTGCTGGTTGCATTCATGCTGGAGATGGTTGTATCCAGGAGAGTGAACTGGGCGCGATAGCGCGCCTCGATCGATGTCATCCGGGTCTCCAGCGCAGTCGTTCGCTTGTCCAGTGCCGTTACGCGCTGATTGAGGCCGTCAACCTTGCCGGTGACCAGTCCATCGGTGCCGAGCATCGTCGTAACGCGCCTGTCGATCAACGAGGCCAGGCCGTCGACGTCGTTGGTCGTCGCGAACACCCGCGACACGCTTTTGGTCGGGTTCGCCAGCGCGTCGGCGAGTTTTCCGGCGTTGAGCGAGAGTGAACCGTCTCTGCCGAAATTGAGGCCGATTTCCGAGAGCGAACCGAAGCCACCGTTGCCGGCGACACCGCTGAAGCTGCTGCGCAGTTGCGCCTGGATCGAGCGGATCGTCGGATCGCCGTTGAGTTCGCCGGCTTTCTTGGTGGCCGGATCGTAAGACGTGAGATCGCGCAGTATCTTGTTCAGATCGTTGTAGGCCTTGACGAAGGTGCCGACGTTGGTCTGCGTGGCGCTGGTGTCAGGTGCGATCCCGACCGTGGCCGGCGCGCCGACGTTGGTCTTCAGCAAGTTCAGGGTCAGGCCGTCCACCGCGCCATTGACCGTATTGCTGCTACTCGTAACGTCGACGCCGTTGACTTTGAGCAGAGCATCGAGCGGCGATACCTTCTCTGTGAGTCCCCCGGCCGTTGCGCCATTGTCGAAGGCGATTGCTGCGAGCCCGCCATCGCCGCCGCTCTGCTGGATGCGGATGGCGTTCTTTGTTCCCTGGTCGTTTGCAGTCAGGAACAACTGCGCACCCGACGAGCCATTGACGACTACCGCGCTGATGCCGGCCTGCGCGTTGTTGATTGCGTCCCGAATGCCTGCAAGCGTGTTGTTACTGCTGTCAATGGTGATCGACTTGGGGGACTTTTGCGGGTCGGCGGTGAATGTCGTCCCGCTGTAGCTGCCGATCTCCAGGGTCAGGGTGCCGGTGCCGACGACTGTCGAGGACGAGGCGAAACCGCTCTTGGTCAGTTGTTGTGCTCGTGCCAACTGACTGACCTCCACGCTGACCGCGCCGCTCGGCGCACCGCTGGCCGCCGAGGCGGTCAGCGTCGTCTCGTCGGACGATTTGGCTTTTGCCGCCGCGAAGGCCGACCCGGTCTTGAGCGATTGGGTCGCGCTCTGTAGTGCGGACAACGCACCCTGCACGCGGCCGTAGGCCGAAATGTCGGAACGCAGACCCGACTGCTGCGTCTGGATCTGCGTGATGGGCTTGCGCTCTACGGCCATCAGACTGCTGATGATGCCCTCGACGTCCAAGCCGGAACCGACTCCGGCGCTCGATATGGTTGGCATAACCCCTCCCTCAGGCTTCCATGCTGAACAGCAGGCCCTTCATCTTGTCGAGTGCGCGGCGGATCGCCAGAACCTCTTCACCCGGGATCTGCCGGATGACCTCCTTGGTCTTGGAATCGACGATCTTCACCACAGTGGTCCCGGAGTCCTTGTCTACCGAGAACTGCAGATCGCTCGATACCGCGCTTACCACCTTGCGGATGTCCTTGACTGCCTGTTCGACCTGCTCGGCTGAGGCCGGCGCGGGTTTGGCGCCAATCTCGGCCTGCTGTACTTCAGCGGACTTCGATCCCCCATCGAGCCGCGCTTTGCGCTCTGCGCCCGGCGGTTCGCTTACCGCCGCAACTGTGCGAGCTATTTCCATTGCATCTCTCCCGATCTGCGGCAAAGGCGCGGGACCCCGTCGGGCTCCCGCGCCTGCACCTCATTCGACTACCTGTCGGTCAGCGGAGCAGCGAGAGCACATTCTGTGGCAGCGAGTTCGCCTGGGCCAACATCGCCGTACCGGCCTGCTGCAGAATCTGATTGCGCGACAAGGCTGCGGTTTCCGCCGCGAAGTCCGCGTCCATGATCCGGCTGCGGGCAGCGCTCTGGTTCTCGACCGAAACTTGCAGGTTGGCGATCACCGACTCGAAGCGGGTCTGGCGTGCGCCCCAGCTGCCGCGCTCTTCGTTGATCGTGTTGAGTGCCGTGTCGATGTTGTCGATCACCGTACCGATTGCCGCGGTGTCCGCCGAGCTGCCGATCACTGCGGTGCTACCGGTCACGGTCGTGATGTCGGTATTCGCATTGAAGGCGGTCGAGCCGAAATCCACACTGATCGAGTCATCGGTCGTCGTGCCGGCACCGACCTGGAAGTTGATCGAGCCGGTCGTGGCGAAGATCGCGGAGCCGTTGAACTTGGTGCCGCCGAGGATGCGCGTGATTTCGCTCTGCATCTGACCGAATTCGGTGTTCAGCGAATTCTTGTCGCTATCGCTGTTTGTCGAGTTGCGCGACTGCACTGCGAGTTCGCGCATCCGCTGCAACGCATCGCCGACCTTGGCCAGCGCGCCTTCGGCGGTCTGGGCGTAGGAGATGCCGTCGTTGGCATTACGGATCGCCACGTTCATGCCGCGAACCTGGGCGTTCATGCGCTCGGCAATCGCCAGTCCGGCGGCGTCATCCTTCGCGCTGTTGACACGCAGGCCGGACGACAGGCGCTGCAGGGAAGTGGCAAGGGCGCTTTGGGAATTCGAAAGGTTGCGCGCCGAGTTGAGCGAGGCAACGTTGGTGTTGATGATCTGAGGCATTTTTACTTCTCCTTGGCTTTCTGACTGTTTAACCGGAGAACCGAGCCGCCACCATTTCCCCTAGGTGCGTGCATGTCGCCGACAAGCTGTATTACGTCCGCACTCGTCCGATCTTTAGGATTTCAGCGCCTGAACAACCATTTGCTGCATCTTCTGGAGGGCAGGTGCCGTGTGCTTGAGCCAGTTATCGGCGGTGGTTCCGGCAAATTTAGGGCGAGAGAGGGAATTGCGGTCGATTCGCCTGCCAATTCGTGGTGGATGCCCAGCATTGTGGAGCGCGGGTGCCGACGCGATCCCGGAAAGTCGCGGACTTAGGCCCGTCTATTCCCGACATCGGACAGGCGCTGTGCGGCCTACACTCGCTCGCATCCGGCTCAAAGAGGGGGCCGTCCTCAATCGCACGAAAACGGGAGCATTCAATGAGCTACATCACCTGCGACGTTGCCGGCCTCGACCGTCTGCTCGACGAGCACGGCGGCGATCGCGGCATCCTCTCTCTCGATTGCTTTGACACACTGGTGTGGCGGGAGGTGATGGCGCCGACGGATGCCTTCTACCGTCTAGTGGAATACCCGACGTTCCAACGGCTGGGGTTGACTGCGCGCGCACGCATCAGCGGCGAATCGGCCGCCCGATCGGCCCGCCAGTTGCGCGATGCGAAGCACGAGGTTTCGCTGGCCGAGGTCTATCGCCACACGGCTCCGACTGCGACGGAAGACGAAATCGCCCAACTCGTTGCCGACGAACTGGCACTGGAAAAGGAAATCTGTTTCGGCTTTGCGCCAATGCTCTCCCTGGTTCGGCGGGCGAAGGCAACCGGCAAGCGCGTGATCATTGTCAGCGACACCTACTTCGATGAGCAGCAACTGCGCGAACTGATCGCCGCCGCGCTTGGCGTCGCCTCGCTGGAAGGTCTGATCGATCAGGTGTTCTGCTCCAGTCGCTTCGGCGTATCGAAATTCAACGGGCTGTTTGCCGATGTACGGCGCGAACTCGCGGTCGAGCCGAATGGCATTCTGCACGTCGGCGACAATCTCGCAGCGGACGTCGCCGGCGCGCTCAAGTGCGGCATACGCGGCGTGCACTTCGCCGCCTTCTCCGAGCCGATTGAAGAAGTGATACGCCTGCATGCGGCAGCCGCCAACGTTCTGATGCCACAGATCCGCAGCGAGCGTCCGCTGCCCAGCCTATGCAATGCGCTGTGGGCGCAGCACGCCAACCAACTAGATGCCGTACAGCGGATCGGCCACACAATGCTCGGGCCGGTCATCCTCGGCTATATGCGTTGGGTGGCAGACCGGGCTTTGGAACTGCAGCGGCAGGGCAAGCGACCGCATCTGGTATTCCTGCTGCGCGACGGCTGGTTTCCGCACCGCGTGTATGACCGTCTGCTTGCGGCCGATGCACGGCTGGAAGGGATTCCCCACAGCGAGGCCGAGTTGTCGCGCTTCTCCGCCTACGCCGCGTCCTTCACCGACATCGAGCAGGTCAACGAGTATCTATCTTTCATCGGCGCGAGCGACCGCTACGACGCGCTGGCCAAGCAGTTGCTGTTGCCATCCAATACGGCGAACGCGCTGGTCCGCGAAGCCAGGAGCAAACCCAACGGCTGGCGCACCTTCGTCAAGCGGGTGCGCGAACAGCAGAACCTGCGCCAGATCGTGGCGTCGAGTGCTGCCTTCCGCCGCCGCATGATGAACTACCTACGCAAGACAGTCGGCGTGCAGCGGGGCGAGACGGTGATTTTCGTCGACCTCGGCTATTCAGGGACCGTGCAGAGCAAGGTCCAGCACCCGATGGAGCAGGATCTCGGTGTCGAGGTGCAAGGTGCCTACCTGCTGCTGCGCGATGTGCATACCGCGCTAGTGGACAAGACTGGCTGGCTCGATCGCCGCGGAATGGATGTGCGCAGCGTTCAGGCGCTGGTCAACCATATCGCGATGCTCGAACAACTGTGCACCTGCGATTTGCAGAGCGTGGTCGACTATTCCGATGACGGTAAGCCGGTGCGGCGCACCGGCGACCTTAGTGACCGGCAGGATGCGTTGCGCGACCGCATCCAGGCTGCGGCGCTCGAATTCGTGGAACTGGCGCTGCAAGCCAAACAGCCGGCGGGCTGGGCACGACCTGAAACCGTGCGTGACACGGGCGCTGCGCTGCTTGGCCGCTTCCTCTTCCTGCCATCGCGCGAGGAAGTCGCGGTGCTCAATGACTTTCATCATGACGTCAACCTTGGCACCAAGGATCTGCTGCGGCTGTTCGATCCTGAAAAGGCGACGATAGGCTTGCGCCGCCGCGGCCTGATGTACCTGAACGGTAGCAAGCGTCAGACGCTGCCGATGGAACTGCGACCGCACGGCATCCATCTTCCGCTTACCCTGCTATCGCAGGAGCGGTTCGGGCTGGACCTTCGGGCGCGCGATTTCGGCGAGACCGGCCAGATGCTGCCAGTGATGGTCTCGCGCGGTACGCAGTTGTCGATCGAGGAAGTCCCCTTGCACGCCACGCACGACGGCTACCTGATGGCAGCGATCGGTGTCGGCGAGTGCGAAGCGGATCTCGGCCTGATGTTCGGCAAGCGCTGGTCGTGGGTGCAGATCGAACGCGTCAGCCTGGTGCCGGTTGACAAGGTCATGGACAACCCGGACGACACCGATGGGGTCAGCCTGATGCAGGCGCTGACGATGGAGAACGCCGAACTGCGCGGCTCCAGCCTGATCGAGTGCTCAGATGACAGTGGCTTCGTATTCGTCAGGGTGACGAGCAAGAAGGTGACCCGTGCCGGCTTTCGCCAAGCCTGCGTCGTCGTCTTCCGGCCTCTGGAAGAAGGTCGCCATGCGGTGCCGCAAACCCCGATTGCCGAAGCCGATCTGCGGCCTGTGACGGCCTGATTCACCCCTGAGCAAGGAGACAGAGAAATGGCTACAGGCATCAAGTTCGTCGAGGAGATCCTGGGGGTGGTCGGGCCGGGATCCTTCCTGATTCTCGGCTGTGAAGAGGCCTCGTTGCCTGCCGAACTGCTGGCCCACGGCTGCCGCGTCTTCGTGGTGCCCGGACCGGCCGCGCGCTTCGAGCACGACTTCGGCGGTTGCGTCGGCCCGTTGCTGCCAGACGGCACGGCGCCGTTCGACTGCGTGCTCGTTTGCGAGTCGATGATGATGGCGATCGACGACCCAGTGAGCGTGTTCGGCGCGCTGCGCAACTATACGTCGCGCTATGTCGTATTGGCACCCGGGGAGATGGTTGCCCACGCGCATGCTCTTGGCGGGCGCGGCCAGCAGAGCAGTTGGGCGCAGTCGGCTCTGGCGGCCGGCTTTCGCCGAGCGCCGGCACAGTTCGACGTCGGCCTGTACGTCGAGCTCAACCATCCGCAGTTGAGCGAACTGTCGGTGTTCGAACTCATTACCGATGCCGCTTTGCAGGCTGGCCCGATGGACTGGCTGCTCGCCAATCGAGACCTGCACATGGACATGTCTCGCGAATGGAGTCCGCGCGCCGACGCCCACATGGTTCGCTACGCACTGGCCGCCGAATGGGTGCGGCCGGGCGACACCGTGGTTGACTGCGCCTGCGGACTGGGCTACGGCAGTGCGATTCTTGCCGCGCGCTCGTCCGGGGCGCGGTTCATCGGCGTCGACGTCGACCAGGGGGCGATTGCCTACGCCCGCCACCAGTTCGGCGATCGTTATGGCATCGAGTATGTTGCCGCCAGCGGTACCGACCTGCGCTTTCTCGATGATGCAAGCGTCGACATCATCGTGTCTTTCGAGACCATCGAACATGTCGAGAACTATGGTGACTTGATTGCCGAGTTCCGCCGCGTCCTCAAGCCGGACGGACGGATCGTGGCGAGCGTGCCAAACCTGTGGGTTGACGAAACTGGTCGCGACCCCAACCCGTACCATTTCCACGCCTTCGACTGGCCGAAATTCCGCGACGCCTTTGCCGATGGCTTCATCGTCGAGGCGCGCTACCGCCAGGACGCGCCGGGCGGATTCAAGATGTGGGACGCGCAACGCTTGTTGGAGCGCTGTCCGCTCGAAAGCGACGAGCCGGATACCGAGTGGTGGATCATCGTTGCCTCCGCCGATCCGCTTGCCGCGTGCAACGCCCGATATCGGCATCCGCAGTTCGAACGTTCCGCCTGTTTCGGTGCACACGTGGCCGAGTTTGCCGGACACTACGACGACCCTTGGCTGTACCGGACCATGGTGCAAATGGGCGAGCGTCTCGCCAGTCCGGAGGCGCTAGACGATCTTGCGTTGCGTGTGCTTGGTCGCCTACCGATCGAATCGGCGGATGCAGGCGCGGCGATCACCATACTCGGCTATCGCTTGCTCGAACTCGATCGCCACCAGCAGGTGCCCGATCTGCTCAATCTGGTCGAGGCCTATCTTGCGCAGTCTTCGGACAATCCGCACGTCCAGCGCTGGAAGATCTCGGCCAGCTACGTAGCAGCACTGCTCTGCAGGCGGCTCGGTGACCGCGCGGCTGCGGCCAGTTATTTCGAGCGCGTGTCGGAATTCGATCCACTCGTGTTCAGCCCGCTGTTGGCGACCAAGACCATTGCGGCGCGATTCTGGCGCGGCGTGATGCATCTCGTCGATGGCGAGGCGAAGCAGGCGCATGCATCGTTCCTTGCCGGGACCGAGGCCGGCCGCATGGCGCTCCATGCGCCCGACGAAAATGCGATTGGCAATCCGCTTTCGCCGCTCAGCTTCGGCTTCCAGGAGTTGGCCGAGGTGGCCGACATGGCCTCGCAGTGCGCACTGGCCAAGGCTCATGTCGATGACTACGCTCGCAGTCCCGGAAAGTTCTGGCGTCGCGTCGATGTCCGACGCTTTGGCCTCGCTTCATGGGCAAAGCACCTCGAAGCGGAGAACGAACGGCTGCGCAAACGTGGCATTCGGCCGCCGGAAACGGCAAATCCTGCGAATGCGGTTGGCGCGTCGGCATCCAATGCGGCGCTCGTCTGACCCAAATGGTGGCGCGCAACGACTTACTGCACCGGACTCGGGATCGCCTGGACCGGCGCCAGAATTGCAACGAGGAGTTGGACAATGGGATTTCTGAGGGAGAAGTACTCGAGAACGTACTTCACCGGATTGCTCGATAACGGCGCAAAGGCACACTATGGGGCATTGGGTGCAGACGACTGGCGGGCAGGCGGAATATACGCGGAGATCCGTGAGCCTATCGATCAGATAGACCTAGCGGGCAAGGTCGTTCTGGAACTTGGGTTTGGGCGTGGCGAGTCGGCGCGCTACCTGTTGGGTGAGATCGGCGCAATCCGTTACGTAGGTGTCGACTTTTCCGAAGCGGCTTGCGAGTTGGCGCAGGAAACCTTGGCGGCGACCGCCCGGGAGCGCTGGACTCTGCAGTGCGGTGATGCGCTGGAGTTCCTGGCGACGCAAGCGTTCGACGAGGAATTCGACGCTGTCCTGATGCTCGATACGATCGAGCACATCCCGACATCCGAGATGCTGCAGATTCTGCCGATGATCCACAACGCGCTCAAGCCGGGTGGCCATCTGATTGTAGATACGCCGTTCTATCCGGTAGACGAGGACTATATCGCGCAAGGATTCAAGTACGTTGCACCGAGCGCGTCGGATCTGATTCCCGAAACGAAGGGCATGCACTGCAACAAGTTCACTAGAGATCGGTTGTTGCGCGAGATGCGCGCGGCGGGATTCGAGGTGGCCGGCGACAAACTGTTTCGCAAACCATTGCGGGCACCACTCGGCTTGCCGTCCGATGCCGGGTGGAGCGGTTTGTTCTCCGACCAGAACGGTTCACTTTGGGCCATGCCCGGCGCGAAGATTCTGTTGCCCGCCCGTCTGTTCGACGGGATCAATACGATCGGCTTTGTCCTGACATCTGCCGAGCTTGATGAGTACGGAGCGAACGTGCTTAACGTCTCGGTCGAGATTTGCGGCGCGCCGGCAGGTGAACTCCGGTTTACTCCGGATTGTCGGTCACAGCGGTTCGATGTCGCGCTTGCGGCGCGCGGCGAGGACATTCTGATCGAACTGTCTGCCAATGCCTCGCTCGACGAGCCGAGAACGCTTCCTCCTCGTATCGCGATGATCTCTGATCTGACCGTGCAGTCGGGTGACACCACGCAAACGGTTGATTCGGTCGGGCCGACCATCCCGGCCCGCAAAACCGAGGCATCTTCAGGTCCGCGGGACAAGGTCGAGTATATCGACGGTGCCGCCTGCGCATTGCGCGGTCATCAGGACGGTCGGCACGCCAGCGCCGCAGTCCATGATGGCGGATTGCGAGTCGATCGGGTGGAAGTGATCGACACGGACACCCGCCAGTTGGTCGCCGCCCTTGTGGCTGGCGCGCGCGTGACCATTCGCTGTCACCTTGTGGCGCAACGTGAGATCGATTTTCCAGGTTGCCGGTATGTTTTCGCGCAACCCGCCGGCGCTGTCATGTCGGCAAGCACCTCAGGGCATGGCGCGCTCAAACGCTTGTTCCCAGGGGAAAGGGCGATCGTCGAGTTCTCTCTCGAATTGCGGGTTCCTCACGGCGAGCACAGACTCGTCCTGGCGGCTGGCAGCTACGACCAAGACGGGACCTGGCGGGACCGCGAGCAGGCAGCTACCTATGCGATGACGATCGCGGCCGACTGCGCAACCCGTTACGCACCGGGGGCATTTCAGATTGCTCAAACGACAGTGCGTCCGGCCGCGAGTGGTCGAGCATACTGCGCGATGAGAACGCTCCCTGCCGGAGCTACCGAGATCGCGTTTGGAACCACTGCTTTCCGGGTCCAGCCGCACTGGTTCTGGGAGCAATTCTGTTCAGGCTGGGAGCCGGAGACCTTTGAGGTGATTCGGCGTTTTGTTCGGACGGATCGAGACTTTCTGGACGTTGGATGCTGGATCGGTCCAACGACTTTGATCGCAGCAGCGTGCGGGGCGCCCCGGATCGTGGCTGTTGAAGCCAATCCACGGACGGCTGAACATCTCGAAGCGACGCTTAAGCTGAATCCATCTTTACGCGACCGGGTCGAACTCGTGAATTGCTGCGTGCATCGGGAAGAGCGTGTTGTGCAGTTTGGCAATGCGGACGGCGGTGACGCCACTTCGTCGGCCTCTTCACTGCGTGGACACGGTTTTGCCGTTCGGGCGACGCGGCTGACGAAGCTGATGCACGAGCAGGCTGTGACCAATCCGAGTCTGGTCAAGATAGACGTCGAGGGCGCCGAGGTGTTCATTGCAGCCGATCTTTTCGAACTGTCGGAACGCAGCGACATCGCGGTGTATTTGAGCCTGCACCCGCGATTTTGGTCAGAGATGGGGGCACCTGATGAGTTGCTATCGGCAATATCGCGTTTTCGCATTCACGACCCGTTCGGAAACCCGATCCAGATCGACGAACTGCGGGCGCGTTGCGAGGCGAGCGACCCTTACCCTGTCTGGGGTTCGCCGATGGGCAACTTCTTCGAGATCTTGCTGCTATCCGGAACGATGGACCAAGGCTGATGCGCGCTTTGCACTTTTCCGTCACTCCCCTGGCGGGCGCACCAATCCGGATCGTCCGCGCGCTGCAGAAGCACTCTCCGGTGGAGGCGCGCCATGTCGTGCTTCACCCCGATGCCTACGGCACCCGGACGTTCGATACCGATCTCGTGTTGCCGCGCGACCGGGAAGTCGTCCTCGAATTGCTGGGCGAAACAGACGTAGTGCATCTGCATCACTATTTCGATCTGTCGAAAAACCCCTTTGAGATCGATTTTCGCCGTTGGATGCGGGGCAAGCACAAAGTCATTCGGCAACTTCATTCTCATCCGATGCATCTTTCGCGTGCTAGTGGAATTCCGGTGGAGCAAATCGTGTTTCCCGACGTACCGCAGTTGGTCATCGCCCAGTTCCATGAACGCTACTATCCGTATGCGCACATCGTTCCGAACATCGTGCCGATCGACGCCCCGGCGTATTTGCCATTTCCCGACGTCGAGCGAAGCGAGGAGGTAACGATATTTTTCGCGCCATCAGTCGATGCATCTGCATGGGCGCAGTCTGATCCTCCCCTGCGCTGGGACACGAAAGGCTTCCCGGAAACGGCCGCAATGCTGACGGATCTCACCCAGCGCATCCCGCACGCCTTTGCAAGGATCGTTCGCAACCTGCCACACGACCAATGCATGGCGTTGCGCAGAACCTGTCACTTGTCGATCGACGAAATGGTTACCGGCAGCTACCATCTTTGCAGCCTGGAGAGCATGGCGCAAGGTTTGCCGACCTTTGCCTACCTCGATCGACGGATGGTCAGCATCCTTGCCGAACTGACCGGATGCAACGAGCTGCCCTGGTTGAACTATCGTCTGGAAGACGCTCTCCCGGCATTGGAGCGTCTCGTCAACGAGCCGGAACTGCGTCGCGCGTTGGGCACGAATTCGCGCCGCTGGATGGAAACTCATTGGCGCGAGGAAGATATGGTTCGGCACTACCTGAATGCCTATCGCCTACTGGTCTCCGATCCGGACGAGTTCCGCAGGCCGCGCTTCAATCCCGCCGACAGATGTGCAACCTGGAATGCGCGCGGGCAGGACGATGCGGTGTGGATCAGTAGGGTCGCCCGACGCAGAACCTAGCCGTTTCGGGTAGGCGACTCGATTCGCCACCTTTGCTTGCCTCCAAAGACACAGAGTCCTGTGGTTGAAGAATGCTCACGCCAGCCGCGCGCATGAGCCTGAGGGCAAGCCGCTCGGGCGGTCAGGGTGCGGCGATGACGCGGTTCTTGCTTGCGAGCTTGGCCAGGTACATGGCGCGGTCGGTGCGGGCGAGGCAGGGAGAAGTTCTCGGTGCTGGCGTGGTGATGCAGGGTGCCTTCGGCGTTCACCGCGACCGCATCTCGGGCCTCTATTGCCGCCCGTTGCCGTTCGTGGCGCAGCGCAGTCTGAATCGCCGGTTCCTCGTCATGGATGGCGAATCGCTTCAACACCTCGAGGAAGTATTCTTTGCCAACGTTGTTCCGTGCGGCAACGAGCATCCGCGTGTGGGCATCGGAAGCAGGCTGGCATCCGACGGGTTTGTTGCGCCGCTTACGGCGCGATAGGTGGGCCGAACCCGACAATTGTCGAAGCTTTCCTCAAACGGGATCGTGTACAATGTAGAGCAAGGAGCCGATGACGGTGTAATTTTCCACGTATTTTGGCCCGCACGGGGGTGGTCGGTGCGGGGTGGTTAGTTGCTGCTTGCCGGCGCGGAAACCGGCCAGGATAGCGTGCGCTCGAGTGTCAGACTGTTCTGGGTGGCTGGCTGAGCGTCGACGCCGAGTCGCTGTAGCTGGCTTGCGGAGATGGTGTCGCTGGCCTGCTTGACGATGTGTGGCGTGATGACCACGACGGTCTCGGTCGTGCCGCCGGTTTCTTCGACGTTCGAGAACAGATAGCCGAGTCCCGGCAGATCGCCGAGCAAGGGCACGCCGGTGCGCCGTTTGCCGCTGGCGTTCTTGATCAGTCCGCCGATGAAGATCGACTGTCCGTCCTCGCACAGCAATTGCGTCGTCACCTCGGTGCTCTTTTTCGACGGAATGCCTGCGGCGATGCTGGCCGAGCTGACTTCGGGGTGAATGCGCAGCATCACGCGGCCCTGCTGATCCACCGACGGTGTGACCTTGAGAATGACGCCGGTTTCGAGAAACTGGATGCTCTCGGTCGTCACCTGGTTGATCGTTGTCGTCACCTTGTAGCCGACGCGGTCGCCGATCACGGTCGAGGCCTCCTGGTTCTCCAGCGCCAGCAGTTTCGGCGTCGACAACGTGTGCACGCGACCCTTGCTCGACAGTGCGGACAGGAACACCTCGAGATTCTTGTTCACGAGGTTGAAGAACAGGCCCGATATGTTGCGCGGCGCGAGGCCGGTGGTGCCGCCGCGGCTGACGCCGTTCGCGGAAAAGATCTTGCTCCAGTCGATGCCGAAGACTTCCGAGTTATCGAGCGCGATTTCGAGAATTTTCGCCTCGATCATGATCTGCTTGGGCTCGGTGTCGATCTCGGCGAGCAGGCGCTGCATGCGTTCCAGAAAATCCGGCAGATCTTCCACAACCAGTTGATTGCGTTCAACCAACGGGGTGATCTTGCCGTAGCGAGACAGATGCTTGGTGAGGATCTCCGCGACCTGCTTGGGATCCGAGTACTGCACCTTGAACGAGCGGATCTGCGTGTTGCCGTTGGCAGTGTCGAGGCCGCTTTCCTTGCGGTCGAGTATCAGGTAGTCGCCGTTGCGCACTTCGACCGCATAACCCGCCGCCTCGGCGATGGTGTGGATCGCCTTCCTCACGTCCACGTTGTATAGGCTGACGGAAACCGTGCCGGTCACGCCCTTGCCGAGCAGGATGTTGATGCGCTCGCGTCGCGAAAGCAGATCGAACACCTCGTGCAGCGAGGCATCGCGAAAGCTCATCGACACCGGCTCGCCCGGCTTGCCGTAGGGGCTGTCGAGCGGCTGTCCAAGGGCTGGCGCCGCCCCGCACATGTGGACGGCGATGACCGTCGCCAAGATTAGCCGAAGCGCATGCTGCATCATTTACCGCCCGCTTTCTCTCCACCCATCGTCAGTTCGACGCGTGCGCCGTCCTTCGTGAATACCGCCTTGCGATCCTCGACACCGGTCAGGCGAAATCCGTCGATCTGCCCGCCGAGCGAGACGATCGTTCCCTCGACATTGACCATCGAACTCCTGCCCGCAAGGATCACGGCGCGCAATTGCGGTTTCCACTCTTTCGCCGCGACCTCGCTTGCCTGGGCGGCGGAAGCGGGCGCAAGCGCAAGATTGGGCCGTGCAAAGGGGTCGTTCCGCAGCCCCGCATCCGGCTCGCCTGCCATCACCCAGGCCGCATACGGGGCAATCAGCAGGACGAACAGCCAACTTCTGCGTCCGCTCATGGCGTACCTCCCTGGACTGTAACGGGCCGATAGTCGGCCAGCTTGAGCGCGAGGGTGATGCGCGGACCTTCGTCGATCGATCGCAGCGAGAACCCGGTCACGACCAGCGGCGCAACCCCGGCCTGCGCCTCGCGCAGCCATTGATAGAGGCTGCGGTATTCGCCGCGTGCCTCGATGTCATAGACCGTTTCCTCGAATCCCTGCACGATCCGCCGTGCGCCCGGCCTGACGCTGCCCAGGCTGACACCCTGGCGCGTCGCGACGCGGCCGAGTGCGTCCATCAGGAACAGGATCATGCCGTCGTCGGTGCGTGCGATGATCTCGCTGCCGAGGGCCTTCTCCAGTCGCGGCAGTTCCGCAGTCAGGCGTTCGATCTGCGCCGCCGTTTCTGCGCCGTCGGCGCCGGCAGCGGCCAGGTCGGCATGGAGGATCGTCTGATTCCTCAGATCGGCCAGCGGCGCGCGCAGTACCAGCAGCCAGCATTCGATGCCGGCGAGCGCCACGATGGCCGCCATCGCGCCGATCAGGATCCGACTGTCCAGCTCCGCGAGCTTGCGCAGAAGGCGTTGTTTCATCGCGCCACCGATCCGCTCGCGCCTAGCGTGACGGCAAGGCTGAAGTCTACGACTTCCATCGTCGAATATTTGCGCAGGCCGGTGTCGGTCAGCCGCACCGCGCCGACGCCCGGCCGTTCGCCCATCGCCCGCATGAATTCGGCAATCGCCGCATGGTCGAGCGCATGGCCCTTGATGTCGAAGCCTTGGCTGATGCGCGGCGGCGCAGCCGGCGGCACACGGCTTGCCGCATCCGCGGCCGGCGCAATGCCCGGCGGCGGCGCATCGACGTGCACAGTACGCGAGAAGGCAAGTTCGTCGAACCACAGGTTGCGGTTGTAGGCATGGTCGATCGCCTTGAACATCGCCACCCAGGTCGCGTCTTCGCGCAGGGCGTGCAGCGAAGCCTGCCGGGTTTCAGCGGTCTTCCGGCGGGCTTCCAGTTCGGCCAGTTGCGCCTGCCGCTCGACTGCCAGTTTCGCCCGCTTGCGCATCTGCTCGACCGTCGGTCTTTCGTCGGACAGGCGCAGGGCGATCCAGCCGCGGCCGATCGCCGTTACCGTCGCCAGCACCGCCAGCGCCAGGCCGAAGTTGCGCAGCCAGCGCCGCAGCCGCCTTGCCTCGCTGTAGTCGCGCGGAATCAGGTTGATGTCAGTCATGATGCTGGAATCCGCGCAGCGCCAGGCCGCATGCCAGCGAGATCCCGGCTATCGGTCGCAGGCGGGCGAGGTCCGCCTCGCGCAGCCGGCCGCCGAATGCACGGAACGGATTGAGCACCTCGACCGGCACCGCGAGCATCTCGTTGACCAGCCGATCGATGCCCGGATAGCGACTGACGCTGCCGAGCAGGTAAATCTGGTCGATGCTGCGGCCGCGGCTGCGCGATGCCGTGTAGATCAGCGTCTTGTTGACTTCGGCGGTCAGCGCGGCGAGTTCCGGCCGCAACACTTCCATCAGCGTCTGCGCCATTTCCGGGTCGCCGCCGAGCTGCGCCGGCTCGCTGCGGAAGCCGCAATCGTTGAGCAGGCGCAGTGCCATGTCCTCATTCATGCCGAGCAGCCGCACCACGCGTTCCACCAGCGAGCGCTGGCCGACCTCGATCTCGCGGTCGAGGATCAGGCGGCGTCCCCACACCACGCTGAGGTAGGTCTTGGCGCTGCCGAAGTTGATGACCAGCGCGTTCGGGTGCTGTTCGCGCCTGTCCGTCTGATTGACGAACGACACCAGTCGCGCCAGGGCAGCCGGCCCGATGTCGATCGCGCTGGCTTGCAGGCCGGCATTTTCGAGCAGGTCGAGGTGGCGCAGTACGGCATCGCGCGATGCGACCGCCACCAGCGCTTCGCGCCGTGTACTGTCGCCGTCGTCCTTGCGGATCGGCAGGTAGTCGATGACCGATGCATCGAGCGTGCCCTTCAGCCGCTCGCGCAGTTCGCCGAGGATGGCGGTTCCATCGTCGCGACCTTGCTCGACGGTGTAAGCGATCGGGAATATCTGCAGCTCCGCTGCGCGCAGGCAGGAGACCACGCGCCGCCCCGTGAACGCGTGCTCGCTGCGCGCCTGGCGAATCAGGGCCTTGAACTGGCGCGGATCGGCCAGCAGTTGGTCGCGGGGGCAAGGGTAGGGCAGCGATGCCGCGGCGCGGATCAGCGGTCCGCCGGCCGAGTTGTCGAACTGAACCAGGTTGGCGCGTTCGTTCGACAGGTCGAGCCCGATCTCGCCGCTCGCCTTGGCGGCGAAGCGCGTCAGCGGCGCGAGCAGATTGCCGGGCAGTTTCATTTGCGGCTGGGTACCTCGGTCGTGTTTGTCGCAGGCGCGCCTACCGCGCCGGGACGTCGTTTCGCGAGTTAACGGCAAGCGCACCCCGGCGCTTGACCCTGGCTGCGTGATCGATTGCCCGACCTGCCGTTATTGATAGGTCACGACCAGCTCGGGGCGGTTGGATGCCGCCTCGCGGCTGTTGAAGATCAGTTCCTCGGTGGATGAGGTCGGCAGCACCAGAATCAGGCCGTTGTTGGTCGTCACGCCATCGATCCATTCCTGCACCAGCGGGGTGACGGTAAACTCGAGCCACACGCCCGGCGTGGCGTTCTTGGACAGGGACTTGGTGGTGACGGCCGAGCTGAGGTAGTCACCACCCTGGGTGGTCCAGTTGGTGCCGACGATCCGGCGTACCCAATGCGCCTCCATCTCCTTCCAGGCCTTCGTCACCGTATGCACTTCCAGCGTGAGGCTCTTGCTGGTCTTGGTGGCACTGAATGCGTTGATGGTCAGCTTGCTGAAGTAGAGGCGCAGCGTCGCGCTCTTGACCTTCTTGCCGGCCGCGATGCCCGACGTGTCGAACTGCAGCAGCGGGTGCGCCTCGTAGCCCTTCGACAGGTAGAGATCGGGCTCGGCGCCGAAGTTGGTAGTCGGAAGGTCCTTATTGACGTCGACGTCGGCCACCGGGTTCAGCGTCACGGTGGATTCAGGCGGCGTCCAGCCGCAGGTCGGCAGGAAGGTCACGGCGAGCTTGGGGCGCTGCGAGGCGTTGACAGCATTGCCGCTAGCGAACGTGATGCTGGTGACGCCCGCGCCGGCTCGCAGTTGCACGCCCTGGTTGGGCAGGCTACCCTTGAGCCAGCGATCGGCCAGCGCCGTGACGTCCCAGTTCAGCCAACCGGCCGTGCCGGCGAAGGCGGCACTGGACAGCGGATTGGCATGAATGTCGCCGCCGGCTGTGGTCCATGCCGCGGCCCCGTCGCTCGAATACCAGGTGGCGGCCTCGGTCCAGTCGCGCGTCACGCGGTGCAGTGCCACTGGGCCGCTGCCGGTACCCGATTCGGCATAGGCGGACAAGGTGGCCGCCGTGACATGAGCGCCAGCCGGAAGCGCCGACAGATCGAAACGAAGAAGCGGCATCGAGGGGCCGGTGTCCGCAATCAACGTTTTCTTGGTGCCGTTTGACGATGCGCCTCCCGAGATCAGGTAGGTGTCCACGCCCTCCGAACCGGGCTGCAGCGTCATCGTGGTGGCGGTGGCCTGGTGCATCGGCACGTCCTTGCGGACCAACGTAATCGACGCGTCGCCGTAGGTGCCGGTCGAGTAGATGTCCGCCGGTGAGCCGCTCAGGTTGCCGGCGTACGCATAGTACTTGCCGCCGTCGAAGGCATTGTCCTGCATGGCCGACAATAGAATGATCGGATAGCTGCCGCCGCAACCTTTCGTATGCATCTGCATGATCGTGCGGTGCAGCCCGGCCTCGGCGGCGTAGCGGGCCTTGTCCTGGTCCGTGGCGCCGCGGGCCGTCGCGCTGGCAAGCCCCGTTTCGCGGTTGCCGAGCCAGGCCATCGCCGCAATCAGCGTCAACAGCAAGACCACCGGCAGCAGGACGAAACCCGCGCCGCGGCGTTGCGGCAGGCGAAGCGGCGTATTCAATCCACTGTTCACTTGGCGCCCCCGCCCAGCCGCACGCGTTCGTTGAGCGTCAGCGGTGCGTTGCCCGGCACGTTAAGCGTGACCGTAACCACGGCTGTCAAGGCCTCGAGCGCGCCTGCGCCGACCGGCAAGGTGGCACTGAAACTGTTGACCCGCTCGGCGATCACCTGGGTGCCGCCGCAGGCCGTATCGGTGGTAACGGTTTCGATCAATGCCCCGCCTGCGTTAACGCAGAAGTAGGCCGGATCGAACCAATTGCCGCTGGTATTGGCCGCCGGCGGCAACATCGTGTGCGGCGCCGTGGCCTCGGCCGCGGCGGCAACACGCTCCAAGGCGAATCGCGCCTGGTACACCGCCTCGCTGCTGTCGCGCACCAGGGCGCGCGACAGCAGGCCTTGGCGCGCCACCGAGGACAGCCCGGCGAGCAGCAGGGCACCGATCGCGGTGGCGATCAGCAGCTCGATCAGGCTGATGCCTCGCCCGCGCCTGCTGGCGACCGGCCGGCATTTCGTGATCCGTTCCGCCATCGTCGTCACCACCACTTGGACTTCAGCGTTTCGAGTGCGATGCCGCCCGCCTCGAACGCCACGCGCACGCGAACCAGGCCGGTGTCGCTGCTCGATAGCGCGGTGCCGTCGGTGCGATAGAGGATCACGATGCGCCGGTCCGGCCCGGCCGGATCGGAAAGTGCGGTGCTGACCGAAGTCGTGGTGTTGCCGCCCGCCAGAAAGGTCTCGGCGTTGACGCTATCGAAAGGCTTGGCCAGCACTTCTTCCATCTTGGCGCGCAGCAGGGCGTCTCGCGCGGCGATGGCGACGAGTGCCGGTGCGCCGCGGGTGTCGGTCTGCAAGGCATTGAGCGCGGGCACCAGCGCCATCACGATCAACACCAGGGCCACCATGACCTCGAGATAGGCCAGCCCACCCTCGCTGGCGGGCGCATGCGAACGTCGTGGGCCGTTCATGGCGCCTGCCCTGCCACGGGCTATGGGCCGGAGACTCGGCCGGTCGCCGCATCGAGCGCCAGCGCGACCTGTCGCGTGCCGAGCGAGAGCACCACGCCGCTGCCCGCCTCGGGCGTGCCCTTGCTGTTCATGCCCGTAACCTGGCAGGCGTCGACCGCTGCGCCGGTGGCGCCGAAGACCACGCCACCGTAGGCAGTCCCGCCGACCATGAAGCGCGGCGTGAGCGTGACGCCGGACGAATAGGGGCCGCCGCTCACATCGACATCGAAGGCGAGTTTGGTGCGCGGGTCGTAAACCGTTTTGGGCGTACCGAACGAGGTGCAGGAGATGTCGGACACTTTGATGTGGCCGGCAGTTGACTCGGCGTCGAGCAGCACCGTCTGGCCGCGCCGCATCGCCTCGCTGCGCGCGAAGCGCAGCGCATTGCGGACTTCGGCTGCGGCGGCATCGAGGCGGTCGGCATCGTTGGAATTCATATTGGGAATCATCGTGGCGGCCAGGATCGCCAGCAAGGCGATCGTGATCAGTAGCTCGGCCAGCGTGAATCCGCCGCTGGTGTCGAGGCCCGGCCTGCGAGTGGGATCCTGCTGTGGCAGGTCGCGGCGGCTCGCGCGGCGCCGAATCGCGCCGCCAACGATGCCTGGAGAGCCAATATCCATGCGGGTTCCAGGGCATCGTCCGGGGCGGCGCCGGGCGGGCGCCGGCGCGCGCCGGTGGCGTGGCTCAGTGAGTCGAGTACGCCTTGGACTTGCTGTCGGTGGCGTTGCTGTTCATGACGATCTGGCCCGACTTGGTGTCGTAGGCCCAGCCGCCGGTCGCGGCGGCCGGCGCGAGCGGCGCGCCGGTGGTCTGCACGACGATATCGCCGACTGCCGAGCCCTTGCCGGTGATCGCATCGGTCGGAATGCCCTTGCGCAGGTAGGGGCCGAAGCGGAACGTGGTGGTGTCGCCGACGCTGCAGGTGTTGCCGCTGGCATCGGAATACATCAGCAGGTGATCCATGACGGCTTGCGCGGTGTTTATTGCCCCCGTGCCCTTGGTGGCGGCGCAGGTGCCGCCAGTGGTGGCGACGGCGCCCGGGTAGGTGGTGTGCTGCGCCTTGTAGAGCTCGACTGCATTGCGCAGGCCGCCGAGGTTGGAATCCAGCGCGGCTTCCTGCGCGTCGGTGGTCGCGCTGCTGAATTGCGGAATCACGATCGCGGCGAGGATTGCCAGGATAATCACCACGATCAGCAGTTCAACCAGGGTGAAACCGCCTTGGCGTTGAATGCGGTTGGGTGTGCTCATGCTTGCTTCTCCTGCGATGCACTTCGGTTTCTTGGGAACGGGTTGTCAGGCAATTTATCGGCTGCGACAGAGTGCGACTTGAGCGAAGAACCGGCGCCCGAGCGTCTCACTTTGGGGTGCGACGTGACGCGGGTCACGCCGCGGCTAATGCACCGCACGGCTCAGCTTGAAGATCGGCAGGATCAGCGACGAGACGATGACGCCGACCACCGCACCCATGATCAGCAGCATCACCGGCTCGGCCAGCTTCGACAGCACGTTGATGCGCTTGGAGAGCTCGCGGTCGTAGAAATCGGCAACGCGCGTCATCACCTTGGCGAGGTTGCCGGTGTCCTCGCCGGTGCGGATCATCTGCCGCACCAGCGGCGGGATGAACGCGGTTTGCTCGAATCCGCGCGCGATGCCGCGCCCCTCGGTAACCTGCAGGCGCAGCATGTCGATGAAGCGCGCGAAAACCGAGTTGCGCACCAGATCCTGGCAGGCCTGCAGGGTGTCGACGACCGGCACGCCATGGGCAAGCGACAGTCCCATGACGCGCAGGGTCTGCGTCAGGTAGATCTGCACGAACAGGTCGCTGACCAGCGGGATGCGCAACTTGAGCCCGTCGATGGCGCCGCGCGCCGCCGGCTGCTGCAGCCACGACACCGCTCCGGCCAGCAGCACGGCGCAGCCGCCCAGTATCCACGGCCAGTGGTGACGCAGCGTATTCGACACCGCCATCAGCACCAGCGTCGACATCGGCAGGTCGGCGCGGATGCGCTCGAACATTTCGGTGAACTTGGGGAACACACCCACCAGCACGAAGATCACGGTGGCGAACGAGAAGAACACCAGAAACGCCGGATAGGACAGGGCGGCGAACAGGGTGCTGCGCAGGCGCTCGGCCTTTTCGTCCATGTCGATCAGTTGTTGCAGCACCTGCGGCAAGAAGCCGCCGTTTTCCGCCGCCGTAACCAGGTTGACGTAAGTGGCGGGAAACATCTTCGGATGCTGGCGCAGCGCCGCCGACAGCGGGCTGCCCTCCAGGA
>WBZP01001859.1_pt1 | contig 25115 bp, 17 predicted proteins | sample 5204301 | NCBI WGS metagenome assembly WBZP01 (sample SAMN12412401, study PRJNA552823) | activated sludge metagenome | isolation source: activated sludge from nitrification reactor of wastewater treatment plant... | place: USA: Pennsylvania | collected 2017 | reverse complement strand
CGGTTTTCGCGGGCCGTCAGCGCGGACATGGACCTGGGGCACATGTACCAGTGGGCGCAGCGCAAAGGCATCGACGTGGTGGCGACGGGCGACGTGCTGCACCCGGTGTGGCGAGCCGAGCTGCGCCAGCAGCTGGTTCCTGCCGATGAAGGGCGTGGCGAAGGGCTGTATGAGCTGCGGGAAGACCTCCGCGCGCCGCTCGATGAGGCGGTTCCGCGCTCGTGTCGTCGTCGGGTGCGCTTTGTGCTGGCCGGTGAGATCTCGCACATCTTCAAAAAAGACGGCGCGGTACGCAAAGTCCACAACCTGATTGTGCTGCCGAGCCTCGACTGTGCGGATCAGGTGGCGGACCGGCTGCTGCGCCTGGGCTACAACCTGCACTCGGACGGTCGTCCGATCCTGGGCATGCCGTGTCGCGACTTTCTGGAGCTGCTTCTATCGACGGACAGCCGGGCGTATCTGATCCCGGCCCATATCTGGACGCCGCACTTTTCGGTGTTTGGCTCGCTGTCTGGCTTTGACCGGCTGAGCGACTGCTTTGGCGATCTGACGCCGCACATCTTCGCGCTGGAGACGGGGCTGTCTTCGGACCCGGCGATGAACTGGCGGCTGTCGGCGCTCGATCATCTGACGCTGATTTCCAGCTCGGATGCGCACTCGCCGCAGAAGCTGGGCCGGGAGCTGACCCGTCTCCACCTGGCGGATCCGCCGACGTTTGCTGGTCTGCGAAAGGCGCTTGCGCTGTGCTTGCCCGAAGAGTTTCTGGGCACCCTGGAGTTCTATCCGGAGGAAGGAAAGTATCACCTCGACGGACATCGCGACTGCGGGGTGCGGCTGGAGCCGAGCGAGCGGGCCAAGCTCGGCGGGCTGTGTCCGCGCTGTGGCAAGCCGGTGACGGTCGGGGTGCTGTCGCGTGTCGAGGCGCTGGCTGACCGTCCGGTCGATGGCGACTCGACGTTTCGTCCACCTCGGGCTCGTCCGTTCGAGCGCTTGGTGCCGCTTACCGAGGTGCTGGCCGATGTCCTGGGCAAGACCGCTGCGTCGGATGCCGTGCAGCGACTGTACTTTCGACTGCTCAGCGAGGTGGGGCCGGAGCTGTTTGTGCTGCGCTCGGCGCTGCCGCAAGACATCCGGCGGGTGGCGGACCCGCTGCTTGGGGAAGCGCTGGTGCGGATGCGGCGGGGAGAGCTGCGGATCGCGGCGGGCTTTGATGGCGAGTACGGACGGGTGGGGCTGGTTGAACCAAGTGAGCGAGCGTCTTCATCGTCGTCTCAGCAGATGGGACTGTTTGGATGAGCGTCGAGACTTCGCCGTGGCTGGCGGGCCTATCGGCGGTTCAGCATCAGGTTGCGACGTATGCGAGCGGACCGCAGCTGGTGACGGCGGGACCGGGCTCAGGCAAGACGCGGACGCTGTGTGCCTGGATTGTCGAGCGAATCGCGTCGCAAAAGGCGCAGCCCGAAGAGATCGTGGCGGTGACGTTTACCCGCCGGGCGGCCCAAGAGCTGACGGAGCGACTGTCCACGCTGCTTGGGCCGCGTGCTCAGCGACTGATGGTGGGGACGTTTCACCGGCTGGCGGTCTTGGTGGCTCCGCTTCTGCCGTCTCAGCATGTGGTGGACGAAGCCGAGCGGCTGGCGCTTATCGAACAGGCGCTGGTGGGCAGCGGCTGTCGCAAGTCGGCGTCCAGTCTGGCGTCGCTGATCTCGCTGCGCAAAGGTCAGCATCCCGATTATCCGCAGCGGCTGCCTGTGGGGGAACTGGATCTATCGCCCGAAGAGCTGCAAGTGCTTCGTCGCTATGAACAGCTCCTGGGCGACGCGGAGGCGGTGGACCTGGATGATCTGCTGCTGCGCGCGCTGGTGGTGCTAAAGACGGATGCCGTGCGGCGCAGGTTTCGCTTTGTCGCCGTGGATGAGTACCAAGATGTGAGTGCGGTGCAGCGAGCGATGACGGTTGCGCTCGGTCAAGCTGCGCAGGTGCTGGCGATAGGTGATCCCGACCAGGCGATCTATGCCTTTCGCGGTGGTGAGGTGCGGCACTTTCGCGGGTTTTTGGACGACTTCCCCTCTGCGGTGTCGCGGTTTCTGGTGGAAAACCATCGCAGTACGCCGCAGATCGTGCGGGCCGCAGCGGCGGTGATTGCTCACAACAGTGCGCGCAGTGCGCCGACCCCTGTGCCGAAGTGTCCGTCGGGCGAGCCGATCATCCTGTGGCGGAGCGACAGCCCCTTTGCGGAGGCGCAGCGGGTGGTAAAAGAGATCGAGCGGCTCATCGGCGGGACCAGCTTGCTGGCGTACGACACCGGGCAGAGTGCGTCGTGGCAGCCTGGTGGCTACGGCTTTGCGGATGTGGCCATCCTGACGCGGACCGTGGCGCGGGCGGACTCGCTGGCCAAAGCACTGGGAGAGTCGGGACTGCCGTTTACTCGCCCCAGCGTGAAGCGGAAGCGTGCCGAGGCAGAGCCGCAGCAGCCTGTGCTGGAGCCGACCTACGAGTCTGATCACCTGGAAGATCAGCGACTGGCGCTGCTGACGCTGCACGGTGCCAAGGGACTGGAGTTTTCGGTGGTGTTTTTGGTCGGGCTGGAAGCTGGGCAGCTCCCGGGTCCGGGGCGTAGTGATGAAGAGCGAGAAGAGGAGCGGCGGCTGTTTTTCGTGGGGATGACCCGTGCCAAAGAGCGGCTGTACCTGTCGTATGTCGATTCCGGCCTGGCGACCCACGGCTCCGCGCGTGGCGAGAGCGGGCCGAGCCCGTTTTTGTCTGAGGTGCCCGCAGCGCTGACGGTGGTGCAAGCCGCCCCGAAGAAGCGCGTGCCGAAGCCGCAGCTGCGACTGTTCTGACGTTACTGGCTGCGGCGGATCAGGCTGCGGATGGCTTCGCGGCGCTCGTCGCGGTTTTCCCGGCGCAGCTCGCGGAGGGCCTGGCGACGCTCTTCTTTTTGCTGCTGGCGCTGATCGGCCTCTGCGCGAAGCTCGCGGCGCTCGGTGCGGACGGGACGATCGGTCGCGGTGCGATCGGGGCGAAGCTCGGCGCGGGCGGCTTGGACGGCGCTGCGAAGCTCAGCCCGCAGCTCACTGCGATCGGCGCGAACCGGCTGGGGGCGCTCTTTGACTTCGGGGGAAACCGATTGCATCGGCTCATCGGCCTTGGCCACCGGAGCCAAGCACAGGAGTCCCAAGGCAAAGCAGACAATCTTGGTGAGCGACATGGTGTGTTTCCCCTTGGGTCTTGCGTGCTGCGAGGTCCGGCAAGACCGATGTTCACTAGCAAGACGACAGCGAGGCCTCGACCGTTCCGAATGATAACGCGAACGGCAGGTGCGACGGAGCGTTCGTTAGCTTGGCCGGGGACGCAGGACCAGCTCGGTGATCTCGGCTTCGGATGCAAGCCGCATCGGCGGGCCCCAGTAGCCGGTTCCTGCGCTGACATAGATCTGGGCGCTGCCGTGGCGGTGTAGTCCGTGAACATAGGGCTGCTGGAGCCGTACGAAATACCCCCACGGCCACAGCTGTCCGGCGTGGGTGTGACCGGAGATCTGGAGATCGATGCCAAGCTGGGCCGCTTCTTCGATGGCGGCGGGCTGATGTGCGAGCAGCACGGCGAGTCGGGACGGATCACGCCCGGTGAGCGCTCTGGGCAGATCGGGGCCGTGACCTGGAAAGACCCCGGCGTGATAGTCGTCCACCCCGACGAGATCTATGCCAAGCGCTCCGGTGCCAGGACCGGCCAGCCCTTGGGGATGCAGGGTCACTCGCTCGTTGCGCAGCACGGTCATTCCCAGGCGGCGAAGCTCGGTCAGCCAGGCATCGACACCCGAGTAGTATTCGTGGTTGCCGGTGACGAAATAGACCCCGTGCTTGGCCTTCAGATCGCGCAGCGGCTCGACGTGAGACAGCAGCTGAGAGACGCTACCGTCTACCAGATCGCCGGTGATGACCACCACGTCGGCGGCCAGGGCGTTTACCTTGGCAACGACCTCTTTGAGCCAGCGACCATCGAGCGTCGGCCCGATGTGAACGTCGGTCAGCTGAACAATCCGAAAGCCATCGAGGCTCGGCGGCAGCTTGGCGAGCGAGACCTCGACGCGCTTCACCCCGACCTTGCGCAGTCCGAGCGCGAGCGCCGTGGCCGATAAGGTCGCGGCTCCCCCGAGCGCCATGACATCGACCAGCTTGCTGATCCACGCGCGCCGTGACTCGTCAACTGGCAGCATCGGCGACAGTGCGGAGCCAGCCAGCCGCGCCAGATCGACCAGCCCGAACACCACCGAAGACACCGCCATGGTGCCCATCCAGATGTAGCTGACCCACAGGACGGGCGACGCAATGTGCCGAGGTGCCGCGCGGGCGAGCGGAAAGCTGAGCCACAGCAGGGCAAACAGACCGCCGATCCCCAGCTTGAGCAGGCGCTGCTCTGCCGGACCCAGGGACAGACCACGCGAGATCCGTACGTACAGGTAGTAGTGCAGCCCACACAGGGCCAGCGTCATGATGGTTACAAACAGCAGCGTTCGCAGGATCGGCATGTCCCTGGTCTCTTTCGCAAATGGTTCGTCGCCCAGCGGCTGGTCCATTAGATGTTAAGGGCGGCAGCCATGGTTCGGGAATCACTCCCGACTGATGTCTCAGGTAGAGACGGATACAACTTCGCTTTTTGGGGTTTCGACGCGCGTATCCGACCGGCATAATAGGACCGGCCTGCCGCGTATGGGGCGGCGTGCAAAGGAGCACCCATGAGCGACCTGATCCCGCCGACTCAGTTTTCCAGGCTTGAGACCCGTGATACCACGTCGGTGACGACCACTTTCTACGCAGCCCGCCAGGACTACGAAAACGGCAAGGGCGGCAAAGCGGTGCTGTTTGTCCTGTCGACTGACCTGGAAACGGGCGTGGTCAAAGCCAAGGTGCTGTTCGTGATCGACCTGGGGAAGGGACAGAGCGTGCGGGATTACGTTCAGTCACGCATCGCCGAGGTGGTGAGCGATGAAACGCTGCCCGGTCGCCCCGATTTTGCGGAGATCGACCCCGGAAATTACGCGGGCGATTTCGCTTTCATCGGCCAAATGTTAGAGATTCAGTAGCCGTTACGTCCTTAGGGGCCATTTCTCATGCAGCAGCTGAAAGAGTTTTTCGAGCAGGGCGGGTTCTTCATGTATGTGAACCTGCTGTGCTCGGTCATCGTCGTGGCGCTGATCATCGACCGAGCGCTGTTTTTTCTGGGCAAAGGCTCGGTGAATGCCCGGGCTTTCCTGGAGCAGCTTCGCAAGCTTCTCAGCGCGGGACAGCTTGAAAAGGCGCAGCGGCTGAGTCAGTCGTCCGATGCGCCGGTGGCTCAGGTCGCGCGGGCGGGTCTGTCGAAGCTCAAGAGCGGTGAAGTGGCTGTCTCGACCGCGATCGAGGAAGCACTGACCGATGCGACGCCAGAGCTAAAGAAGCGGATCGCGGTGCTGTGGTCGCTGGCCAACATCGCGACGCTGCTTGGACTGCTTGGCACGATCAACGGTCTGATCGGTGGCTTCGCGGCGATCGGCAAGGCGGCGGCGGATCAGCGCAGCACGATCCTGGCGACGCGGATTTCCGAAGCCATGAACAACACCTGGCTCGGTCTGGCCATCGCCGCGCTGTGCATGATCGGTCACCTGTTTCTGTCGGCGGCGAGCAAGAACAAGCAGCAAGAGCTGGAGAGCTTCGCGCTTCGGCTGGAAAACCTGCTGTTCGACCTGATCGCGAACCCACCGGCACCAGCGGCGGAAAAAGAAGGTCGTGGCGATCGCAAGGGCCGTCGGGCTCGCGATATCGACGACGAAGACAACGACTAACCGACAGACGACTGGGTAAAGGTCGATATGACGATTCAGAGGTTGCGCTTCCGTATGCGGAAGCTCCGCGAGCATGGGGAAGAGCTGGCCGAGGAGTCGGGCGAGCTAAACCTCGTGCCGTACCTCGACATCATCATGAACATCATCATGTTCTTGCTGGCGACGATTACCTTTCAGGCTTCGCTCGCGAGCATCAACATCAACCTGCCCACCGCGTCGGTGGCATCGTCGGCACCAGCGGCGGCTCCGAAGCCGGAGCTCAACCTGACGGTTTCGATCACCGAAAAGGGCTATACGCTGGCGACGTCGGGGTCGGTGCTGTTTCGCGGCTTTGTGCTGACGGCGCAAGGTGTGCAGCAGAACTCAACTGAGCTGCCGACGATACCGCTTGGGCCGGACGGCAAGCACGATCTGGTGGCGCTGACGCAGATCCTGGTGCAGTTAAAGGCGCTGTACCCCGAAGAAGAGCGCGCGATCATCACCGCAACGCCGCAGATTCCCTATGAGCTGCTGGTTTCGACGATGGATTCGATGCGGCAGAGCCCGGTGCAAGGCAGCGACGAGGGCAAGGTGCTGTTTCCGGGCGTACTTCTTGGCGCGGGGGTGAACTGATGGCTCGCCAAGAGGTGGATCGTCGTCAGGCGCGCAAGGCGCTGTGGAAGCTGCGTCGCAAGGTCGAGGAAGAGGCCGAGGAGATCAACTTCCTCAACATCATGCCGATGATGGACATGATGACGATCCTGCTGGTCTTTTTGATCAAGCAGTTCTCGGTGCAGCAGCTGGCGGTCAGTCAGCCGACCGGGCTTCAGCTTCCAGCTTCGACGGCCAAGCGTCAGCCGCAGCCTGCGGTGAACATCACGATCACGCAAAGTGCGATCGTGGTCGAAGACGACGCGGTGGTCGAGGTCAAAGGCGGGCAGGTCGATGCGAAGTGGAAGTCGCAAGGTCAGCAGGGCTACGCGATCGATCCGATTGTGAGCGCGCTGTCGAAGCACCGGACGCGACTGACCCGGCTGGCACAGCTTCAGAGCCAGACGTTTGACGGCGTGGCCATCATCATGGCGGATCGTCGGACGCCGTATCGGCTGCTCACGGAAGTCCTGTATTCCGCCGGGCAGGCTGAGTTTGCGAACTACCGTCTGATTGTGATGCAAAAGGGTCAGTAGCCTGCTGACGTGGGCTGGCCGGGGTTGCTGGCTCGACCTGCGCCGAGGCTGACACACATCAGATCCTGAAGCTCACCGTTTTTTTGTGCGATCGGACACAATCGGATCCATGAAGATCGGGGAGACGCTGCACTTCGGGCGCCACCGCTTGGTTCGCGTCGAGCACGACCGCACCGATCTATACATCGACGGTGATGTGACCAATGAAGACGTCGATGTGATTCACAGCTCCGGGCAGTCGATACGCGCCGAGTGCGGCTATGACCTGATGCTGGTGGATGTCCATCGCATGCGGAACCTGACTCCCGAGACGCGGCGCTACACGGGGCTGGTGTCTGCGGATGATCGTCCGTACCTGGGCGCCATTGCCATCGTGGGGGCGAGCTTGGTGACGCGCGCGCTGCTGACGCTGTTCTTTCGCGCGCTGGAGCTGCTTCGTCGCGTGCCGAACATCAGCAATCCGATTTCCTTCTTCGGGAGTCGGGATGAAGCGCTGGCGTGGCTTTCGTCGCAGCGGGCACGGATCAAGAACATCGCCTAGCGGACGGGATCAGTTGGGCTGACTGCTCTTCGAGGACGCGGACGGAGGCTGAAACTGGGTCGTGACCAGCTCGGGAGGCGATCCATCGCTCGACGCGTCGTTGTTAAACAGGCTCTCCAGCTCTTGGGTGTACTGCTTGACCGACTCGATGAGCTTCTTTTCATCGTGTCGATAGACGTACATCGCGCGGACCATCTCCTCATCGCGCTCTGCGAACTTGTCGACGGTGTCTTTGGCTGTTCTATCGGAAACGCCCAGCCCTTCGAGCACCTGACGAGACAGCGTCAAGCTGGCCTCAAACGTCTCGCGGATGATGTTCTGCACACCCATCGCGAGGAGCTGATAAGCGTGCTGACGGTTGCGCGCGCGCGCGTAGATCTTGACCGACGGAAAGTGATGCTGAACCAGCTCGACCACTTTGACGGAAGCGACCATGTCATCGATGGCGAGCACCAGGATCTTGGCCTTGTCGAGCTGTGCGGCGCGGAGCAGGTCGAGCCGGGTGGCGTCTCCGTAGTAAATCTGGTTGCCGAACTTGCGCAGAAAGTCGACGTGCGTCGGTGTGGCATCGAGCGCGGTAAAGCCAATCTTGCGCAGGCGCAGGATGCGGCCCACGATCTGACCGACGCGACCGAAGCCAGCGATGACGACGGGGTTTTCGTGCTCGGCGATGGCGTCAAACTCGCGCGGCTCGTCTTTGGTGAACCATCGGGTGAGCAGTCGCTCATTCAACAGAAAGCTGAGCGGCGTCAGGATCATCGACACGGTGACGGAAACGACCAGGAAGTCGGCGGCGTGTGGGCTGAGCACTTTGGCGGCGGCGGCGATGCCGAACAGTACGAAGGCAAACTCACCACCTTGGGACAGCGAGGTCGCGACGTTGCGGGACGAGTCACGGGACTCTCCAAACAGGCGACTGACGCCGTAGATGACCGCCGTCTTGGCCAGCATGAAGCCGAGCACCACGCCCATCACACGCAGCGGCTCGTCGCGGATGATGCCCAGGTTTGTGGACATGCCGACGGCCATAAAGAACAGTCCGAGGAGCAGGCCTTTAAATGGCTCGATGTCGGCTTGTAGCTCGTGACGGTACTCGGACTCTGCCAGCAGCACGCCAGCGAGAAAGGCTCCGAGCGACATCGACAGCCCGACAACGTGCATGATCGAGGCGGTTCCGACGACCACAAGCAGTGCGAGCGCGGTCATGATCTCTTGATTTCCCGACGCTGCGATCAGCTTGAACACCGGGCGCAGCAGAAACCGACCGGCGATGACCAGACCGACCAGGGCTGCGACGATCTTGGCCGCTGTAACGAGCCCGCTTGTGTGGGTTGTCGCTGCGGTGTCCGACAGCATCGGCAAGATCACCAGGAGCGGAATGACCGCCAGGTCTTGAAACAGCAGGATCGCGAACGCGGCGTGACCGTGTGGCGTTGCAAGCTGGTTTCGCTCGGCCAAGATTGGCAGCACAAACGCAGTCGACGACAGTGCAAGACCAAAGCCAGCCACGAGGGATGCGAGCGGAGGCGCTCCGACCAGCACACCGAGTGCACCAATCGCCAGCGTCGTGGCCACCACCTGTGCGCCGCCCAGACCGAAGACCGCTCGTCGCATCACCCACAGCCGAGACGGATTTAGCTCCAGGCCGATGAGAAACAGCAGCAGCACGACGCCAAACTCGGAAAAGTGCAGGATGCTTTCCACGTCGGCAATGAGTCGCAGTCCCCACGGACCGATGAACAGTCCTGCCGCCAGGTAGCCGAGCACCGCGCCAAGCTTGAGTCGCCGAAACAGAGGCACCGCCAAGACCGCAGCGATCAGTAGGACGCACACTTGGTGAAGGAGCGACATCCGAACATCATATAGAAAAACGGGGCTCTACCGGGAGACGCGTGCGGACGCGGGCAGGTGGACTCTCGACGACAAATCGTCGCTGATGCAGTCGGATGTCACTTCGCCATTCGATCCCGATTTTCCCTGGCGATATACTCCGCACATGGCCATGTCTCCCTCTCGCGATTCCTCGCAGATGGTCTCTGAGATCAACGTCACCCCGCTGGTCGACGTGATGCTGGTGCTGCTCATCATCTTCATGGTCGCTGCGCCGATTGCGACCACGGGTGTGCCGGTGGTGCTACCCAAGGGTGAAACGCAGTCGCTCGATAGCGAAGATGCGAAGATCATCCTGACGATCCCGGCGAGCTTTCCCAAAGATCAGGTCGTGTATCTGGGGAAAAACCCGGTGCGCTTTGCTGAGCTGGAGCTGAAGCTGCGGACCAATGACAAGCTCCAGTCCGAGCGCGAGATGTACATCCACGCCGACGGAAGCTTGCGCTACCAAGACGTGATCACGGTGATGTCGCTGGCGTCGAAAGCGGGCGCGGACAAGGTGGGACTGATCACCGATCCGATGTCGAGCCGCGAGGAGGCGCAGTAGTCGTCATGACGGCTCCCAATGCCAGCGCGGAACCGGCGCAGCCCGTGGAAGAGCGACAGCGCTCACTGCGACATCGACCGCTCGATCGAAATGGGCTCGTCGCGGGGCTGTGTCTGACCTTGGCGCTCAACGGCGGCGGCCTGCTGATGCTGTGGCGAAGCAGTCGTCACGTCGACAAACCAAGGCCAAGCGGTCCCGAAGTGTTCGTCGATGTGAAGCTGCTCAAGTTCGGTCGCAAGCGTGACTTGTCGTTTCTGCCACACGTCGAGACGACGCCGCGCACCGCTGACAAGAACAAGATCAAGCTGGCGCAGGATCCCGACAAGCCCGCGCAGAAGCGAGAAGAGAAGAAGCCCGATGCGCTGGCCAAGCTGACGGATCTGACGCGAAACCTGCGCGCCGATGACGATGAGCGAGCGACGCGTGAGGCGCTCGAAGAAGGTGATCCAAACGGTGTGCGCGGTGGATCGGCCAACGAAGCGGCGGGCGATCCGTATCTGCGCGAGATCGTTGCGGCGGTGCTGGAGCGCTGGACGGTGCCGACGATGCTCAAGCCCGAGGAGTTGGCGAAGCTTCAGGCCGCGGCGTGTCTGACGATCGATGATGAAGGCAACCTGCGCTCGTTTCGGATCGTCGAGCAGTCAGGGAATCCGCTGTTTGACGGCAGCTTGAACGCGACGCTGGGAAGCATCAAGACACTGCCGAAGCCGCATGGACGCTTCGCCGGGGCTGCGCGCAGCGGTCGTCTCTGTCCGGTGTTTTCGAAGCAGTAGCGGTCGCTTGGTGTAGCCGAGACGCTACGGCACCTTGCTTTGATGTCGTCGCTGAGCGGTCACGACGAAGCGCACGGTGCCCGCTGGGTCACCGTGGCTTGCTTTGGGATGTATTGGGGGACGGAAGAGGGGGAAGGTGCGCGTTACGCGCGGCTGCGTCGACGGCGAGCGATGAGGGCGAGCGCGGAGAGGACCAGACCGGCTCCGGCTGTCGAGGACGTGCCTCCACCGAAGTTACAACCGCTGCTCGCGTCGCCGCTGGTGCTCTGCGCCTTGACGATCTGGATGTTGACCATCGTCTCGCGAGAGACATCGCCATTTTGCGCCGTCACCTTGAAGGTGAGCGTCGTCGGGCTGGTCACCGTCGGTGCAATGAACGTCGGGTTGGCAATGTCCGTGGCCGACAGCGTGACCGCCGGTCCGTTGGTCTGCTCCCACTTCCACGTCACAGCGCCGGTTGCGTTCGTCGCGGTGGCCAGCAGCTGCACCTGGAACCCAACCGGGATGTTGGAAAGATCCGTCGACGAGATCGCAAACTTCGACACCGGCTTCATCACGCACTCGCCACGGTGGATGACTTGTTCACCGAACGGCTTGTTTTCCAGATTTTCGATCGAGACAGCGTCGATGTCCCAGCCCGGTGCTCCGACGGTGTCATCGCTGCCGCTACGGAAGCGCAGCTTGACGGTCTTGCCCGCGAGAATCTTGCCAATCGCCACTTTGGTCTCGATCCACTTGGTCGGGTAGTCGGTGCTTGGACCCGCGAAGGCCATGCGTCCTGCCAGTGGATTCTTCGACGGAGACGCCGCGAGCGACTGGGTGTAGCCGTTCGAGATCGACACGCCAGGAATCGCGGTCACATCGATCCAGAGCACGCCGCCATCGTCGGAAAGCTCGATGACGCCGCCGTCGTAGTAGCCGATGCCATCGGTCTCAAACGAGTAGCGGTGACGAACCGTGACGGTCATGCCGTTCGCACCGATCTTCAGATCCGGTGAGACGAAGCGGTGATCCGCTGGCTCGGCGCTGTCTGGTCCGTGCCACATGCCGTTGCCCGATGAAAAGACGTACTGCCATGGCTCGACGAACAGCTCGGGATCTTCGGAAACCGACCAGCCGGTGTTCTTGCTGTCGAACTTGTCGTTGGTCGTCTTGTTCGGCACCACGTCGTAGTTGCCCTGCGTGGTGTAGGTCTGCTGGATCGTGCCCGGCTTGTACAGGCCTTGGCCGCTCACTTCGAGTCCGAGGTCGAACGTCGTAACTTCCGTGGCATCCTTCATCGACACTTCGACGCTAACCACTGTCGACTGGAACGGAGCCAGCGTCGGGAAGGTTGCTGGGCTCGCGGATACCGTCACTGTCGGCTTGTTCGATGTGACCTTGAGCGCGCCGCTCGTCAGATCCTTGTTGCCGGTGTTGCGGATGGTAACGAGCAGTCGTCCCGTCTCACCGTTGTCGAGGATTCCGTCCTGGTCGCAGTCGGTCTTCGACTGATCGAGCACGATGCGATCGATCGAGACATCCGCGCCGGTGACATAGCTTTCCACGACGCCAGCGTGATCGGTCGAGCTCTTGTCTGGACCTTGTGCGCCCGAGCCCATGCCGCGCTTGGCGAAGGCTGCGACGAACAGATCGTAGTCAGCCCGATCGCTCACCCACGCAGCGGCGAGCACTGCATCGCGCGCTTCCAAGAACGTCGGCGCATTCGGCGTCAGCTTCAGCGACGACACCAAGTAGCGACGCATCCGCTCGTTGGCCTGATCGAAGTTCAGACGAGAATCACGCAGCAGTGCCGCGTAGCATTCCCACATCACCGTCGCCCAGATTTCGCCTGCGTTGTGGACTTCCGAGTTAGACACACCGTCGCCACCAAAGCTTGGAGCCGGGCTCGTCGGAAGCGGATTGCCGTCTTCGATGTGCTTGAAGGTCAGCGGGTTCTTGGTCTTGTCCGTCGAGTATGGATACCGACGCAGACCGTCGTAGAACGCCTTGTTGCCCGGCGCCCAGATCGAATACGACATATCCGGGTAGACGCCGTTCCAGTTGGCGTTGGCCGGGACGTTGATGTCCTCGGGACGAACGATGGTGAGGAGCACGATGAAGTCGCTCCAGCCTTCGCCCATGCTGCCGCCCTGGTTGTTCGACAGACCGGTTGCGTTGCCGATGAGACGGTTCGACAGGATGTGGCCCCACTCGTGTGACACCACGCCGGTATCGAGCGAGCCATCGTGCGTCGAGCGGCTGCCTCCGATGGTGACGTTCACCGGAGTGCCCGCCTTGACCTTGTCCCACAGCTTGATGCCGTCTTCGTAGGTCATGCCGACGACGCCAATCGTGATGGTTGCGTCGGTGCCGCCCATCGCAGGTAGGCCAATGGTTGGGTCTACGCTGACGACGATAACGCCCTTGGCACCTGCAAGCTGCGCATTCTTCACCTTCGCGCGAGACGTGCAGTTGCCTTCGCCGAACCACATCAGGGCAATCTTGCCCGACACCGCCGCTGCGTTCTTGAACGGAGCCTCGCAGCCATCGCCAGTGTTGCCGACGCCGTCATCGACGATGACCGCTTCACCAGTTACTGAAAACAGCGACGCACCGTAGGGCGCTCCCGAGGTTTCATAGTCGCCCGCAATGTCCGCCGGAGCCGTAACCTTGCCCGTCGCGCCGATCGCGTCCCACACATACATCTGGATGCGTGGCATGCCACCGTCTGCCGGTGTGCTGGCGTTGGCGTTGTTGCGACCGCCCGAGTCCTGCGCTTCGCCACGAATGGGATCGCCTTCGACGCCGCCGCGACCCTTGTTCGACTTCTGCGGATTGAAGGCCGATTCCGTCCAGCCCGCGTCGTAGAAGTAGTCGTGCATCCAGTTCAGGATGTAGAACAGGTTGGTCGTAATCGCCTGCGAGTTGTTCGTCGAAGCCAGCGGATCGGTCGTCGGATCGTAGACGCGATCGAAGGTCTTCGGCCCGGTGATCGACACTTTGGCGTCGCCCGCGCTCCAGCCATCGGGAGAAGCGAGGTCTGCGTACGCAAAGACGTTGTTGCCCGACAGATCGGTTGCATCGGCGGGCAGCCACGGATCGCTGCGAGAAAACGGAGCGCTTTCCAGCGTCACCAAGTTCGACGACTTAAACGCCGGAGTCGGGGCCGCAGCCGTGCGCGTTCCCGTCGGATGTGGCGTAAAGTCGTTGCCCATCGGGCTGTCCCACGGCGTCTTGCGTCCCGTCGAGTCTGCCCACACCCGATACGTGAATGCGTCTGCCGCGGTCAGGCTGTGCTTGAAGAAGATCGTTCCGTCGATGGCTGACACCACAAACGCCATCATCTTCGAGTCTTTGTTGTTGCTGTAGCCGACGTCCAGTTCTGCGTAGTACGACGGAATCAAGCCTTCTTCCGTCGGATACCAGATCTTGCGAACGCGCGCGGGACCGGACTGGATGAGCCCTTCCATGTCTTTCGCGCTCTCTAGCTCGAGCGCGACATAGCCACCCGAGCGCTTGCCCGTGAAGCTGACACGAGACAGCGCCTTCTGGGCTCCGCTCATCGCGTTGAACGCCGACGACACAGCAACCGCTTCATCGAGCGTCCACTGCTCGGCCACCTTGACTGTGCTCGGTGCGAAGCTGCCGACCACAAACTGAGGGTTCATTTCTCGGTCCATCGCCACCTTGAGGCTGCGATGGAAGACCGGAATGCCGTCGATCTCTTGGTCAAAGTGCGCGATCAGCGGACCGTTGCCCGCGTCGTGCAGGTCTTGCAGCTTGGCACCGCTCAGCGCTTCGTCCGACAGCCGATAGCTCGACTTGAGACCACGCAGCGTCGACCACGCGACCGCTTTGGCATCGATCCCTGGCAGCGCCACAGCCTGCGCTTGCAGGTGCGCCATCGTCGGTTGACCGTTTACTTTGTCTCGGTGCATCACTTGCGTGACGACTTGCAGCGCCGGGCCTGCCTCGGGACCTTGCGGTAGCGCCGGGGCCTCGGGCGCGCTTGGCATACCGCACGCACCCATCAGGCTCACGGCGGTACCCAAGAAGATTCGCGATCCGAACCAGTTCTTTCGCATCGTTTGCTCCTAGCTGTCGAGACAGCTCAGTCGAGAGCCGTCTCGCCAATAAAAAGATCGTTCGACTCGCTTACTGTCCCGTGCGCAGCAGGGTGCCTGCGTCGCCGAGCACAAAGACGCTCGCCGTGCTGGCGCCGTACACGCGGGTCAGGTTGCTCGACGTGCCGCTCTGCAGCGCCTTCCACGTCGTTCCGTCATAGCGCAGCACTTGGCCGCTGCTTCCGACGACGTAGACCGTTCCGCTCGCGAAGCCCCAGACGCCGACGAACGGACCCGCCGAGGGAACCGTCTGCTTGGTCCAGGTCGTTCCGTCGTACTTGTAGACGCCACCGGCGCCCACGGCCCAGACGTTCGTCGCAGAGCCGGCCCACAGACCCTGCACCGTCAGCGTGCTTGGACCGGGGAGCTGCGTGAACTTGCTGCCGTCCCAGCGCAGCACCGTGCCGTTATCGCCCGCCGTCCAGACATCCGTCGCGGACACCGCCCACAGCGTGTTCAAGCTGGCGCTCGTGCCGGTCTCGATGGTCTTCCACGACGAGCCATTCCAGCGCAGCGCTTTGCCACCCGCACCGACCGCCCATGCATCTTGCGCGGCCACTGCCTGCGCCGCGAACAGATCGACAGGCGTGCCACTTGCCGACGGAGCCCACTTGCTGCCGTTATAACGAAGGATGGTGCCTGCTTCACCGACGGCCCAGACGTTGCTGTTCGACGTGCCACTCACACCGTGGAGCGCAGCAGTCGTTCCGCTGTCCATCGTCGAAAGACCACCACCGTCCCAGTGCGCGATGGTTCCGTTTCCACCGACGGCCCACAGGTTCGATCCGCTGGTGCCCCACGCGCCGTTCCAGCCCGCTTGGATGGCTGCTCCACCGGCAGACCACTTGGTTCCGTCGTAGTGGATCACGGAGCCCGCATCGCCAACGGCCCACACATCATTGGCTGCCGTGCCCCACACGCCGTTGAGCGAGCCATTTACCGGCGATTGCTTGGCTTCCCACACCAGCGTGTTCTTCGCGTCGCGGTAGTAACGGAAGAACAGACCGGCCTGACCCGCAAACCAGACGTCTTCCGGTCCCGAGCCCCAGATCGAGTTAAACGTCACGCCCGTCGACTGCGGCTTCCAGGTCCACGCCGTTCCGTTCCAGATGCTGACGTTGCCGATGAATCCGCCCACCCACGCGTTGTTGGCATCGGCGTGCCACACGGCGTACTGGTTGCGAGGCGAGCCGCTGTTTTCCGCCGCCCACGCGGTTCCGTTCCAGCGAATGAGCACGCCCAGCTCGCCGGTGATGCGGATGTTGGTTCCGCTGACACCGTGGATGGCGTTGAAGTCGCGTCCGGCAGCAGCGGCAGGCGGCGTCACCGTTGCGAAGCTGGTTCCATCCCACTTGAGCAGCGTTCCAGCGGCTCCGACGACGAAGAGGTTCTTGTTGTCAGCGCCCCACAGCCCGCGCAGGTGGTTCATGCTCGTCGAGCTGACCGACGACCACTTGGTTCCATCCCAGCGAACAACCGTTCCGCCATTGCCGACGGCCCACACGTCGTTTGCAGCGAAGCCGAACACCGCGTTGAGCTTCTGGGTCACGCCACTCGCGCTCGCGCTCCACGCCGTTCCGTCGTAGTGCAGGATCGTGCCGTTTTCACCGACCGCCCACGCGTCGGTCTTGCTACGTCCCCAGATCGACGTCAGCGTCTGGCCCGTCGGCTGCGGATTTTCCCAGCACACGTTGTCCGTCGTGCAGATCCGCTTGACGAACTTCGCTGAGACGGCAGTTGCCAGGTTGATCTGCACTTCGCAGACGGGATTGGTGCCTTGCTCTTCGCACGCGCCGGTCCAGCCCGCAAATCCAGATCCGATGTCAGCCGCCGCCGTCAGCGTGACCGTTCCCGGAATCTGCACCTGGGCTTGGCACTTGGTGCCGCAGTCGACCGCGTTGTCCGACGAGGTCACTTTCCCCGCACCCGCGCCTGTCTTGCTCACCGTCAGCGCGACCGTCGGGGGAACGTACTGCGTGTCGAACTTTGCATCGACGGCAACGGTTGCGCCAGAGTTGGGATCGCTCGACAGCTTGACTTCGCACGTCGGGCCGCTACCGGTACAAGCGCCGCTCCAACCGGCAAACGTCGATGCTGCGTCTGCCGTTGCAGTCAGCGTGACCGACGTTCCCGGTGCATACAAGCGAGAGCAGTCGGTGCCGCACGCAATCTCTCCACCTTGCGTCGATACGGTGCCAAGACCGGACCCTGACCGGGTCACAATGATGGCTTTTTGTTGCGAGTCAGAGCCGCTCTGCGGATCGCACGAGGGGCCCACTGACAGCGCCGCCAGGCCCAGCGGCAGCAAGGTCCAGCGCTTACGATTCGGCCAGTGAGAGGACATTTACAGCACCCTTCCTTTCGCTCATTTCGGGTTGCGGTCGAGTCTGGCTGCGTCGAAAACCTGCCAAATCAGCGACGCTTTCCGCCAGAGCACGCCGAATAACCCACATTATTACTTCTGGGTGTACCAGTAGGTGCAACGGTTTTTATGTGCTCCCGTGGCCCACAGTGCAGCCGATGCGTTCTCTTGCATGACCTGGGGATCACGACTACGGTCCGCACAAAACGCCATGACACCTCGATTGGGTCGATCTCTGTCCTTCCCTTTTCCTGTCGCTGCGCTGCTTGTCTCGCAGGCGATGACGTTCGGTTTCGGTTCCGCGCGGGCGCAGACTGCTGCTTCGGAAGACAAGCCACGACGTGTGGCCTTGTCCTATTTCGGAGAAAGCGCGGTCCGTCCCGGCGCTCGACTGTCCTACGAGGGCACCGCTTGGGCGCGTGGTGTCAGTCAGTTCCTGTTCGGCGCCAGCATCGGTGGTTATTCCGCGTCGCCGGGCTACAGCCTGTTCATCTTCTTGTCGGGCGGCTATCGCGTCGCACTACCGACGGGACTGTTCTTCGACCTGCACCTTGGGATTGGCTATAACGCGCTCAATCGACCCGGCTCGATGCAGACCACTGTCGACGGTGGCATCGTGCAGACCGCACCGACGGTGGGGAACTACTTTATGCCGCTTGGACTCGGTGGCCTGGGCTTTGACTTTCAGCCACGACTCAAGGTTCCGGTCAGCGTGTTTGCGCGAGCCGGTGGTTACGGCCTGACAGGGCAGGGCGAGCCGTTTCAAGGCAGCTACCTGCTCGATGTTGGCGTCGCCTATCAGTTTGGAACCGGCAAGCCAGCGACAGTCGTGAGTCCCGTGGCTTCTCCTCCACCAGCGGAAGCGCCTGCAAACCTCGATGGTCCCGGTGACCCCAATCGAGTCCCGCTCGTCATCCCGCCGGAGCCCGCAGCGGCACCTTCGGATCCGTCGCTGCTGCCTCCTGGCTCTGCTTCACCGACTCCACTGCAAGGTGGATCGGTTCCCGGTACGTCCGCACCTGCACCGCTGCCGTCTGGTCCCGCGCAGGCTGCGCCGTAGTCACAAACCCCCGTTTTTCGTCCTGGAGGACAGCATGATTCGTCGCCGTTTACCGCGAGCCGTTTGGTTCCCCTTTGCCGTCTTGGCGGGCTGCCAGCCGGTTCCTCCCGAAGTCGCAGCACCTGCTGAGCTGGTTTCATCGCTCACTGCGGATGTCCAGGCCGTCTTTGATCGGAACGACAAGCCGACGGACTCGTTCCGTGTTGTGGGCAGCCTGCGTCCACCCAGCTGGTCGTGGGGCGAAATCGAGCTGCTCGAAGGAAGCCAGCTCGTCCGCACCGAAGGCTACAACCGTCGCACCGAAAAGCTGCGCGCCCAAGACACGTTCCAAAGCAGCGACTATCCGCTCGGCACGTACTTTGGCTCGCTCAACCAGCAGCTCGTCGACGGCTTCAACCTGTACTACAAGAACACCTGCGCGACGACGAAGGGGGCTGTCTGTGCCGAGCCGGGTCCGATGCGTCCCGAGGCTCGCTTTGTGCTGCTGCACAAAGGTCCGAAGACCTACGCGCGCACCTGCGACGTGACCAAAGCGCCGCTCTTGCTGGTTCACGGCGCGATGCAAGATGCCAACGTCTGGCTGTTTCCCGGTGGCAACGATGGCTCGGGCAACGCCTATGCGGGCACGACGCAAAAGACCGGCCTCGTGCAAGCGATGGAAGCGGAAGGTCGCTGCGTCTATGCCGTGACGTTTGGCAACTTCCACGGAGACAACTACAGCCAGGCCATTGCCGTCGCCAATGCCATCTCGCGAGTGCGTCAGCTTCACAAGAAGGCCGACGGAAGCTCGCCGAAGGTGGACGTTCTTGCGTGGAGCAAAGGTGTTCTGTCCGTCGATGCCTACGTCGGAAATGCCGCAACGTGGCCATCGCTCAGCACGCGCTTCTTTGATCGGGTTGCAGCCGCGCAAGGTGCTGCCGTTCCTCGCTATCGCGACGACATTCGCTCGTACATTGCGCTGTCGGGACCGCACCTGGGCATCGACCTGAACTTCCGTCATCCGATCCACACGCTGACCATCGCCAGCACCTCGTGGAATGCGCCCGTGGGCCGAGGCCCGATGCCCTGGACCTGGTTTTCGTCGCTCCAGTGCGTCAACTGGGGCCCAGACGTTCCTTGGTACGACAATCCCTACGCCAAGAGCGTCTGCGAGGGTCGTGGCGGAACCTGGACCGACTACTTTAACCGCGTCTACATCTCGAACCTGAGCGGCCTTGATTCCGACGGAAAGCCTGTGTCGCGCGGCTCGCTCCGAACGCTGAACACCACCGACGGTGCTCCGAGCAGCACCTATTCCTTCGACGAATACAACATCAGCTTGTTCGGCAGCGTCAACGAGTCGGGCAAGTGGGTGAGCGCGTACCTCGGTCAGCTTCAGGCTGCGTCGGATCTGCGTGCCGACTATCCGGTGCCGCGTCGTGACTCCAGCGACTGGAAGGATCTTGATGCCGATGAAAACCGCTATTACCCGTGGCTGCGTCCGAAGCTGACCTACCTGGGCGGCGGTTATCTGGACGATCCGAACCGTCAAGCGTGCCGAAAGACTGCGTTTGATCCGTCGTCATCGCCGTGCGTCGCGTGGCACACCTACTACAACTCGCGCAACACCGAGTCGTCGGGCTTCTACAACAAGTACCAGCTCATGTCGGGCCTTGGCATCGCTGGCGCCGTCGAGATGGGCGGACACTTCATCGATCGACTGAGGGCGAGCGGGCTCGACACAAGCCTCGACTCGCTCTACGTGCTGTACGGAGAAGCGGGCGGCGCGCCAGGAACCGTCTTTGAAACCGACGGCATGAGCTGCCCGACCTGCTCCGTCAACGGCGATGGCGTCCTGTTCAAGAAGAGCATCGCTGCGCTCGACATCCTGACGAGCAAGTGGTCCGCCAGCAAGCGTGGCAAAGACGCCAAGCAAGAGAGCGTGGCCTACGGTCACCTGGAAGTCGGCGTCACCCCAGCGGTGTGGAGCAAGCTGCTCACCCACCTGAAGTCGCTCGACTAACGACACGAACGACCGGCGCGGAATCCCTGACTCCGCTGCCGGTCTGCGTGCTTACTTGCCTGCCTTCTTGATGAAGACCGGGCCCTTCTTCGGCGCCGCTTTGCTCTGCGCCAGCTTGATATCCACCAGATCTTTGCCGCGCTGAACCTTCAGGACCAGATCGTGGCTCGCCAGCTCTTTGATCGCCTGATCGAGCTGTTTGGCGAAGTCGCTCGGCGTGCGCACCTCGTGTCCCAGCACCGACAGCACGATGTCTCCCGTCTTGATGCCAGCGGGGGCCAGCGGGCTGCTGTCATCGACCTCGATCACCACAGGTCCGCGCACCGTCGATTCAAAGCGCATCGCCAGCAGCGGGAAGAACGGCACGACCTTGACCTTGGCCGCCGCTTCCGTCTGACGGAACTGGTTCACCAGCTTGTCAAACGCCGCTTTGTCTAGCTCGATGAGCGTCGAAGCCTGGAAGCCCGTCTCTCGGGTGCCTTTGCTCTTGCGCGCGCGCTTTTCCCAGTACTGCGTCATCGCGGGCAGCGCACCCTCGGGCAGGCTCTGCTTGAGCGACGCTGCGACACGCTTTTGCTGATCGGCCTGACGATCTCGCGCAGGCTGAAGCTGAGCCTCTGCTGCCGTCGGATCATCGGTCGGCTTGATGCTCTTTTGCGCTTTGTCCAGCTCGTCCTTGATCGTCTGCACGGACTCCGCAAACAGCGGCTGAATCACCTTCCGCCAGTCGGGATCTTTGGTTTCCAGCTCTTCAGCCAGCTTGCTGACCAGCTCCGCTTGCGCGGCCACATCGGCGCGCTCCAGCGCTTCGGTTCGATCGGCAACCAGCGTCGAGTGTCCGACAAACTTGCTGCCATCGCTGCCAAGCTTGGCGTCATGCCACGGGGGCGCTTTCGGCGTCGAAGACTCAACGACTGACCAGTCGCCTGCGCCACGTCCCGCCGGAGTCGCCAAGATGCGATACACAATCGCGCCCGACAGCGACAGCATCACCACCAGAAGTCCCGGCAGAAGTCCTGGGATCGTCTGTAGCTTGCCAAACACACCCTGCGGCTGCGGTGGCTGAGGCGGCTGAGGCAGGCTCGTCGCTTGGCTGATCGATCCTGGTCGCGGAAACGCCGCGCTCGACTGATTCATCGAGGAGCCCATCGTCGATCGCGGATTGCTCATCCCCATCGGCGACGGCGTGGGCGTTGGCTGCGGTGTCCAGCCTGTGCTCTGCGGCTGCTGCTGACCTCCCGACATCGGCTGCGGCGTCCACGCTGGACCTCCCGACGGAGTCGGTGGACCCACTGGTGCTGCCATCGCGGGACCGGCCATCGTCGAACGCGGCGTCTGTGGGGCCGGCGCCGCCGTCAGGTGTGCAATCGTCGCTTTCAGATCCGGCGTCACCTGCGGCTGCGGCAGCGTCTGCAGACGGTTAAACCACGTCTCCGACACCACGCACGTCACCGGACCGCCGCACAGCGCACACTTGATGCGTGGCACACGACCGGCCCGCAGCTCGTCGCCATGCTGCGTAAAGTCCACCAGCTTTGGCGTCGTCGCTCGGCAGCGTGAGCAGTTATACGGAATGATGAGCGACAGCACCTGACCTTTGCGTGTCAGGTCTTCGGGCTTGCCTAGTCGCTCCAAAAACACTGCCGGGACCGCGATGAAGCTGACCCGCTCGACGGATTCCGACGTACCGGTCTTGGCATCGAGCGTCCGCATCAGCTTGCGCCAGTGCGCTGTGCCCACTGGATCGATGGACAAGATGCCGCCCAGATCGACGACGACCTCGCCTTCCAGTCCGTCAGCCAGCTTCTCTGGTTTCAGATCGCTATCGAGATCGCCCGACAGCTTGATGTACGTGCAGCGACCCTCGATCCGCTTTTCGATGCGCAGCTTGCGCTGTCCGCCCTGGCCGTAGTTTAGGTGGACCCGCAGAAACTGCATCACCGCCGGCGGAATCGCCTGAATCGGCTGCTGTGCGACGTAGTTAAAGTACATCGCAGGGTTTTCGTCGAAGTCCTCTTTGTTGCCGCAGGTCTGGCAGGTCATCGCTGGAGCTTGTCCAGCGCGCCAAACGGGCGTCTCCTCATCGGTGCGGAACAGGTGACGCTTTTCCAGGTCACATGACTCGCAGCGATACGGAGCGTAGAAGGACACGATGTATCCGGGCCCGCCGAAGTTGGCGACCATGTTGAACTGGTCGACGACCTTCGGACTGCTCTCGACGTAGTAGACGCCAGCCAGTCGCGGTGCGATGTGCTGGACGAAGTCGATCCACTGACGGATACCAAAGGAAGAGATCCGGTCCACTCCACCCAGGTCGAGGATCAGGTAGCGGCAGGCGATGGTCTGCGACAGCCCTGGGGCGTCGAACTGTTCGTCGATCGTTCCCATCAGGCGTAGGCAGGTTACGTCGCCGTCCGACAGACGCTCGATGAGGAGCTTGGGCGGAGGCTGGACAGCCCCCAACATGCCTGAACGTTCTTCGTAATTCACGACGGCAGCCTACCTTAAGAATCGAGCCTAACCGCGTGGGCGGTCAAGTCTGGGAAAATGATACTGCGGCCAGGCTTGCCACCTTCCGTCGCGCGTCCTGGCTCTAAATCGATGACAGCGGTCAGCCTGGTGCGGCTGCCCGGCTCTACATCCACCTGCACAAGCGGACAGGTCCGACACACGAGCGACAGTCCGATGCCCGCACCGCCTTGGCCTCGGTTGACTTGCCCGCTCGCTGCCCGCCGCAGCGAACGCACCAGATCGGGTCGTCGCAGTCGCCCAAAGTGATCCACCACTTCCACCGCCAGGCGCATGCCATCGGTGCCGTAGCGGAAGATCACCTTGTCTTCTGCGGGCAGCTCGATCGCGGCGGTGCGGTCGTGCGCGTAGCGGGTTCTGCCTTGTGCGTCGACCGGCGCGTCGTACATCGCGTTGGTGATCAGCTCATGGACCACTTCCGCCAGGCTGTCCGCCACCCGGCGCGAGATGTTCAGATGTTCGGCGCACAGCTTGACCAGCCGAGACTCTGCTGCGTCGCGTCCACCGATGTTGGTGATGCTGGCCGAAAACGCCTGCGCGCCCCAGAGCAGAAACCCTTGAACCGGCAGCAGCGGCTGACCGCGCAGAAACGCCGCGATGCTGAGCAGCTCCGACTCTAGATCAGGTCGAGCCGAGCCGGGCTTTATCCCGAGCACTGCTGCAATGCCGGTGTGCTCAAACATTGTCGCGGCATCGACTTCATCCCCCGCGCCATAGATCACACCAACACAGCGCTTCCCAGCCGGTGGCGTCTTGAGCCCTTCGGCAATCGCTGACGCCGCCGCTGCTTCCCCAACCACCAGCCACAGTCCGACCTGCGGATCGCTGTGAAGGATGGGCGCAATCGCAGTCGTCTCGTCTTCGTAGGTCTTTACGGTATAGCCCGCACTGACCAGCAGCCGTGCCAGACGCTTGCCGGTGGCCCGATTGCGCTCGACCACGACTGCCACTGCTCGCTCGGTGCGAGGCTTCGTTCCGGTCCCGGTTCCAAGGTGTCCCTGAGCCATGGCGATCGCCCGTTCATTACCCAGTTGGTTGCCCAGTTGAAAGCAAGTCGGGTCTTTGCCCAAGGCGCCAAGTAGTCCCTGCACAAAAGCCCAAGACCACATGGTAAAGTGCATAGCTACGGTCTGTCGAGACGCTGCTTTCCAAGATCGGTTTCTACACTGGGCCACACATCCCACTTGGTGAGAGTCGGGCCCGCTGCATAGACAGGATCTCGACGGGCTGATAACGTCTTACGGACAAACACTTGGGCGAAATGGATTCCGCAGCCGACAAACTCGATCCGGGGTCTCCTGAGCACCCGCAGCCGTTTGGCAAATACTTGCTCCTTGGTCTTATTGCACGGGGCGGTATGGCCGAGGTCTACCGGGCCCGCAGTCGCCAGAGCGGCGGTCGTCTCTACGCCGTCAAGTGCATGCGCTCTCAGCTTGCCAAGGAAGCACGCTTTGTGGAGATGTTCGTCCGCGAAGGCAAGCTGGCCGTCCTGCTGAGCCATGACAACATCGTCCGCACCTTTGAGATCGGACGCACCGAAGGCCGCTACTTCATCGCGATGGAGTACATCGGTGGCAAGGATCTGACCCAGATCCTGCGACGTTGTCAGGAAACCAGCGGGCGCATTCCGCTTCCTCACGCTTGTTACATCGCCGCCAAGATGTCCGAGGGCCTTCACCACGCCCACACCTTGATTGATGCCGATGGCAAGCCGCTCAGCATCGTCAACCGTGACGTCTCGCCCTCGAACGTCCGCATCGCCTGGGATGGACAGGTCAAGCTGCTCGACTTTGGCATCGCTCAGGCGATGGTCAAGTTCACCTCGGAAATCGGTGTGCTCAAGGGCAAGTTCAGCTACATGTCGCCCGAGCAGATTCGCGGCATGCCCGTCGATGCCCGAACCGACGTCTTTTCGACCGGCATCATCCTTCACGAGATGCTGACCACCGAAAAGCTGTTCCGGGGCGACACCGAGTTTCAGCTGATGGAGCGTGTCCGCAACGCCGAGGTCCTGCCGCCGTCGAAGTTCAACCGGCGTGTGCCCGAAGCGCTCGACAAGATTGTCATGAAGGCGCTCGCTCGCGATGTCGCCGACCGCTATGCCTCGGCCCTGGAACTGGCGCAGGATCTGCACAAGTTTCTGGCGCCTTATCGCTTCGACCCCAAAGAGATGGTCGACCACCTGCGCACGTTGTTTCGGTCCGACTATGAAGCAGAGGTGGCCGAGATTGCCGCCTGTCAGCGCGCTGAGCTGCCCACGGGCGAAGACCGCGATGCTTCCATGGTCATGACCGCGCAGGTCATCGATGGCTCGGCCA
>WBZP01001858.1_pt1 | contig 25136 bp, 20 predicted proteins | sample 5204301 | NCBI WGS metagenome assembly WBZP01 (sample SAMN12412401, study PRJNA552823) | activated sludge metagenome | isolation source: activated sludge from nitrification reactor of wastewater treatment plant... | place: USA: Pennsylvania | collected 2017 | reverse complement strand
AAAAAAAAAATAAAATGAGTGATATAATAAAAACAGGAAATGCTGCAAAACCTTTAGGCGCTTACCCGCATGCCCGGCGTGTTGGCAACTTATTATTCCTTTCCGGTATCGGAAGCAGGTCGGCAAAAGACAACAGCATCCCGGGGCTGGAACTGGATGAAGATGGCAATATCCTGAAATATGATATTGAAGCCGAATGCCATTCCGTTTTTGCCAATGTGAAAGCCGTACTGGAAGCCAGCGGCAGCAGCTGGAACAATATCATAGACGTAACCGTGTTCCTTACCAACATGAAAAAAGATTTCCCGCTGTATAATAAGATATACGCAGATTATTTCACCGGCGTGGAAGCATGCCGTACTACTGTAGAGGTAAAAAGCCTGCCTACGCCCATCGCCATAGAACTGAAAGTGATAGCGACGGTAAATTAACGTATATACATTAACGTTATAAATAACTGCAACGAATAAACGAACTGTAATGAGATTTGAAAACAATTTATCATTTTCCAAAGCGCTTGACAGGGAAGACGGCCTGAAACCGTTCAGGGATAAGTTTTACATTCCGATCATCAATGGCAAAGACAGCATCTATTTTACCGGTAACTCCCTGGGCCTGCAGCCAAAAACAACCCAGGAATATGTGCTGGATGAACTGGAAGACTGGGCCAACTACGGCGTGGAAGGGCATTTCCATGCCAGGAACCCCTGGGTAAGCTATCATGAAATGTTCCCGGAGCTATTGATGGAGATCATAGGTGCCGGGCCGGAAGAAATCGTTGTGATGAACCAGCTTACCGTAAACCTGCATGTGCTGATGACCAGTTTTTACAGGCCAACAAAAGAACGGTACAAGATCATCTGCGAAGCGAAAGCGTTTCCATCCGACCAGTATGCTTTTGAATCCCAGGCTATCCTGCACGGTCTTGATCCCCAAAAAACAATCATAGAAGTTTCTCCCCGGCCCGGTGAACATATCATCCACACCCAGGACATACTAGATTCAATCCGACTGCATGGAAAAGAAACAGCACTTGTCCTTTTCAGCGGGGTCAATTATTATAACGGGCAGGTATTTAACATGGAAGCCATCACTAAAGCTGCCCATGAAGCCGGTGCTTATTGCGGATTCGACCTGGCTCATGCAGCCGGTAATGTTCAGTTGAAAATGCATGACTGGGATGCAGACTTCGCCTGCTGGTGCTCTTATAAATACCTGAACAGCGGGCCCGGCGGCGTTTCCGGCGCATTCATCCATCAGCGGCATATAACAGATAAGAAAATACCAAGGTTGGCAGGCTGGTGGGGACAGGACAAAGCCACCCGTTTTAAGATGGAAAAAGAATTCAACCCCATACCCACTGCCGAAGGCTGGCAACTAAGCAATGCACCGGTACTGAGTATGGCAGCCCACAAGGCCTCACTGGATATTTTCAAAGATGCCGGCATGGAAAACCTGGTAAAAAAAGGAAAGCATCTGGCCGGTTACCTCAAATTCATCCTGGCAGACATTAACAACCGCATGCCTGAAAAGATAATAGAAGTGATAACCCCGCAAGCGGAAGATGAAAGCGGCTGCCAGGTTTCCATGCTGATGCTGAAAGACGGGAAGCAGATTTTTGAAGCATTGAAAAAAGAAGGCGTAATTGCAGACTGGCGCGAACCAAACGTAATCAGGGTTGCCCCGGTTCCGCTGTACAACAGTTTTGAAGACGTGTACCGGTTTGGTGAAATTATTTCGGCAGTAACTGGAAATAACTAATTTAATATCATGATTAACCAAAAAATGCCGGGAATATTAGCGTATTAAAGATCAGGGCACTGAACCTGAGTTTACAGTAGCATAAAAGCTTAATCAGGGTTTCCGCGGCAATGGAGGTAATTATTTATACAATTTTAATCATTTGTGCTAATAAATAAGCTTTAATTAATATGAAAATTACATGCAACTTATGATAATTCTGCTCTAAGAGTAGAATTGGTAAAGTTGAAGTTACCGAAGAACTGAAGCTGATTAAAGCTCCTTCCCGCAATCGGGCTGTATATCGATTGCGGGGGCCTTTTTTGGGTACCTTTTTGGGCAAGCAAAAAGGTACAAACCCTAATTTTAAAGAAATTGCATAAAATATTTTAATATCCAAAAGCTCAACTCATTATTTAAAAAAGATTCAATAAAATTATATTAATAGCGCAACATATCAAGATAATATCATGAGCAAACAAATAACCATCATCGGCGCCGGGCTTGTCGGCTCCCTGTTGTCAATCTACCTGAGCAAACGCGGTAACAAGGTTACCATTTACGAACGAAGGCCCGATATGCGGAAAGAAGCCATCAGCGCAGGTAAATCCATCAACCTGGCATTAAGCGACCGCGGCATAAAAGCGCTGGAAGAAGTGGGTATCATGGATGAGATACGAAAGATTGCCATTCCCATGCATGGAAGGTTTTTGCATAATGCCGATGGGTCTACCGCCTACCAGGCTTATGGTAAAGAAGGCCAGTTCATCAACTCTGTTTCCAGGGGCGAATTAAACCGCAAACTGATGGACCTGGCCGAAAATAATGGCGTAAAAATCCTGTTCAATGAAAAATGTGAATCGGTAAACTGGCAAACCTATGAAGCCATTTTTTCCAATTCGGAAAAAACATGTACCAGCCAGGTGAAATCTGACCTGCTGTTTGCCAGTGATGGTGCATACTCTGCCGGCAGGCTCAGTTACCAGCTTCACCACGACCGGTTTCAATACCAGCAATACTATATAGATTTCGGTTATAAGGAATTGAACATACCGCCCGGCGCCAACGGCAGTTTCCAGTTAGAAAAAAATGCCCTCCATATCTGGCCCAGGGGCAATTATATGTTAATCGCCCTGCCCAATACCGACGGCAGCTTCACCTGCACGCTGTTCTTTCCTTTTGAAGGTACCCCATCATTTCAAACGCTGGATACCAAAGAAAAAGCACGCGCCTTTTTCAATGAAACCTTTGCAGACGCTTCGGCGCTGATGCCTACCCTGGAAACCGATTTTATGAACAACCCCACGGCTTCCCTCGTTACGGTTAAATGTTTCCCCTGGGTGAAGGAAGACCGGTTTGCCCTGATTGGGGATGCAGCACATGCCATCGTTCCTTTCTTCGGACAAGGCATGAACTGCGGCTTTGAAGATTGCCGTGTTTTGAACGGGCTCATTGACAAACACAATGAAAACTGGAAAGATATACTGGCCGAATACCAGGTACTGCGTAAGCCGGATGGCGACGCTATTGCCGACCTGGCCCTCAATAATTTTGTGGAGATGCGTGATAAGGTTGGCGACCCTAAATTCCTGTTACAGAAAAAGATTGAAGCCGGGTTCAGCGCCAAACACCCCGATAAATGGATACCGGCCTATGCTCAGGTAACATTCAGTCCGCATATACGATACAACGACGCACTTAAAAACGGAGAACGCCAGGAAGCCATCATGAAACAGGTAATGGCCATACCGGGCATTGAAGAAAAATGGAATGATGCTGAAATAGAAAACCTGATGCTTCAACTGGCAGGCAATGTGTAATACGGTAACACATCCCTTGCTAAAACAGGCGCAGGCCATTTATATATTTTCACTTTCTTATTTTTTACCATAATATTTTTAAATTATTAAAAAAGTTACAGAATACGTTTATAAATACTACTCAAAGAGTAGAATTGCATATGTTGAAGCTACCGAAGAACTGATGCTGATTAAAGCTCCTTCCCGCAATCGGCTTGTCCCGATGAACGAAGTGATTTCGGGAGCTGTATATCCCTGCCCGTCCGGTCAGGCGGGGATTGCGGGTGCCTTTTTTGGTTACCTTTTGGGGCAAGCAAAAAGGTAAAAAATATAATCGGAAAGCACTTTCATGAATAATTGATATGTCCAATTACAAAGCACGTTAAAAAACCAATTGCAGCAAATGTATAAACTGCCATTCTTTACCGAAAACAACCTGGCAACCGTAATTGACTTCATGAAGCAATACCCCTTTGCCATCGTAACAACTAACGGTAACGAATACCCGTCGGCATCTCATTTTCCCCTCAACATCCTGTTGAAGGAAAATGGAAAACTCTTCCTTACCGGGCATATGATGAAAAACACAGATCATCACAAGGCATTTGAAAAAGATGGCAATGTACTCGTCATATTCAATGGCCCTAATACCTACATCAGTGCCAGCTGGTATATCAAGCCGCATGAGGCCAGTACCTGGAATTATATGACCGTACATGCAAAGGGTAAAATCCGTTTTACGGATGAAGCCGGCACCCTGGATGCCGTGCGGGACATTACCACGCGGTATGAAGGCAGCGGCAAGGGAACTTCCTTTGAAAACCTGCCGCAAGAATATGTGATGAGGCTCCTGCAGGCCATTGTTGGTTTTGAAATTGAAGTGATGGAAATGGACAATGTATTCAAGCTTAGCCAGAACCATGATGAGGAAACCCGGCAACAGATCATACAGCAGCTTTTAAGCCGTGGCGATGAACAGTCGTGGGCCATTGCAAAAGAAATGCAGCAACGTAAAAGTTTAAAAAAAAGCATATAGTAAAAGAGCTTAACAAAATTTGAATATGCTATAATCAGGGAACTGAATTTGAGGTTACAGTAGTACTGAAGTACAATCAGGGCTTACCCGGCAATCGAGGTAATTATTGCCGGGGCTCCTTTTTTGTTACTTTTTTGGAGAAGCAAAAAAGTAAAATCAATTTTAATATTATTTCATTGGAATATTTATTTACCGAAAATTCTAATAAATTAAGTTTCTATAAAAACATTAAGTAAGGATGAACCGCAGCAGTTTAATAGAAGAAATAAAAAAGAAAAAATCATTCCTCTGTGTGGGATTAGACAGTAGCCCTGACAAACTACCCGCCCACCTGAAAGGCAAACCGGGCGCCATTTTTGAGTTCAACCGGCAGATAATTGATGCAACATCCGATCTGTGCGTAAGCTATAAGATAAACACCGCTTTTTATGAAGCCATGGGAACCAGGGGATGGGATGCGATGGAACAGACGGTTGACTATATCCCTTCATCTCATTTTAAGATTGCAGATGCCAAACGCGGCGATATCGGCAATACATCATCCCAATATGCAAAAGCTTTTTTTGAAACATTGAAGTTTGATGCCATCACCGTAGCGCCGTATATGGGAGAAGACAGTATCCGGCCTTTCCTGGAATATGAAGGCAAATGGACCATCGTGCTCGGCTTAACCAGCAACAAGGGCGCAGAAGATTTTGAAATGCTGCAGGTGGCCGATAAAAATAATCAAGAGGCAATGCCAGCCAGGTTATATGAAAAAGTGATATCAACCGTTAGCCAATGGGGCACTCCTGAGAACCTGATGTTTGTAACCGGCGCCACGCAGGCACAGGAACTTGACAATATCCGGCAACTTATTCCACAACATTTCCTGCTGGTACCCGGTGTGGGTTTCCAGGGCGGCAGTTTGCAGGAAGTTGCCAAACATGGGCTGAACAAGGATTGTGGCCTGCTGGTAAATGCATCCCGCGCCATCATTTATGCCAGTGAAGCAGAAAATTTTGCCGAAGAAGCCAGGCAGATCGCAAAACAATACCAGGAAGAAATGTCGGGTTTATTAGGTTGAATAGAATATGTTATACTCAAAATTTCACATTACAAAAACAATTCCTGTTAACAGCAAGGCATACGAACCCTACCCTGTTTTACAATTAGTTGACATTTTTACAAATTACCTCAACATTAATTCTTTTGAAGCATTAGGAATGTAACTTATAACCTAATCATCAAATTAGTAGTTGTATGAAGTCCAAAATTTTTCTTTGTTTAATTTTTTTGTTTAAAATCTACAATGGTTTTTCATATTCAGACTCTACAGTTACGGCTGAGGAATTTAAATATCTGATCGGCTGCTGGAAAGGAACGATAACTTATTTGGACTATTCATCAAATAAGCCATTCACAATGCCAGCTAATATGACTGTAAAAGACTTTACAAATAAAAATAGTATTGTTTATTCTATTAATTATCCAACAGAACCCAGTGCAAATTCTATAGATACTATTTTTATCTCTGAAAATGGGAGATTTATAAACAACGAACCTATTAAGAAAAAACTAAAGCTTACAGACAGCCTGGAAGTAATAACAGAAATTGCAGGAATTGATGGAAATGATAATAAAGCCGCACTTATTCGTCACACATACAGAATTAGCAAAAACACATTTTCAGTTCAAAAGGAAGTGCAATTTGTTGGTCAAAAATCGTGGATTTTAAGAAATGAATACAAATATACCCTTACAAAGCCATGCAGTTAACAAGGCGTTGCCGTAATGAATATAAACGCACAAATGATGTAAAACTTTTACATTTTACATTCTACATTTTACATTTCAACAAATCATCCCGGCCATCCTGCCCGCCCACTTTTCATACTCCTTCCCCGAAGGATGCAGCCCGTCGGCAGCCAGGAAAGCCGCATCGGCAGCATCGGCCCGCTGGGAGGATGTGATATTTATGAAATGCGTATTATGTTTTCCGGAAATCCTTTCACAAACAGCATTATATGCATCAATGTCAGCAGCAATTTTGCTGGCATCGCGTTCTTTGGCAAAAGGTGTAACGCCCCAATCAGGTATGCTGAGTATATAAACATTCTTCGCTATTCCGCCGGCAAAAAAGCAGGCCCTTTGCAGCAGCGCTTCAAACTCCTTTTCAAATTCATCCACGGCCCTGCCCCGGTATTGGTTGTTAACACCAATTAGCAGGCTTACAATATCATATCCTGGTAAGAAGACAGTCTTGTCAATGGCTGCAGATAGTTCATCCGTTGTCCACCCGGTTTTGGCAACCAGTTCCGGAGCCATCACCCGGCAACCGGCAAAAGAAGCCGATTTCCTTAACAACTGAACTGTTTGGTAAGGAAAAGATTCATACAGCGGAACCTGTTCACCGATGGTATAACTATCGCCCAATGCGAGGTATGTAACCGTTTTCATGCATGAGAAACTTTAAATATGGAATGAGTAGATGATTTTACCGGTTCCAAAACTACAATCATTAGCAATAATTTTGAAGGAATTTTGCCAACCGCCGTTCCTACTGAAAATCACCGTAAAATACACCCTTAAACAAGTCAAATATGTACCAAACAAAAAATGTTTGTCTGCCCGTTGCTATATATATTTGCAAAAAATAACGATTGACCTTCAGTAAACAACGATTTAAACCTTTAAACCCTTAAACCTTTAAACCTTTAAACGAAATAAACATACTAACGACTTAAACGTCTTAAACGACTTAAACGTCTCAAACGACTTAAACGACCTTAACGACTCAAACAAAACAAACCATGGCCGCCAAAACAGATAATTTCCAAAGCCCCGATTATTTTAATCTTGACGAATTACTCACCGACGAGCACAAACTCATCCGGGAAAGTGTACGCAATTATGTAAAAAAAGAGATTTCCCCGGTCATTGAAGACTTTGCCCAACGGGCCGAATTCCCGCAACATATCGTAAAGCAATTGGGCGAACTGGGATGCTTTGGCCCCACCGTTCCGGAGCAATATGGCGGTGGCGGGCTGGACTATATCAGTTATGGCCTCATGATGCAGGAACTGGAACGCGGCGATAGTGGTGTACGGTCAACTGCCAGCGTGCAGGGAAGCCTGGTGATGTTTCCGATTTACCAGTATGGCAATGAAGAACAGCGCAATAAATACCTGCCCAAACTGGCCAGCGGTGAATGGCTGGGTTGTTTCGGGTTAACGGAACCCAATCATGGCAGCGACCCCGGCGGTATGCTCACCAATATAAAAGACGCCGGCGACCATGTGATATTGAATGGCGCCAAAATGTGGATCAGTAATGCACCTTTTTCACAGATTGCCGTTGTGTGGGCAAAAGATGAAAACGGTGAGATACGCGGCATGGTAGTGGAACGCGGCATGGAAGGGTTTACCACACCTACTACGCATGGCAAATGGAGTTTGAGAGCCAGTGCTACCGGTGAACTGGTATTTGATAATGTAAAAGTGCCCAAAGAAAATATTTTACCGAATGTAAAAGGATTGAAAGGCCCGCTGGGATGCCTTACCAAAGCCCGTTACGGCATTGCCTGGGGTGCTATCGGGGCAGCAATGGATTGTTATGATACCGCACTGAACTACAGTAAGGAAAGGATACAGTTTGGAAAGCCCATTGGCGGGTTCCAGTTACAGCAGAAAAAACTGGCTGAAATGGTAACCGAGATAACCAAGGCGCAATTGCTCAACTGGCGCCTGGGTGTATTGATGAATGAAGGAAAAGTAACACCGCAGCAGGTAAGCATGGCCAAGCGCAATGCCTGTGAAGTGGCCACCAATATTTGCCGTGATGCCCGCCAGATGCTGGGCGGCATGGGCATTACCGGCGAATACCCGGTGATGCGCCATATGATGAACCTGGAAAGCGTGATCACCTATGAAGGCACACACGATATTCATTTACTCATTACCGGGATGGATGTAACGGGGATGAATGCGTTTAAGTAAATGTGTGATGTATGATGTATGATTTATGATGTATGATGTATGATGTGTGATGTATGATGTGTGATGTGTGATTTAAAATACAAAATGTAAAATTTAAAATAACAAGAAATGAGTATAAAGAACGTAAGTGTAATTGGTGCGGGTACGATGGGTAACGGTATTGCACATGTGTTTGCACAATGCGGCTTTAGCGTTAACCTGATAGATGTGAATGCATCGCAACTGCAACGGGCGCTGGATACCATTACCAAAAACCTGGACAGGCAGGTTACAAAAGGCACGGTAACGGAGGAGCAGAAAAAAGCGACGCTGGCAAATATAAGCCTGGTGAGCGACCTGGCAGCCGGTGTATCATCGGCCCACTTAGTGGTGGAAGCGGCTACTGAAAATGTGAATTTAAAACTGGAAATATTTAAACAGCTCGACAAGTTTGCACCTGCCGGATGCATCCTGGCCAGCAATACTTCATCTATTTCCATTACAAAGATTGCGGCGGTAACCAACCGGCCCGGCGATGTGATTGGCATGCATTTCATGAACCCGGTACCGGTGATGAAGCTGGTGGAGATCATTAACGGCTATGCCACCACGAAAGAAGTAACGGAAACAATAACGGCATTAAGCAAACAACTGGGCAAAGTGCCTTGTACGGTAAACGATTATCCCGGCTTTATAGCCAACCGCATATTGATGCCCATGATAAACGAAGCCATTTACAGCCTCTATGAAGGCGTTGCCGGCGTAGCTGAAATTGATACCGTTATGAAACTGGGTATGGCGCACCCGATGGGCCCTTTGCAATTAGCCGATTTTATTGGCCTGGATGTATGCCTCAGCATTTTACGCGTGCTGCACGAAGGTTTTGGAAACCCCAAATATGCCCCCTGCCCCCTGCTGGTGAATATGGTAATGGCCGGTAAACTGGGCGCCAAGAGCGGTGAAGGTTTTTATACCTATGTGGCCGGCAGTAAGGAACTAGTGGTAAGCAGCAGCTTTGCATAACAAATATATATCTTCCCGAAACTTTTTAAAAGCAGCAACTGAAATAGTTGCTGCTTTTTTTACAGGCCCTTTATGCGCATTTATTCTTCATAAAATAACATGCATTCCCACCTTCCCGGCTTAATCATATAAAAATTCTTCCCGCCTTCCCGGCAACTTAAAAATACCGTATTAATACGTATTCACCGGATACTTATAAATAGTAGCTTAGTAAATTGTTGATCGTAGCAATCTACGTCTGGTTTGTTGGATTGGCACAATGAATGAGGAGATTATTGCGGCAATCTATAAGTTGGCGGTAATGCTATGACAACACAGCAAACCAAACAGAAGTAATCCCAAAAAGAATAAACAATGTATTTAGAGAAATTTATCATCAAAAATTTTAGAGGCATTAACGACATCTCTCTTACATTCAACAAGGGACTAAATGTTCTAATTGGTGAGAACAACGCTGGTAAAACTGCAATCATTGACGCACTTCGCATTTGTTTAAGCTACGGAAATCAAAGACGAGACATTTACATTTCACAATCAGACTTTCACCTTGACAAAAACGCGATATCTGAAAGTGCAAACAGTATTGAATTTCACTTACATTTTCATATTCAAAATCCTGAAGAAACAGCGTGGTTTAACGACTTATTAAGCGTTCAAGAAGACGGAACGCAAGACTTGCAGCTACATTTTAGGTTTTACCTTGACGATAATAGTAGAGTTAAATACAAAGTTTGGGGCGGAACAAATGAAGGACAAGCAATTGCACCCGAAGTTTTGTTTTTAATCTATCACGTTCACTTAGACGCATTAAGAGATGCTGAACAATTCTTAAGACCAATTAGAGGTAATCGTTTAGGACAACTATACACAAATATTCAAATTGACCTTGACATTGAAAAAGACCAAGAAAAGAAAAGAGAATTAGCGAAAAAAGTTCGTTCTGCCGTAGATAGCGATGCAGAATGGATTGGGCACTTAGAAAAAGGAAAGGAAAAAATCAATGAGCACTTAAAAGAGACAAGCTTTTCCAATAAACAGCATCAGGTTGATATTTCATTTTTGCCTTTTGACTTCAATAGATTGGTAGATAACTTGAAAATTCAAATGCCATTATACTCTGACGAGCTAATAGAAGGCGACACCACAAAACAAAAGTATTTTGAACTGCATCAAAATGGCCTTGGATATAACAATCTAATATATACAGCAACAGTTTTAGGCAACTTAAAACAAAGAAAACAGAAACAAAAAGAAACTTACGCTGCATTACTAATTGAAGAACCAGAAGCACATCTTCATCCGCAATTACAAAATTTATTTTTTAATTATCTTAATAAACTTGACAACGAACACGGTTTTCAAATTTTTATTTCTTCTCATTCACCAACTATTACCGCAAAAGCAAATTTGATATCGGTAATTGTTCTTCAAAATAAGGAAAACAAAATACATTCTCTTTCATTACAAAAATCAGGTCTTACAGATGAAAATCATAAATATTTGCACAAGTTTCTTGATGTAACAAAATCGCAAATATTTTTCTCTAACGGAGCAATTTTGGTTGAAGGAATTTCAGAAGCATTACTCTTGCCTATTTTTAGCCGTATTGTTGGGCAAGATTATGACATTGACAAAGCAGGTGTTGAATTAGTAAACATAAACGGTGTTGCATTTTCGCATTTTGCTAATCTTTTCAATAATGACGATGAAACAAAGAACCTAAAAACAAAATGCTCTTTGATAACAGATGATGATACAGCAGAAGAAACCGATGAAATCAAATCAAGGGCAAAATCTGCAAAAGAACTTGAAAAGCAAAACTTAAAGGTATTTCTAGCAGAAAGAACTTTTGAATTTGAACTTTTCATTGCTGGCAACAAAGACATTCTATTAGAAATATTTAATGAAATGCACCCTGTAGCAGCGGGAAGAGTTGTCGCTGATGCAAATATTAAAAATCACGGTGCCAATTTTTTAGATAAAGTTATTTCAAATAAAGCAAAGTCAGAATTAGCCCATAGATTAGCAGTGAAACTATCAACTGATGAAGCTGCAAGGAAAGCTTTCAAAGTTCCAACATACATAGAAAACGCTATAAAATTTGCAGTAAAAGGAGAGTAATGTTTGAATCACTTTCAGAAAAACAAAGAGAAATTGTCTTTGACAAATCAGGCAAATTCGTTGTGCGAGCTTGCCCTGGTAGTGGTAAAACTTATTGCGTAAGTGCACGTCTTGCAAGATTGATTTTAGAATGGGAAAATGATTATGCTGGAATTGCAGCGGTTTCGTTCACTAATGTTGCGTGGCAGGAAATAGAAAAAAAGTATTCCGATGAATTTAAACTTGGCGACAGAATTTCATTTCCCCATTTTTTAGGAACAATAGATAGTTTCATCAATAAATATATTTTTCTTCCTTACGGTCATTTGATACTAAAATGCAAAAAAAGACCAACCTTAGTTGGCGAACCACACGGTATTTGGACAGGAAAATATTTCAGCGATAGTTTATTTGATAATATCAGTTATAAAATTGACGGCACTTTATATGCAATAAATGACCGAGCAATGCCAAATAATTGGTCCACTAAAAACAAAATAATTGTTTCAAAGAAAAACATCAATAAGGGTGGCTTCGCCACCCAATCTGATGCTAATTATTTTGCCATGAAAATTCTTGAGAAATTTCCACAAATTGCAAAAGCGGTAGCTTTAAGATTCCCTTATCTAATTGTTGATGAAGCACAAGACACTTCAGATATTCAAATGCGAATCATAGATTTACTTATAGAAAATGGATTAAATGAAGTAATGCTAGTTGGTGATCCTGACCAAGCAATTTTTGAATGGAATGACGCAAGACCTGATTTATTAAATGAAAAATTTAACGCTTGGGAAGATTCAGTTGTTCTAAATGAAAGTCGTAGAAGTTCTCAACTTATTTGTAACTACACTTATAATATCTCATCTCTTGCCGAAGCCTCAACAGCTGTAAGTGATGTAAAAGAATTTAATCATCAGCCAAAAGTTATTTTATACAACAACAATCTTCCTGAAATTGTAACAGAGTTTATTTCTGAATGTGAACAGAATGGAATTGTGGCATCAGAAGAATCTATTGCAGTAATTTACAGAAGTAAAAACCTTGTAAACGACATTACAGGAATTCCTGAAATTCCGTTTAATAGTAGTCCTTGGGTTACTCAAGATAACTATACTAAAGATTTTGCAAAAGGGAAATTTCTTTATGACAATGGAGATTTCAAAGGTGGATTTAAAGCAATTGAAAAAGCAATCTTAAAGCAGGTGAATAATCTTTCCTTTTGTTCAGAGGAAAATATTGATAGAATGATTGAAAAACACGGATTTGTGAAGTTTAAATCATTGGTTTATCAATTTATAAATTTATTACCTAAAACAGACATTACACTTGGTCAATGGATTGCAGACACTAACACAGCTTTAAAAAATAGCAAATTGAATTTTGAATTAAAAATTAACAATGCGGGGAAAAATTATAATTTTAATCAAGTCTTTTTGAACGAGAAAGAAAAAATAATTGACAGAAATTATCGACTTGGCACAGTTCATAGTGTAAAGGGAGAAACTTTTGATGCAACTCTTTTGATTTTGAAAACCAGGGGAATTGGTAGGGCATATAAGACAATATTGAAAGACAATATATCCATCGCAGACAGCGAAGAATTGCGAATAGCTTATGTAGGTATGACAAGACCAAGAAAAATTTTAGTAATTGCAGTTCCAAATGAAGAAAATAAGATATCGTGGGAAAACAAACTAAAATGACACGACAAAAAGAAAGCACTACCGCCAACAGGCATTTGGCTCAATGGCGGGTGAAGTGGTTAATTGAACATTCTACCTCGCATCAACTTTTATGGTGTATTGAAAGATTAGTGTTCCGAAATCCTCTACTGCGCCAAGCGTCAAACCATTTACGTCATCTGTCTCGTCCTGATTTTGGTTGAATCCAAAAAAGTGGAAAAGTCAACCAAAATCAGGACGAAACAACTTATGCAATACCAAATAAATTCAAAATTAGCAGAGGTAAATATATAAGAAATATGAATATTGCAAAATATGAATGGGCTTCCTTAATATCAAGGATGTCTGCATTTGCTCCAATTGACAAAGCAACAGTTATAAATAATATGTGTTCACTTTCCAATCAATCAGCAAATTGGAATACAAAGGGAGAGTTCGTCTCATATGTTTCATTCTTTCATGAAACTGTTCACTTCTATCAGGACCTTTTAACAGGTGTGGGGCACAATGACTACTTAGTATACAAAGAACTTTTTCCTCAGGTTTTTATATGGTTCAAAGAAATGAACAAAATAACAAATATAGTTCCGTATAATCTTTCTCATCCATTGTATAAAACAGATGAACATTTTAAATTTTGTTGTGATAATTATTTGCAAAATTTAAAAAGAGCGATAAATAATTTCGTGTTTGAAAAAACTAAATATCTAACAAGGCAAGAGCGGATATTTAATTTAAAGAATCATTTTAATTTAGTATTTCCTAATAAACAAATTACTGACGAAGAAATAGAAAGTTACCTAATCGAATATTTATTTGAATCGGAAGCTGCTTGTACAGTACAAAGAGAAATATTCAATATTTTTGACAAGGGATGCTCTCCTGAAAGAGCAAATATTGCAAAGTCAAATGACTACTTGTATCTTTCATCGAAAATGGACAAGCTATATAATGCATCTTTTTCTCATGTCGTTAATAGCGTTCAAGAAAGCATGAAAAATGTCTTAACAAAGAAAGATATTTTTGACACTTCAATTTTTATGTATCTTTTTCTTGTCGATATAGCCTCAGCATATCCGCCAAGTGAAATTTTAAATTCTCCTCGATTCTTAAAATCTGAGTTTGACCCTGGAGTTAAATATGTACGTCTATTACGAGCTTTAGATAAATGTACTAAAGAAGATGGTGAAAACATCGCAAACGCCATTCGAAATAATGACCCATATACTGCAGAGGAAATTTTACTTCGGAATTGTGAAACAGACTACCCTCATTCAACTAATATATACTTGAAGTGGATGACAATTTTTGAAAATTTGGCAGAAGAAGATGACTCTGAGATAATTCAATTAAGAATAAAAGCAAGTAAAATTCGTTCTAAAATGAATCACATTGGGTTTTATGGGAAGACTGTTGCTGGTGCAATAGGAGATAATATAGATATCCCTCTTACATTTATTACAAAAAATGATGGCCTATTCACCTATTCGTTTAGCGGCCATCAATTAGTTGATAATTATTTAAGCCGTTTATTTATTGACATAAGTAATTGGAATTCAGAATTAGAATTGTTTAATTACTTCGCTAATACGGGTACTTTTTCATGCATTTTATCAGAGAACAAGTATTGCAGTATTGCGTCTTCAAGTTGTTTGAAGATTCAGAATTTCAATAAATTACCAAATGACATAAGGTGCATAACAAAATCTAAACTTTCATCATTTATACTATAATTCATGAACCGTTATTTATCAAAACAAAACATCCAAGAACTAGAGGACTTAATTAAATCAGATTTAAGTAAAAATTATGGCAGTAGTTCGGGAGGTTTACAAATGCCAGGGTTTGAAACTCTTATCATTCTATTTGCAAAACAAATTCTAATTCCCATTGTCACTAGCCTATCATCCAGCATAATTTACGGTAAGCTAAAAAAGGAAAGAGATACAGAGAAAGCTATTAAAATAATATTAGAGACTCCAATTTCAAATTCCTTAGTAATACCAAAAGAAGAATTAATCCAAGAAATACTAGAGCAAAATAAAGATTTAGCACTTTCAAAAGAAAAAACCGAGGAATTAGTTAATGCTGTCTTGACTAAACTTAATTCCAAATAACTTTTAAGAATATTTGCTGATTTACGAATTATAACCTTAGAGTTAAGTAGTAATAACTAATGAGTTCAAGTTAGGTAAACCGCTAATTAAAGTATTTGCAAAAGCGTGGCTGGACAAAATAACATCAGCTAAGTGCTTGCTTCAGCAGCGGATCGGGCTCTACGTTCAATGTTAAGCTTTAGTTCTTATCTTCAACCTTATAGTCCTAAACAGGTTGATCAATAAAGTAAATTTAATATTTATGATATCAGTATTTGTTAGCCATTCAGTAAAAGATTGTTTTATTGCCAAATCATTTGTAAAACATATTCTTAATTTGGGACTCGGAATTGAAAACAAAGAAATAAGATGTGTTTCAGCACCAAGCAATAAAATACCACCTGGAAGAGATTGGCGAAATTCATTACAAAAAGATATTAAGAGCTGTAAAGTGATATTTCAAATTATCACACAAAACTTCCTTGAAAGTAAATTTTGCCAATATGAAGTTGGGGCTGCTTGGCTTTCAGAGGCTTATATATTTCCACTAATTGTTGATCCAATTAGTTTCTCAGATGCAGGCGCGCTTATTGAAGTTTCTGAAATTGTAAAAATAAATGACAGTTCCGGTCTAGACCGAATAAAAGATATTCTTTGCTCAGAAGAAGGATTAACTTTAAAATGTAAACTTGTCTCTACAACAGAATGGAATTCAAGTAAGGAGTGGTTTATTAAGGATTATGAAACATGGTTAAATTCAGAAAATCCTATTAGCCCAATAGATATTGACCTTGAAGATAAAGGATTCAGATTACTTGGAATAGATGACGCTTTAAAACTATCAGTTAAAATATTAGCAACCGTAAAAACTATGCGTGTTGTCGGAATTGGAAGACAATATTATGGAGAGAAAAAAGATGACAGCAATTTAAGCAACTATCTAAATACTATTGAAGATAAGTTATTAAATAAAGATAGCTCTTTTGATTGTTACAGGTTAACTATTATGGACTTAAAACAGCCTTTTTTGAATCACCTTCGAAACTGTTTTGTTAATTCTAAAACTACAAATTATAAAAACCAATTTTCTCTAGGTATAGTAGATGATCTGGAAATGAAGTTTACATATTACGTACTTGGAACTCATGCAGTTTTTATAAATATTTACTATAAAGAATCAGAAACAAAAATAGTTGACTCTCCTTCATGTTTAATTTCAAGAAATAAAGAAATTGTTGATTTATTTACGAAACATTTTGACCGAGTTTGGGAGCGAGAAATTAAGAAAAATGCTGTAATTCATAATCTTGAAGAATTTGAAAAGAGAATCCCTTATGATGCCAAAATTATTAGTTCACAAAAAGCAATAAATGAATATGTCAAACAACTTCATCACAACACTTCTCGATCCGCCTTTGCTATTTCAGAGATTTCGCAGCTTGAGTATAGGCTAAGAGGATTAATCAATTATTTTTTAAAGATACAATACAAAATAGATAATGGTAAATTTTTGAACATCATTTCTAATTTTCTACAGCAACTTCAAAAAGGAGACGGTTATGAGACGATTTCTTTTTTTGAGTTTTGGCAGAATATACAATCTGAAAGTGTAACTGAGTTTCTTGATGCCAATCGTAAAGCTCTAGAAAATGAAGCCTCCCTTTTTAGGATATACTTAATAGATGAGGGACGTCTTCAAGATCTAAATTATATTATTGGAAATACGCAAATATTTAAAGAACATTTAGATATTCTAAAATTAAAGAACAGGAATTGGAACTATAGTTTTAAAATTCAATTTGTTGAGGAAAGTCAATACAAAACTTATAAAGATGAATATAGGAATTTTGCAATTTGGCAAACTAACACTGAAAAGGTTTTTTTTAATCCAAAATGGGATAAGACAGGCCTTTATCAACACCCAATAGAAACTCAAATTGCATTTATTGATAAAACAGTAAATGTGAAAGTACAACATACTAATTATGCAGAAAACCAGGCAAAGTTCGATAAAGCGACAATAATCTTTAGAGGTATTAAAGAGCAAATTCAAACAATAGGCAAACTAACTACTCAACACAAAGAATTTCTTAAAAATTGCAAAGTCCCAAAAAAAGATTGGGAACTTTTATTCTAAGGTAAACACAGGTGTTATAAAGAAATATTTTTGCGTCAGGTCGGGCTTGTCAATCCAATCTTCAGCAGTTATACGCAATCCGGCTGTTGTTCTGGGCTTATATTTGAATTTTGGACTTTAATTCTTAACTTCATCATAAACAATAAAACTAAGCTTCAGTTCCTGTCGGGTAATTCCACCCGTCTCCATCGAAAATAAAGTATTTCCTGTCAGCCCTAATTTTATAAATCAACTCATGAAACGGCTATTTGTAATATTACTTTCAACTATATTCGTTCAAACTGTTCTTGGACAATATGAAGTAAAATTCATTTTAAATCTGCCAAATGATGACAACAGGCAGGGCGAAAAATTCTATCTCTCATTAGAACAAAACAACTGGAAAACCGGGGATACCGCATACCTCTTTAAAAAAACAGACGGACAATACTCACTTTCATTTAAATATGACGGAAAATATTTTATCCAGTATAAAGTTAACCGGGGAACCGATAAATCATATGAAAGCAACGCCCTGGGCTTCGGCATACAAAACCGGTTATTACAGGTTTTGAGTGATACTACCGTTACAATTGATGTTAACGGCTGGTCAGATTTAATTGAAAAAAAGCATACCGCTTCAAAAAATATCCGGGTATTGGACAGCATGTATATACCATCCCTAAAAGTAAAAAAACAAATTTCCGTCTATCTACCTCCCAACTATCAAAAAAGCAGTAAAAGATACCCCGTTATTTATATGAACGATGGGGATGTACTTTTTGATAAAGCAATTACCGATAATGGAGAAGAATGGGAAATTGATGAAGTGCTAGATTCGCTCAATAAAAAGAAACAGGCTGAATTTATTGTTGTTGGTATCTCAGCCGGCGCTAATAGGTTTGCAGAATATTCTCCCTATAAAACCAAACAATTGAACATGCCATTGGGCGACAGCTATCTTGCTTATATAATCAACAATTTAATACCTTATATTAATAAAAACTTCAGAACAAAACAAGGCGCCGAAAACACTTCAATCGGCGGAAGCTCTATGGGAGGTCTTATATCATATTATGCTACCATAAAATACCCGGACATATTTGGTTCGGCAGCAGTATTTTCACCAGCCTATTGGAACAGTTCAGTTGATTCATTAATATCAGACAGCAAAAAACAGCTTAATAAGCTGCATTCAAAAATATTTTTTTATGGCGGCACGGCCGAAGGTATTATGGAATTACCCAAAGTACTGAATGACTTTAATGATATACTTGCTCAAAATAAAAATATAAAGACTACAGTCCTGATTAGTGAAGGTGGCAGACATGAGGAAAGTTATTGGACCGAACCCTTCAAAGAATTTGTATTATGGCTCCAAAGGAAATAAAACAAACATTTTTTTCTCTGTTATGTTCTTGTAAACCCACACTGGCGCTAGTATTCAGCTATCCATTTGGCTACCCTTATCTCTGTTTTGTTTACATATAAAATATTTTAAGCCCTCTCATAATAAGGTAAGATGCCGGGTTGGTCTTTATTGTTTTTGAACCGGTCACAGACCGGGTAGCTTAACAAGACACAAGACATCCTGCGGAAGTCTTGCGCCAGTAATGGGGGATAGTATTCAGCTATCCATTTGGCTCCCTTTATCTCTGCTTTGTTTACACATAAAATATTTTAAGCCCTCTCATAATAAGGCAAGATGCCAGGTTGGGCTTTATGGTTTTTGAACCGGTTACAGACTGGTTAACTTAAAAAGTCATAAGATATCTTGTGGAAGTCTTGCGCCAATAATGGTTTTCCGGGTTCTGCCTGGCCGGATCATGAATCATAAAACAAAAGCTGTAACTTGATGTTCATCAGCGCCGGCCGGGTATCATAACCACCGATATGCGAACTGCTTTACACGGTGCCCAGCCGGCAACTATTGATACCCCGAAACTGGCAGAAATTGTAAGAAATAATTTTTATATGAAAAATGACTACTTAGACAGTGCGAAAAAACAATTTGAGTATTACAAAATGCTTGGAGAAAAAACATTTTCGCAACTAACAGATGAACAGCTTTTCTTTCAGGTAAGTGATGAAAGCAATAGTATAGCAACAATTGTAAAACACTTATGGGGAAATATGCTTTCGCGGTGGACTGATTTTTTAACCACAGATGGAGAAAAAGAATGGAGGCAAAGGGATGCTGAATTTGAAAATGATATGGCCGACCGAGCTGAACTGCTGGAAAAATGGAATGAAGGCTGGGCCTGCTTATTCAACGCATTGAATACCCTGACAGAAAACGATTTAACCAGGGAAATATTTATTCGAAACCAGGGACACACAATAACAGAAGCCATTAACAGGCAACTTGCCCATTATCCATATCATGTTGGCCAGATTGTATTTATCGGGAAATTATTATGCAACGAAAAATGGATTTCGCTTTCCATTCCAAAAGGAAACTCTAAAACATATAATGCAGACAAGTTTGCGAAACCAAAGCATACACAACATTTTACGGATGAATACATAAGAAAAAAAGAATAACTGCCGCCAACGGGGAAATCTTGCGGCAGTGAAGGGAAACCATTAACCAGGTTTTATCAACTTTAACATAAAACTTCAAAAAAATTGATACTTTAGATAAATAGTAACCTAACCAAAAAGTTATAATACAACCTCATTCCTAAATGCCAACAACATTTGCCTTCCTGGTTTTACCCCACCTGCATCTATTGGATTTGGCCGGCCCTGACCAGGCTATCCATGAAGCAATCGGTTTTGGAGCAGATTTTACCATCACCTATTGCGGAATTGATTCTCCCATTCAAACTTCTGCAGGCTTAAACATTGGAAAGCAAAAACATTTTTCAGAAATAAATCTCTCCCGGGGCGATTTCCTGGTTATTCCGGGAGCAAGGGTCAAGTATCTGCTATCACATGATTTTAAAGCCAATAAAGAGCTATTTTCCTGGATTAACAGTTGTTATTTGTCCGGAATAAACATTGTGAGTATTTGCGCAGGGGCTTTTGTATTAGGTTATGCAGGACTATTGGACCAAATCAATTGTACCACTCATTTCCAGATAACGGAAAAGCTGAAAAAAATGTTCCCCAAAGCCCAGGTAAAAGAAAATGTGCTGTTCCAGGAAGACAAACGTATCTACACAAGTGCAGGTATAGCATCCGGGATTGATCTGCTTTTACATATCATCGAAAAATTAAAATCAGGCCATTTTGCTCACAAAGTGGCAAGAGAATTGGTCATTTATTATAGAAGAGAAGGCTTAAGCCCTCAAAATAATATATTCCTTCAATTCAGGAACCATATACACAGTGGCATTCACAATGCACAGGACTACATGATTGAAAACATCCATTTACCAATGAGTATTGCAGAGTTAGCGGAAGTTGCAAATATGAGCGAACGGAATTTTACCCGCATCTTTAAACAGGAAACCGGCTGTACGGTTTTGAATTACAGAACAATGATCAGGATTGAAAAAGCCAGCACATTGTTAAACAACCCTGACCTTACCAGGGGCCAAATAGCCAACCAGGTAGGACTAAAAAGTGAAAAACAGTTACTAAGAATAATAAAAGACCGTATTGGCTGAAAATGTCCTTTATTTGACCTTCCCCCTTTAATAAACCATACAAACTTTGCAGTATTATTAATATCATAAATAATACTGCAAATGCTAAGGTTACTTGCTATTTTCTGCTTTTGTTCTTTTTGTATATGCAATACCCAACTTTATGCCTCGCAATATTCACAAAAGGAAGTTGATATACTCCATATTAAACTTAATCTGCAGTTTGATTGGAATAAAAAACAGGCAAAAGGAACAGCAACGATACATGTAGTTGTCTTAAAGCAGGCTGATAACATACAATTGGATGCTGGTTATCTCACAATACATTCCGTACGTTCAGGAAATAATAAACCGCTCTCATATCAATACGATGGCAAAGACAAGCCGAAAGGATTGGTTATCCAATTAGATAAAACCTATCCGGCCCTTTCTGAAATTATTTTGGAAATAGATTATCATACAAATTATGTGAACGAAAGCGACCCGAATAATTTAGGAGGAAGTTTCGGCAAAGGGATCCGCTTTTTTCATCCTAACAGTTACACACCTGCAAGAAAAAAACAATTATGGAGCAATGGTGAAGGGGAAGGCAATAAATATTGGTTCCCCTGTATAGAATCTATTAACGATACAAGAACGACCGAATTGACAGCAACTGTTGATAAAGAGCTGACTGTAATATCCAATGGAAAATTGGTTGATACAAAACTCAATACGAACGGCACTAAAACTTTCCATTATAAAACAGACATTGCATATCCGAATTATCTTACAAATATCATTGTTGGTGAGTATGTGAAAATTCAGCAATATTATAATCATACAGCATTTAATACGTATTGCTATCCCGATGAAAGGGAAGCAGCCGTTGCAAGCGCCAACAGGTTAACAGATATGGCTGCCTATTTTTCTGACTATACAGGAATTCCTTATCCTTATCCGCATTATTCACAAGTGATGGTGCAGGATTACCCTTTTCCAGGTATGACCGGGCAACATATGGTAAGCACTGTTTCCGATAATTTTATAGATGATGACAGGACACACAAAGATTTCCTTTATCTGTGGGACGGTGTGGAAGCAGAAGCCCTGGCATCACAATGGTTTGGCAACCTGCTGTCATCAGGTTCGTGGAATGATATCTGGCTAACCAGGTCATTAGCCCACTTTTTAGAAGGAAAATATGCCGCTCAAAAACATGGCAAAGAAGAATACCTGATGTGGTACCATAATTTTGATATGGGTGCCGCCATGGGCGACTGGAAAGATGGCAACCAACAACCCCTGGTAGTTGAAAACATAGAAGATCTGAATGAGTTCGTTACAGGCTCAAATACGCTGCGCTCCAGAGGTACATTGGTTTTACGTCTCTTAGAATTGGAAATCGGATCAGAAAATATGCAAAAATGCATCAGGCTGTTGCTGAAAGATTATGCGTTTAAATCTGTTACAACAAAAAATTTCCAACAGGTAGTTGAAACCGTCACTAAAAAAGACATGAACTGGTTTTTTGACCAATGGGTCTATACATCGCGCCAACCAGGCTTTTCAGCATCATATTACTTTGATCCTTCCAGGAATGTATTAAAACTTACACTTACCCAAAGCCGGCAACAATTGAACAATGCTTCGTACCGGCAAGTAAATTATTTCCAGGGCAACATGCTGATTGAAATAGACGGATGTTTACATATGGTACATTTGAAACCTGAAGCAGAGAACCAGTTCACATTTCCATTATTGCAAAAACCAGCTTATGTAAATGTAAATTATGAAAATGCCTGGATCGCAGAAATCACCATGCAGAAAAGCATGCAGGAATACCTCAGCCAATTTGAAAAGAGCAATGATGTACTAGCCCGAATAAACGCGTTAAATGAACTGGCAATAATTTATAAAGACAGCGGAACCACTTCAACTGACAGGGAAATCATATATCATTCAATGTTAACAATTGCTGAAAGTGAAGCATACTGGCGTTATAAAATTACAGTACTGAACATATTGAACAGCCTGTTGCCAAAACCATTCAACATAAAAGTGAAAGCTGTTCTTCTGAAAATAATTGAAACCGAAAAATCATGGCTGAAAGCCAATGCCATTTCTGTTTTGGGAAATGAAAACATGGCAGAAAATGCAGATCTGTTTATCAGGCATTTAAACGACAGTAGCGACAGGGTGATTTTCAATGCAGCCGTAGCATTAGGCAAAACTAAAAGCCCAAAAGCATTTGAAGCTTTAGTGAAACTGATGGATAAGCCTTCGTGGAAAGGGCAAAGTAAAATGGCAGCTTTAACAGGCTTACGATTCTTAGGAGATGAACGGGCTGCCCCGCTTGCCCTGAACATACTGAAAGACAATCATTCGCCGCGCTGGTTTTTGGGCGCTGGTGGCTGGGACTACCCTGTTTATGCAGCAACTACTTTGTCTTCGCTGAACAAGGGAAGTTTGGGTTACGAAATCATCCTTAACAGGTTTGATAAAGCCATGCAAGGGAATGACATAAATGATGTTTTTAATAATGTACTGTTGATTTCAATACTTGCCGACCCGCGGGGAACAGCGGTATTTGAACGGCTGAAAATAAAATATGAAAAAAATGCAAATGCCCTTAAAGCTGTAAATACTTATGAAGAACAGTTTAAAAATGCTATTAAACGATAAAATAATCATTCCGTAATGCTTAAATATCCGCATTGCAGGATTTTAAAAAAGCAAGTATTAATTTATTGTATTGATTTGTTGTAACCGCAGGTAAATTCTCATTCCTGATATGATAGCACAGCAATTCAGTAAAAATTAATAAAAATTTAATGAATGCTGTTAATAGCTCAAACTAAATGGTTAACAACCGGTCATCCAGGTAATAAAATCATGTATAATGACATTTAATTGCAGGTTCCACCCGGTTAGCAGCCACGTAAATATGATCCGGCAAATTCATTACCGGCAATTTAATAAGTTTCAATTGCCTTTAACTGGTTTGTTGGCTTATCAGCAGTAAACCATGCTTATTTTCATATACGTTTGATAGTTTGTATCATTGTGCAGGAAACAGGCCCATATTATACGGCATTTAGAACATCATACATGCCTAATACATACTAATAATCTAAAATAAAATTTTATATGACAAGGTCGCAAATTAAACCGATGCCTGAATACTTTGACAGGTATATCAACATGACAGATGAAGTGGATTTAAAAACCGCGTTAACTATTAGTTTGTATGAACTGGAAAATGCACCCATTGAGAAGTGGAATTCGTTAGGCAATAATACATATGCACCAAACAAATGGACCGTAAAAGATATATTACAACACTTAACAGATACAGAAAGGGTTTTTAGTTACAGGGCATTATCATTTGCCCGTGGTGAGAAAGAGGTTACTCCTTTTGATGAGGAAAACTATGGTAAAATGGCAAATGCAACTTCCAGAACGTTAGAAGATTTGATAGAAGAGGCAATCCAGGTCAGGAAATCAACTATAAAACTTTTTGACAGTTTTACCCGTGAAATGTCTCTTAAAACCGGTATTGGTTTTAAAGGCGAATATTCGGTTCTGGCAATTGGTTTTATCATCGCCGGGCATCAACGATGGCATGTTAAAGTGCTGGAAGATAAATATTATCCATTATTAATCAACCAGATCCAGGTTGAAGGTGGCAGCCATTCTTGAAAGTATATATTGATCAAAAAAAGCCGCTGTTTTCCTGTTCCCGTAAATCAACGGATTGGCAGGGGATAAATAACAGCAGTCATTGGCGTCAGAAAACAAAATAAAAATGAAACTCAGTCCCCACGAACTGACTCAAAAACAATTCATCCTGCTAGACAAACTGGATCACCGGGAACTGGTTCCTTTCATACGCCTGTATATTAATAATGGTAGTTAATATCCGTTAGGGGGGTCGGCAGCCCCTATCGTAATAGAGCCGTGAGCCCCGTGGTGTCGGCACCCACGGAGGAGGAAGAGCCGTGAGCCCCGAG
>WBZP01000741.1_pt1 | contig 25136 bp, 17 predicted proteins | sample 5204301 | NCBI WGS metagenome assembly WBZP01 (sample SAMN12412401, study PRJNA552823) | activated sludge metagenome | isolation source: activated sludge from nitrification reactor of wastewater treatment plant... | place: USA: Pennsylvania | collected 2017 | reverse complement strand
CCGTGACTGCTGAGGCGGGATTGGTGGGATCTGCAATTATCACCGCTGGCCCGCTCACCCTGGCCCAGCTTCCGGTTGCATTGGCAGAGGGCGTATTGCCGGCAAGGCTCGTGCTGCTGACATTGCACAGTAACTGACCAGGCCCTGCATTGGCAACAGTTGCCCCGGGGATAACGGTAACGGTTACCACCGTATCCTCCCGGCAACCTTCCAGTATACCTTCCACCGTGTAGGTGGTCGTAACGGAAGGGGTTGCATTGACGGTACTGCCGGTGCTGCTGCTGAGGCTGGCAGTAGGCGACCAGGTATAACTGTCTGCCCCCGAAGCGGTAAGCCGTGCCGCAGTTCCGTTGCAGATCGTTCCCGGGCTGGCGCTTACGGTCAGTACCGGAAGTGGTTTCACCCGGATGCTGGTAACAGCTGAAGGATTGCTGTTCGTACATCCATTCTGGTCGGTAAGTGAAAATAATGCAATGGTATAGGTGCCTGGCGCGCTGTTGGCTGGCAGTACCGGAATGGTCACAGGTCCGTTGCCGTTCAGGCTTTCGGTGAGGGTATCCGTTTGACCGCCCGGTCGGGTAATCACCAGTTTTGCCTGGAAGGGAGCGCTGCCAGCAGAGGCGGTGAAGCGTACAGTACCGGGATCATATACACAGATGGCAGCCGGTACAGCGGTGAGAGAAGCTACCGGCCGGTCATTTACCCGAATCTGCAGGGATGCTGAATTCGCGCTGCACTGTGCTGCAGTAACCTGCCTGCGGAAGTATGTGGTGCTGTTCAGGACGCCTGGCTGATAATCGATACTGGTGGCGCCGCTGATAGGCGTCCAGTTGATGTTGTTGGCTGAACTGAACCACTGGTACTGGTAGTTGCCGCCTCCTCCTGCGGGTTGCTGACCGGTAAGCAGTGCAGGCGTATTGCCTTCACAAATAGTTTGCGGCGCCGCGATGTCCAACCCGCTGAGTGCAGCTTGCACCGTGATTTTAATGATATTGGAAGTGTCGCTGCAGGGAGTGCTGACTACAATACGGCGGTACCAGGTGCTGTCATTCAGGACGGGAGGCGAATAGGTATTGCCGTTAGCGCCGGGAATATTGGTCCAGGGTGCCGAGCCGTTGGAGGAACGTTGCCATTGATAGCTGTAGCTGCCGCTGCCACCTGTTGGGTTGCTTCCGGAAATGGGATATGGTGCCGTACCCGCGCAGATTTGCTGGCTGGCGGAAATGGTATTGCCGGTAATGCCCGGGTTTACCTGTACCGAAATTTGTGCCGCATCGCTCCGGCAGTTAAAGCTGTTGGTTTGGGTGACATAGTAGAGGGTGCTACCTGGTGTACCGGTTGGCGGTACCGGTGCAGTGGCTGAACCTCCGGTAAGTGAAGGGTTGGTGAACCAGGTAAGGGTGTTGCCAGTTCCCGGTGTGGCGGTGAGGGCAGGCGCGGGCTCACCAGCGCAGTACGTGAGCGGGCTGTTTACGGCAGGTGGTGCAGGCAGGGGAGATACCGTAATGATAAAGGTATCCGGAATGCCCCGGCAGCTCGTACTTACTTCAGGCGTAACAATGATGGTTGCGGTTTGCACCGTGCTCCCGCTGTTCTGCGCGGTAAATGAAGGAATATTTCCGGTGCCGGATGCCGGCAGACCTATGGAAGGATTTGTGTTCGTCCATCGGTAAATCGGTGTACCCACCGTGCTGCTGAAGTTTACTGCACTGGTGGCAGCTCCTCCGCAAAGGGTTTGATCAGGGTTCGCGTTAATATCCGGTGCCGCGGAAACCACCACGGAATCAGTATCGGTGCCTGTGCCGCATTCATTGGTGATGGTTAACTGAATGGGATGCACTCCCGGGGTAGTGAAAGTAACGGTGGGGTTGGGGGTAATGTCGGTGGCGATGGACCCGCCGGTGAAAGTCCAGCCATAAACCGGACTCGCGGTGCCGCAGTTGGATACGGTTGCAGTGGGCGATACAGTTACGATACCGCAGGGATAGCTGGGGATATTGATCCGTACTCGCGGCGGCTGTTTGACCTCCATCGTTTTCGCTGCGGTAAACGTTCCGCAGGCATTGGTTACCTGCTGGGTGAGGGTATACCGGCCGGCGCTGTCGAACCGGATTACCGGGTTGGCAGAAGTATCGGATGTGCCATTGATGAAACTGTATCCCTGCACTGTTCCGCAATAAGCGGGGGCGTAGGCGATGAGCCATTTGTAGGTGGGGCGCTGACAGGCTGCCTGTGTATTGGTGGTGTCAGTAACCTGTATGGTCAACGGTTTACACCCATTGGTTTGATCTGTTGTGAATCCGGCGACGAGGGGCGACACAATACAAACCTCTTTTGTTTCCGTAGTAGTGCCACAGGGATTGGTGGCGGATAAGGTCACGGTATATGTTCCCGGAGTTGTGTAAACATGACAGGGACTTTGCTGGGTACTGGTGGGCGTTCCATCACCAAAATCCCAAATATAGGAGGCAACCGTATTGCAGTTGGGTCCATAACTTCCCGCACGGGTGTTATTGTTGAAGCACACCTGCGTGCCCGTGCAGGAAGGACTGGTATTAATACTGAAATCAGCATCCGGCTTAATCCTGATCTGGATATTTCCGGCAGTATATGGTGTGTTATCACAGGCATTCACCACACTCAGTACCGCCGTATAACTGCTGTTGGGGCATGAAGACAGATTGTAAATGTGATTAACGGTATCCGCGGTAAGACCTGCATTGAGCGGGTGATTCAGTGTTACAGAAGTTCCGTCACCAAAATCAAGAATATATGATGTTCCCGGGGAGTTTAATGTCCAGTTACTGATGGTGAATGGAACATTCGCAGGCGCACAAAGATTGGTCGTGGATCCCAGTGTTCCCAGGCTTCCGGCGGGATTGCTCTGGTTAGCAATTACATAGGTTTTTGAGTTGTTGCAGCCATTATTTCCGGCAGCAGTAACCACAAGATTAAAGGCACCCAGTTGTGTGTAAGTATGCGTCAGGGGAAACGTTACATTGTTTTGTATGTTACCATCGCCCCAGTTTACATTGTAGTTGCTTATACAGGATGCACTGGGTGAACTATTGTTAATAGTGATGGTGTAATTAGGATTATTGACAGTAGGAGAATTGCTGCAGTTGTTGAAGGGAGAAAATACATTCTGATCACTGACCTGTACGTCGGGTATCTGCTTAACACTTACAACTTTAGTTACAGTGCCGGTACATCCTTTTGAATCAGTAATTGTCAGTTTTACTGAAAAGGTACCAGTACCACAACCTAAAGAAGAGAAGGCGTGAACAGGATTTTGGTTTGCCGAAGTAGCCCCATCATCAAAATCCCATGAATAGCTATATGGAGGTGTTCCCACGCTTGCATTTGAAGTAAAAACAACATTGGTTCCTGAGCAGGCATTATTGGGTGTAAATGAAAAATCTGCAACCGGATTAGGTACAGCAGTTACAATCACCGGCCCCAGTGTGTCGGGAGAATTGTTGCTTCCCGGGGTTATAATGACTGTATAACTTCCATTAGCGTTGGCATTGAAAGTATTGCTGTTCCCGCCTACATTGTTTCCGTCTTTTTTCCATTGAAAAGATGAATTGGCGGGTGCATTATTGACTGACAGGGTTACACTCCCTCCCGCACAGAAAGTCGCTGTTCCTGATGGCGTAAGAGTTTGACAAAACAATTTGGTGCCGGAAAAAAGGGCACAAAGCAACAGTAGAATACGTTTCATACAGTCTGGTTAAGACAAGGCCAATTTTCAGACAATCTCTGCAAGGATATGTTTAATGCATATATAAACACATACCCGCTGATGGGTATTCATCATTATGCCTGGTTTTTCCTCAAAGTGACAAAGCAACGATGGTTTTGCAGAATAAGATATTCGGGAGGGAACCGCCTTTTATAGAAGGGTTCATAAATATAGTAAAATGTAGGAATCTATTCGTCGGCCTGGCTATTCCTTGGAGGACCTGTACGCCACCAGCGCCTTCTTCACCGTCTTATGCATCCGGATCAGTTCCAGCGCCTCGGCCGCACTGATCTCCAGTTCCTGCACCAGCATATGAATGGCCCGGTTGCGGAGTTTATTGTTGGTGAGCTGCATCTCCACCATTTTACTGCCCTGCACCCGGCCCAGCCGGATCATGGCTGATGTACTGATCATGTTCAGTACCATCTTTTGTGCGGTGCCTGCTTTCATGCGGGTGCTGCCCGTCACCACTTCCGGACCGGTGATTACTTCCACAGGATAATCCGCCGCTGCGGCGATGGGGGTATGGGCATTGCAGACAATACAACCGGTAGGGATACTCTGCTGCTTTGCAGCGGTTATTCCACCCAGCACATACGGCGTGTTGCCGGAGGCTGCAATGCCGATGAGGATATCATGTGCACTGATATGCTTTGCCTGCAGGTCTTTCCAGGCCTGCTCCGGGTCATCCTCAGCAGATTCCACCGGGTGGCGGATGGCCGCGTCGCCGCCGGCGATGAGGCCGATGACGGTATTGTCCAGACCATAGGTAGGAAGGATTTCCGAAGCATCGAGGATACCCAGTCTTCCGCTGGTGCCTGCACCGATATAAAACAGCCTGCCCCCTTTCCGGAGTTGTTCCCCCACGGCATTGGCCAGTTGTTCAATCTGCGGCAGCGCCTGCTGTACCGCCACGGCCACCGTGGCATCTTCGCGGTTGATGGCTTCGAGCAGGGCAGGTAAAGGCATACCGCCCAGGTCGGGATAGCGGGAAAGCGATTCGGTGCCGGTGAGATCAGACATAGTATAGTTATAACGCAGAACCTGCTCCACAAAGTACATACAAACTGTCCTCCTGTAAAAGCAAGCTCAGCCTGCCTGTTCCAATGCATCTATATCCATGCCGGTCAGCAGGGTTACATTCCGGGTGATTTTATCCGCCGGCCAGTTCCACCATTGGAGTGCCAGGAGTCTCCGGATCTGCGATTCATCAAAGCGCATCCGGATCACTTTTGCAGGATTGCCCCCCACGATACTGTAAGGGGGAACATCCTTGGTGACCACGGATTTGGCCGCAATGATGGCACCGTCGCCAATAGTAATGCCGGCCATCAGCGTGGCTTCGTACCCGATCCATACATCATTGCCAATTACCAGGTCGCCTTTGTGGGGATATTGTTTGCCTTCCATGGCGCCCTCCCAGCCATTGCCAAAGATGGCAAAAGGGTAGGCGCTCACAGCATCCGTAAGGTGATTGGCTCCGTTCATGATGAACTGTACCCCGGAGGCTATCATACAGAATTTACCGATGATGAGCCGGTCGGTGCTGAAGTTAAACAGGTAACGGACATTCTTTTCAAAGTTATCTACGTTGTCGAAGTCGTCATAGTAGGTATAGTCGCCCACCTGGATGTTCGGGTTGCGGGTGATGTTTTTGAGAAAACACAAACGGTTAATGTCGTTCAGCGGAAAGCGGGTTTTGGGATCCGGGCCATGCATAGCTGTATGGTATTGATTTGGTTAATTGTGTTGATGCCCGTTATAGGATTAGGTAGAATAATCTTGAAGCAGTTGTAGTAATAGCATCTACCCTGCTTTCTTTTTTGTCTTGAAACAAAAAAGAAACAAAAAATTCAAGGCTTCAGAAAAATAGCTAAAATGTACGGTCTTACGCTACGGCGAAAAAGCTATGCATCCACTGGATTTCGCTGTTCAGCTAATACGCTGATCACCTAAGTGCATTTCTGAACATTTTCGCCGCTTACGCTTCAGGCCGTACATTTTTGAACGCTATTTTTCTGAGGCCGAAAGCGCGTTTGACAATATTCTACCTAATCCTATATCCGGCATTTGGAGTATATACTATTAATATATACTTTTGATAAAAATACACAATTATGAAAACGCTGTCATTGAAACTGGACGATCATGTTTTTGAAGAAACTGAAAAAGTGGTTTCCGAGTTAAAGTTGGCCCGTAATCGTTATATCAACGAAGCGCTTACATTGTATAACCAGTTCAATAAAAGGCGATTCCTTAAAAAGAAACTGGCCAAAGAAAGCAAGCTGGTTTCACAAAGTTCATATGAAGTACTGGCAGAATTTGAAAAGTTAGCAGATGAAGTATAAGCAGTTCGACATCTGGCTGGCAGATTTAAATCCTGCTATTGGCACTGAACCTGGCAAAACGCGTCCCGTTGTCATCATTCAGACAGATCTGCTGAACGACAGTCATCTCTCTACCATTGTTTGTCCAATCACTACCAATGTACAACCTGCTGCAGAAATCCTGAGAATTCATCTGAATAAAAAGCAACTTTCAAAACTGAGCGACATACTGGTTGATCAACCACGGGCCATTGACAACAAAAGATTCATTAAGCGACTGGGGAAACTGACAACCGGACAAATTTTACAGCTGAAAGAAAGCTTAAGAATTACTTTGGATCTGTAATCCCCTTTTTAGTTTGAAATTTTTCCCCATCATTAAAACCTCGGCGGACAAGGCGTGCCGTTCATCCGGAAGTCTTCTTCACAGCGGTCTTCACTGCGGATACCCTTGGACGTTAGTTTCTCCCAGATAAATGTGCCTTCCCCGCTTCCGGCACTGCGGCTGAAGCCCAGCTTACCCACCGTGGCATCATAGGATAGGCCCATGCGCATCCGGTCGGTATTGTTGGTGCGGTGATCAAACAAATCAAGACTGAGCGTTACCGCGAAGGCATCATGATTACGGAAGCTTACATTGCCGCGGTACCAGGCGCCGATGCCCACGCGCGCGTCTTTATATTCACACCCAACAGTAAAGGCATCGCTGCTGCCCTGCTTGTAATAGATCACACTCGGCAGGAAATACCGGAAGCCATCTTCGTCCAGATCAATCTTGTGCCGCACATACCCGAACCACCGCCGGGGCAGCCGGCTGAAAATATTGGAGGTGAGGGATTCGTCCGGCTGGTTAATGTGATGCGCGCCCCCGCCAAACATCCAGTTCTCCCGGTAATAGAGTAAGAACCCTGCCGCGAAATCCGCAAAGTATTTATTGTTGTTGATGGGCCGGTCGGCGCCCGTGATACCGCCGGGAATGACACCGGTATTGTCGATCTGGTCGGAAAAATACAGTTTGTCGTAATTTACACTGCGGTTGCCCATGCCGGCCTGCAGGCCCAGGTGCAGCCGGGCATTCGGCAAACAAAGCGCATAGGAATAGATGCCATGAAAACTGGTTTTGTTGAGATAGCCTTCTTTGGAATGCTGCACGAGGAGCCCCACACCGCCATGCAGTTTTTTCAGGTGGCGATCGAAGCCGAAAGCCATATACTCCATATTGGACGGCACATTCAGCCACTGCCGTTTGTACGCGGCCGTAAAGCGGAAGTCCATATCCGCGGTGCCCGCCGTGGCCGGATTCAGCGCCAGCGGGGCGTTAAAGGCCTGCGTAAAAAATGGGTCCTGCGCGCACAGCCCTGCCGGCAGGAATAATCCCGCAATAACAAATAGGGCGATATGAAAAAATCTGCGCATGAAGCTCAATCGTAAATCACAAATCGTAAATCATACATCTCCTAAACTTCCCTAAACATTCCTAAACCTCCCTAAACCCTAAACCCTAAACTCCTAAACCATTTACTTCACTACCGTAATCGTCCCCACCTTCTTATACTGCCCTTCTCCCGGGTACAGCATGCCCAGCCACTCGGTGCCATTCTGGAATTTCGCGTCGATCCGCCAAACATATACATCCTGCTGCACCAGCTGTCCTTTGTAGCGGCCGTCCCATGCCTGGCTCGGAGCGCCGTCTGCATCCAGCGCGCTGGTTTCAAAAATCAGCTCGCCCCAGGTAGTGAAGATCTGCAGCCGGTACACGGCCAGTCCTTTACCCTTGGGCATGAATTCACGGAGCCCTGTTTGCAGGCAACCCGGACAAATGGCATTGGGTACGTACAGGAACCCGGGGAATCCATCCACCCTGGCTATCCGGATGATGGTATCCGCACAATTGGTGAGCGTGTCAAATACAATCAGCTGCACGGGGTAACTGCCGGTGTCGCTGTATTTGTGGGAGGCGATATCCCGCTCCGTAGAGAAGGTGCCATCACCCAGGTTCCAGTTGTAGAAATAGCGGTTGCTGTTCGTGCTGAGGTTATTGAAGCTGAAGCTGTATTTGGGAACGGTGATAACAGGCGAAGGACTAATGAAGAAGTCCGCTACCGGCGGCACTTTCGCGGTGATGAGGTTGGCGCGTGTGAGTGAATCGCGGCAGCCCAGTCCGTTATCTGCCACCAGCTTCACGGAATAGGGAGTCTGGCTGGGGGCGAAACTGCGGAAGGGGGCTACCTCATTGCTGCTGCCACCATCGCTGAACGACCAGCGATAGTTGCTGGCGCCTTCACTCAGGTTGATGAACTGCACCCGGGCGGTATCGCAGGTGAGACTATCGCTTACGGCAAAACGAACCACGGGCTTTACGGATACCCGTACCAGTTGGTCGGCGGTATCGCGGCAAACCCCGTCGCTGGCCACCAGGGTTACCCGGTATTGCCCCTGCACATTGTAGAGGTGGGTGGGGTTGGTGAGGAAACTGCCGGCACTGTTGTCGCCCCAGTTCCAGCTGTACGCGTTGGCGAAGCGGCTGCTGTTATTGGTGGCGATATTCAACACACCTGTGCAGCCAATGGTATCACTGAGACTGAAGGCGGCGATGGGTTTGATGCGGGAGGTGAAGCTCACAGAAATGCTGTCGCTGCCGCAGCCATAGTCATTGCCGGCTACGAGCAGGATGCGGTAATTCGTTTGTGCTTCCGGGATAGTGATTACAGGGTTGGCAGTGGTATCTGTAAGCACACCGTTCAGGAACCATTGGTAGCGGGTAGTGTACAGGGTGTTGTTGGTGAGAGATGCCAGATACGGAACGCAGGCCTGCGGGTTGTTGAGTGTGAAGGCTGCCCGGGGTTTCGGGTTCATCTGCAGCACAGCACTGGCCGTATCGGAACAGCCCACCGCATTGGTGGCAATCAGCAGGGTGGTAAAGCTGAGGGGCAGCAGGGCATTGGCCGGCGCGGTAAAGCGATGGGTGAAGTTGCCGGAGGTGGCGCGTTGCAGGTTATCCACGAACCAGCGGTAATTCAGTCCGCTGTTATCGCCGGCCCGGCTGTTGTTGGTGAAGCTGATGGTGGTATCCAGCGTGCAGGTGCTGCCGTTACCCGGCGTAAATGCTGCTTCCGGGGTGCCCCACACGGTAAAGCGTACCTCGGTGCTGTCGGCACAGCCCTGTGCATTCACCGCAACAACTTTTACATAAAAGGTGCCGGCCCGGTTATACGTGTACTGTACACTGTTAGTGCCTGTGCGGATGATCAGCGGGTTACTCACCGTACTGTCATAAATGTACCAGGTGCTGTTTTCATTGGTAAGACCAGTTGCAGCAGCCTCCAGCGTAAAGGGCGCGCAGTTCACCGTGCGCAGGTTGGTCTGCAACCGGGTATCCGGGATCGCCAGCACCGTTACAAACTGTTCGGTGGTATCAAAACAAACCAGCCCGGAGCTGTTCGTACGTTCCGCCCGCAGGTAAATGCGGAAGCTGCCGGAGCTGTTGTAGATGTGTACGGGATTGGCGCCGGTACTGCTTTGCCCGTCGCCCCAGAGCCATACAAAACTGTTGGCGTCGGCCGACTGGTTGATGACCCTGACGGTATCGCCTTCACAATATACCGCGGCGGGCGTGCGGAAATCAGCGAAGGGCTTTCGGTAAACAGTAACCTGCCTGATCGCGGTCGTATCGCTGCAGCCATTGGTCATTTGTATGCGCACGGTAAACGTGCCGGAATCTGCATAGGTATGGGACACGACTACATCGGTATTGCCGGTAATGAGGGGTGCGCTGCCATCGCCAAAATCCCAGGTGTATCGGGTAGCGCCGCTGGTAGCATTGATGAATTGTACGGTATGCGGTGCACAACCAAAGAGGTCGCTGCCGTTTACATTCACCAGCGGCCGGATGATATTGGGCGCAATGCGGATATCCAGGGTTTGGGTATCGGCTCCGCATCCATTCACAGCGATGAGGGTAATGGTGAAAGTATCTACCTGGTTACCGATGTTGTAAGTATAATTCAGGCCACCGGTGCTGAACGTCGTATCCTTCTGCCCGTTCCCGAAATCCCAGTAGTAGGTACTGGCTGCTCCGAGTGAATTATTACTGATCTGCACGGTAAAGGGCGAACAGCCAAAAGTAGACACAACCCCGAACCGGGCGCTGGGCGGGGCCAGTACCCGGATGCTGTCGTACCAGTACGTGGTATCGCAGCCATTAAACGCTTTGAGCGTTACATAATAGGTGGTATCACTGAACACAGGACTGCTTAAAAAAGTAACCGGCCCCGGTTGTGGATCGGTGCTTTGCTGCCCGTTCCCGAAATCCCAGAAGAACTGAATATTCCGGAAATTGCTGGATACATTCCGGAAATCAACGGTAACGGGACCGCATCCCCCACCGCCGTTTTTGGTGAAACGGGCGGTAGAACCGGCGGCGGTGATGAACTGCACTTCCTGTGAGTCGGGCAGGCAGCCGAACGGACTGTTCACCACCAGTTTGATCACCACGGTATCATCGGCGTTGTTCATGGTGTAGCCGGGGAATGCACCGGTATTGTTCGTGCCGAATAAGGTACCGTCTGCAAACCATCTATAGGTGCCGTTCCTGTCAGGATAGGGCGTTACAGTCAGCACATTTCCCAGTACATACGGCACACAGCCCAGGGTACCTGTCGTGCTGAAATCGGCGTTGGCATTTTCTTTTACATCAATGAACACGGGGGTGCTGAAACTTCCTCTTGTTCCGCTGCAGAGGGTGGTGAAGGCAGCCCTGCGGTAGTAGGTGCTGACGCTGAGCACAGGGGGCGTATAGTCCAGACCGTTAGCGCCAGTGATATCTGTCCAGTTTATGCCGTCACTGCTCTGCTGCCACTGGTAGGCGGGTATCCCGTCACCGCCGGTGGCGGTCTGACCGGTGAGGGTGGCCGGTTGCGTGTTGATGCAAATGGTTTGACCGGGCTGAATGAGGTTGTTGGTAATCCCGTCTTTCACGGTTACCAGTAAAGTATCGGTATCGCTGCAGGCACCGGCGCTGAAGGTGTACACGAGGGGGTAGGTACCGGGGGTACCGGGGCTGAAACTACCATTCGTATTGATGAAGGGGTTGCCCGACCAGCTGCCGCCTGCAGGAAGCGCTGTAAATAACAGCGGATCGCCGTGCTGGCACACAGTGGTATCATTCCCGGCGGTGGCTACGGGAGGTTCAATTACCTGTACAGTTGCATTGACCGTGGTGTCGCCGCACTCGTTTGACACCCGGAGCTGAACAGGAAAGCTGCCGGTCTGGGTATAGGTAACGGTACCGGGTACTGCATCTGTTGAACTGCCGGGAGTACCGGTATTGAAAGTCCAGGCATACTGCAGGGGAGTGCTGCCATAGCAGGGAGAAACGGCCGCCGTGGGCTGGATGCTGCTGTTTACGCAAATATCACCGATGGGAGTGATGGCTGCCTTGGGTTTTCCCTTCACCACGAACGTATCTGTTTTGGTGGCGGGCAGACAGTTACTGGGGGAGATGGCCTGGCCAACCGTGAGTGAAATGGCGTATTTGCCCGGAGCTGAAAAAGAAAGTTCAGGGTTCGCACTGGTGCTGCTGGTGCCATTGATGAAGGCATACGGGGTGCCACCGTTGCCGCAACCCAGCGGATCGAGGTAGCTTACCTGCCAGGTATAGCTGTCGCCCAGGCAAAGACCGGGCGGTGAAGTATTCGTGATGGCTACGGTGGCGGATCCGCAGGCTTCCCGGCTGCTCATCGTGAAATCAGCTGTGGGCGGCAGGCGTACACAGATTTCCTGGGTGGTACTGTCCATTCCGCAGCGCTCATTGAAAACATAAATGGTGGCCCGGTAAGTGCCGGTGGTATTGAAAAACACCTCGAGTTGCTGGTCGCCGTTGGTCCACACGAAACCATTCAGCGGATTGTTGTTCAGCGAACCCAGGTTACCGTTCGTGATGGTATAGCCGGTGGAGGGTTCTATCTTCCATACCTGTTTACCTACATTATCACAGCTGGAGTTGCCGCCGCCCAGGGGCACCACCACACCACCGTAGGAAGAAGTGCTGAGAATATAAGCTGCGGAACCAGTACAAACGGAGGTGCCCGGCGCTACCCGGATCGAAGGACGTGGTTTACCTGAAACGTAAATGGGAATTACACTTACGCTGGTGAGATCGCAGGGATTTTCGATGGTGAGCGTGGCATTGAATGAGTTGGGGAAGAGCAGGGTTCCGTTACTGCTGGTATTGTTGCAGGAGGAGTACAGGAAGGTATGCACAACGGTATCCGGCGGAGGATGGCTGAACACCTGGGGCACACTGCCATCGTTTACGGATACTGTATAAATGGTTCCGGGGGCATTGTTCTGCGTACCCGAGATCACAAAGGCCAGTGAATCAGGGGTGCATACATTGGTATTGCCCAGACTGTTGAAACCGCCCGCGGGATTGGTACCCAGGAACACTGTGTATTTTTTGATACCGATGCATCCGGAAGGGCCGGTTACTTCCACCGTCATCTCTCTTGATCCGATGGTATAGGTATGCTGGATGATGCTTCCGGTGGGCCAGCTTGTAAAGCTCGTATCCAGCGTACCATCCCCCCATTTGATGGTGTAAGTAACATTGTTACTGATGGTACTGGAGTTATTAATAAACTGGTAGGTGTAGGAAGGCGTGTTCGTACATACTTTAAAAGTACTGTTGAATGCCGTAAAGGTTACCCCGGGGTCGGCATTGCCGATGGAAGCATCGGGGATTTTCCGGATGGTAACCGGTTGCGTAACGGAGTCTTTGCAGCCATAGAAATTAGTGGCCACCAGTTTTACATTGTACACCTGGCTGCCGGTGGTGCCGATGGCATTGAGGAACTGGTGCGCCGGGCTGGTGGCATTGGAACGCACACCATCCGTAAAATCCCACTGGTAGCTGTTTCGCAGGCCCGTGGAAAGATTTGTAAACTGGATGGGAATATTGCCGCATACATCATCCGGCGCAAAACTGAAATTGGTTACGGGCTTTTCATCACTCACGCGTACTATAATAAACATGGAATCGCGGAGCAGGCCGTTGCGGATCACCTGAACAGTGCTGTCTATTCCTGTAGTATTGTAAGTTATGGTATGGGCCCCGGCGGTATTGGCGGTAGCCGGGGTGCCCAGGCCGAACCGCCAGTCGATAGTCGTGTACCCGGTGGCGGTAGCAACATAATTCAGGGAGCTGCCTTTGCACACATATACCGTATCTCCCTGTGCCACAATTCGGCCATTCACCCGCATACCCGGGAATAGCTGGGCGTAACTGCCTGCTGAACAAAGCAGGAGGACGAGCATGATATGGGTAACTCTGTTCGTATGATGCATGCAGCTGCAGTTAGCAGGGCTTAAAAGTCAAAATCGCTTCAATATACGAATTTAATCAGCGGGGATGCCGGCCGGATAAGCGGGGGAGATGGATCCGGCTGGAACCATTCAACAGATACTGTACAGAAGGAAATGGCTGCCCTGATCCCTGTATCCGGCAAAAAAAATGCCACAATCATCCCTCCGGGATCAGAACTGGAAATAGATGAAGGAACTGCTGCTTTCCTGGCTCCAGATCAGTAACAGGATCAGTGCCGTCCACGCAAGTCCAACCAGCCACCAGGGTAATGTCAGGGCGGTGTCGATCACCTTTTTATCCCGCATAAACCAGTGGATGAGTACCATCCCTGAAATAATAATGGATACTTTCAGGATCGAGAGGGTGGTCAGCAGGGGTGCAGCTGACTGCCGCAACCCGGAGAGGGACGTGAGTATCGACCAGGCATCAGTAAAATTCGGCGCCCTGAAAAATACCCAAGTGATGTTGATCAGGAAGAAGGTAAAGAGTGTAATAGCAAAATTCCGGAGGGTTTTGGGTTTCAGGATTTCGGGTACGGGTCCGAGTACACCCACTTCACCCGGCGGGGTAGTGGCGATCGGTGCCACTTTATCTTTTCGTATATCCGCGATGGTTTTCTCCACCCACAGGTAAAAACCATGCAATCCGCCCCAAACCACAAAAGTCCAGTTGGCCCCATGCCACAATCCACCAATCAGCATGGTGAGCATCAGGTTGATATAGGTGCGGGCTTTACCCTTTCGGTTTCCGCCCATCGGGATATATAAATAGTCACGCAGCCAGGCCGATAGCGTGATGTGCCATCTCCTCCAGAAATCAGAGAACCCGATGGCGCCATAAGGATAGAGGAAGTTATCGGGTAAATGAAATCCAAAGCAGGCCGCGATGCCGATGGCGCAGGTGGAATAGCCGGCAAAGTCAAAAAAGATCTGCCCTGAGAAGGCCAGCACACCCATCCAGGCATCCAGTGCCGGGAGTTTGCCGGGTGCGCCAAAAACCTGGTCGGCCGGACCCGCCAGCATGCTGTCGGCCAGCACCACTTTCATAAAAAGTCCCAGCGATAGGGTAAACAGCCCTTTCATCAGCAATTCCCTGTTGGCCTGCACGGGCTGTTTGAATTGCGGAATCAGTTCACCCGGGCGTACAATCGGGCCGGCTACCAGCTGCGGTAAAAAAGTTACAAAAAGGGAGAAGTCCAGCAGCGAATTTTCCGGTTTGCCTTTGCGCCGGTACATATCAATGCTGTAAGAGAGGGTTTGGAAAGTATAGAAAGAAATACCCACCGGCAGGATGATATCCATTTTAGCCGGGTGATAGTTGAACCCCGCTGCATTGCAGAGTGCTGTGAAATTTTCCAGTAAAAAATTCCCATACTTGAAAAAGCCCAGCAATCCCAGGTTGCCGGCCAGGCTGATGAAGAGCAGCAGCTTGCGTTTAGCCCCGTTTTCTTCTGTTCCCAGTTTTTTCCCTACCACATAATCAATAATTGTAGACAGCCAGAGTAAAAGAATGAATGGCGGATTCCATGCCGCGTAAAAGATATAGCTGGCCAGCAGCAGGTTAATCTTTTTGGTCTTCCAGCTGAAGGGCAGGTAATGCAGCAGCAGGATAAACAGGAAAAAGACGATAAAGGTATAGGAGTTGAAAATCATGGCAGCGATTTGAATGGTGGATGAACCGGTTTCTTAAAGGGTTATTGTCGCGGGAATGTCCATCCCTTTTCTTTTTTCAGGATATCAATGAAGGCGCGTGTAAACAAAACGGCGTCTCCGGGCGACAGGTGCGACCATTCCGGGCAAATGAAATGATCGATGGCCGGATAATCACGGAAATGAATACCCGCACAGCCGGTTTCCGTTAAGAGTCTTTCCCAGTAAAGGTTACGGGGATATCCCTGCTGTTCACCCATCCAGTAGGGTCCGCTGGAGGGTGTCCGCACAAACAGTATCTGACCACCTCTTGCCCTGATTTTATCTACATCCGTTTTCACAACACCCATCAGTGAATCCAGGGGTTTGCCCGTGAGGGGCTTTTCATCCTTGCTGAGATCTGCAAAGAACTTCCAGATGTTCTGTACCTTTTGCTGCAGCAAGGTATCCGCCAGGAACTTCGGCGTCATCAGGCACTGGCGGTCGGCATTCACCCTGCCGAAATCCATCGGAAATATGGGAAACATGAACACGCCTTTCCGGCTGGGAATTTCCAGTTGGTTCAGGCAGGCGGTGAGGGATAACTGGTCTTTATCCAGCAGCACGAAATTGGATTCCAGTGCCCGGTTGATATAGAAACTGGCTTTCTGCGCCGGGGTCTCTCCCCGGTAATATTTGATCGCACTGCTGATTTCTCCGGCATTGTGCGGTGATGTGCTGAAGAAGAGTCCTTCCGTTACATCCACCACCAGCTTTCCTTTGAATTGTTCATCGGCGGCCAGGTCGTGCAGGGCGGGGAGTGGGCTGTTGCCTTCCTGCGCCAGCAGTACCGGTTCATCGCCGGTCAGTGCCCGCCAGGTTTCGGTATCCAGGTCGTACTTGATCCGGGAGGAACCTATGAAAACGGTGGACTGGTTTTGCGGAAGGTACACTTTTGAACGCTTGTGCGCCCACAATGGACCGCTATCATCATAGGAGAGGGTGATGCCTTTAGCGCGGAGGATGAATTCCCAGGTAAGAATGGATACCACGGTAAGGAGCAGCATGAGGATGGCTGCCTTGCTGAAATGAGCAGTGGACATAGCAGTTGGTCTTGGTTAACAGGCCCGGATCATTGCTGTCCGGGTAAAAAATCCTGAGGAAACAGAGGTGAAAAAAATATAATACTTTTTGAAAATATGTAATTGCCCCGGAAAATCAAAGGAATCACCGTATTTTATTTGCCGGTTGCCGGATCAGTATTCCGGACTGGTAACCACTGATCCGGTAACTGTCTGCGTAAGGAATTTCATCCGTGCCTTTGCCGGAACGGTTTCTATCCTGCAGTCGGATCATCAGAAAGGAAACCTGCAGGGAATCGCCCTGTAAGCTGTAGCGGTCAATGATCGTATTGTTCTGAACGGTGAATGCACCATGCAGGCTGTTGCCGAGCAGGTAACTATCCAGTACGATTCCGTTTTGTTCATCAATCACCCAATGTCCGTTCGCACTGTCTACCGGTTTCAACAGGTATGGGCGTTGATCGTTCCCCTCGCTGCCATAGCGTATCAGCCAGGAATAGTGTCCCGGGCTGTCTGCCGGTTTCACCAGCAGTTCCATGGCAAATGTTTTGGGAGCTTTTCCTGCCACCCTCCACTCCAGCTCACCCTTCCAGTGGCCGATGAAAGCTGCTGGCAAAGTGGTTGAAAGCTGGCAATGGCCAGAGCGGCAGATCAGTATGAACAGGATAATGAAACCTGCACGCATAGAGACTGTTTATGCTTTCAGTACCCCCAGTTCTTTACCTGTTTTGGTAAATGCGGCAATGGCCTGGTCGAGGTGTGCCCGGGTATGTGCCGCGCTGAGCTGCACCCGGATGCGGGCCTTGCCCTTGGGAACCACGGGGAAGAAGAAGCCGATCACATAGATGCCTTCTTCCAGCAATCGCGCAGCCATTTGCTGGGCCAGCACCGCATCATACAGCATGATGGGTACAATGGGGTGTTCACCGGGTTTGATATCGAAGCCGGCAGCAGTCATCTGCGTCCGGAAATATGCCGTGTTTTCAGCCAGCCGGTCGCGCAGTTCGGTGGTTTCACTGAGCATATCCAGTACCGCGATACTCGCACCCACGATGCTGGGGGCCAGGGTATTCGAAAACAGGTAAGGCCGGCTGCGCTGGCGGAGCATTTCAATGATTTCTTTACGGCCGGAGGTAAAGCCGCCGCTGGCGCCGCCCAGGGCTTTACCCAGGGTGCCGGTGATGATATCAATCCGGCCCATCACCCCGCGGTATTCGTGGGTGCCCCGGCCGGTTTTACCCAGGAAGCCGGAGGAGTGGCATTCGTCAATCATTACGGCTGCATCATACTGATCTGCCAGTGCGCAGATGGTATCCAGCTGCGCGATGGTACCGTCCATGCTGAAAGAGCCGTCGGTTACAATCACACGGCTGCGCAGGTGGGCGGCTTCTTTCAGTTTGGCCTCCAGGTCGGCCATATCATTGTGCTCATAACGGAACCGCTGGGCCTTGCAGAGCCTTACACCGTCAATGATACTGGCATGGTTCAGGGCATCGCTGATGATGGCATCCTGCTCATTGAAGAGCGGTTCAAAAACACCCCCGTTGGCATCAAAGGCAGCCGCGTAGAGAATGGTATCTTCTGTTCCGAGAAAGGCGGATATTTTCTGTTCCAGCTCCTTGTGGATATCCTGCGTACCACAGATAAAACGCACGCTGCTCATTCCGTAGCCACGCTGGTCGATGTATTGTTTGGCTGCTTCCAGCACTTTGGGGTGGGAGGATAAGCCGAGGTAATTGTTGGCGCAGAAGTTGAGTACTTTTTTTCCGTTAACGGTAATCTCAGGTCCCTGCGGACTCGTAATGATTCGTTCTTTTTTCAGGAGGCCGGCGGCTTCAATCTCCTGCAGCTCGGCAGCGATCCGTAGTACAAGGGCTTCGTTCATATTGGCAGTGTTAGATGCAAATGTAGGCAGGCCTTTCTTTCGCCGGCCCGGAACTTCACCAAATTTTAACATAGCGGGTTTTTATCCGCCGGCACTTACCGCTATTTTCGTAGTACCGGCAAAACCAACACTAAACATGAAGCGCTCGGCCATTCTCCTGTTCCTCCTGCTCCTGGTTTCGGGCGCGGTCCTGTTGCTTACGGCAAGCACGGTACCAGGTTCCGCCCGGCCTTCCTGTGGCAACCGCTGCAAAACCGATCAACGGTCTGCTCCCCGGATACACTGGAATTTCCTCACTTCGTCCCTTTTTCCCGCGGAAAGCTGAATATTTTTGCCTTTCCTGTAACTTTTATTCCCCGCGGCCGTATTATGGGTACTTTCCGGTGCTGATACCAGCCAACTGTATGACAGAGAGAGAATACAATCAATGCGTTCAGCTGTACGCCGACAGTGTGTACCGCTTCATCCTCAAAAACCTGGGGCATGAAGAGGATGCACGGGATGTGGTACAGACGTCCTTTGAAAAACTGTGGATCAACCGGGAACAGGTGGAGCATGCAAGGAGTAAGAGTTATCTGTTTACCGTGGCATACAACCAGATGATTGACCATATCCGCAAGCATAAGCGGGTGGTGCTGAAAGCTGATTTTACCGCGGAAACACTGGTTACGCGCCGCCAACCCACCGGGAATACGGCCAAAATGCTGCAGGAAGCACTGGCCCGGCTGAATGAAACCCAGCGCAGCCTGGTGATGCTGAAAGATTATGAGGGATACAGTTATGAAGAAATCGGCCAGATCATGGGCCTGAGCGACAGCCAGGTAAAAGTGTATCTCCACCGGGCCCGGCTGCAGCTGCGCGATTATATTGTGAAACCCGAAAATATTCTATGACCCTGGTTAAGATCGAGTGATCATAATTCCGGGACTGATTAAAAAAATTACCATGCCTGTCACCCGCCACGATTACGAACACTGGTTCCTGCTCTACGTGGACAATGAGCTCACGCCGGCGGAGCGTGCGGAGGTGGAAGCGTTTGCGGAAGCAAACCCCGACCTGGCCGAAGAACTGCAACTACTTCTTGGAAGCCGGCTGCAGGTTGAAAATGTTTCATTTCCGGGTAAGGAATTGCTCCTGAAACAATCCCTGCCGGATGCGGTTAGTGAAGAACAATTGCTGTTATTACTGGATCAGGAACTTTCCCCGGCAGAAACTGAATCCATTACTGCCCGCATACAGGCTTCCCCGGAAATCACCGCTGCGTGGGAGCTGTTGCAGCAAACCAAACTGCAGCCGGAAGCCGGTGTCCTTTTTCCGGATAAGCAATCACTTTACCGGAAGGAATCCATGCGTGTGGTGCCCCTGCGCTGGTGGCAGCTCGCTGCCGCGGCCATGCTGATCGGCGCCGGGCTTTGGGGTACGGTGCAGTGGATGAACAGGGAACAGTTGGATAGCAGATGGCAGATGGCGGATGGCAGGAAGAAAACAGGGAATGATGAACAGGGAATGACGAACAGGGAACAGAAAAGCTCGAATGAGATCGTGTCTTCCGGTCAACCATCAACCACCAACCGTCAACAAAAAGATGGCGGGAATGCAACTCAGAACAGGGAACAGGGAATGATGAATGAAGTAGCGTCTTCCGGTCAACCATCAACCGTCAACCGTCAACAAAAGGATGGCGGATGGCAGGTGACGGATGGCAGGAAGCAAACAGGGAATGATGAACAGGGAATGATGAACAGGGAACAGAAAAGCTCGAATGAGATCGTGTCTTCCGGTCAACCATCAACCATCAACCGTCAACAAAAAGATGGCGGAGTGCAGATGGCAGATGGCGGGAATGCAACTCAGAACAGGGAACAGGGAATGGTGAATGAAGTAGCTTCTTCCCGTCAACCATCAACCGTCAACCATCAACTGGCTGAACAGGGAATGACGAACAGGGAACAAGGAATGACGAACGAGGTGGCGTCTTCCCGTCAACCATCAACTATCAACCCTCAACCGGCTGAACAGGGAATGGTGAACAGGGAACAAGGAATGACGAACGAGGTGGCCTCTTCCGGTCAACCGTCAACCGTCAACCGTCAACTTTCCTCCGGTGGCAGCAGTGATGTTGTGTATGCTTCTTTCGATGAGGACGATGATGAAGACCGCCCCCGGAAATCGAAAGTGGGCGCTTTTTTCAGGAGAGCCAAACGTGTATTTGAACGTAAAACCAAAATAAAAACCGGCAACAGCGAGGATGTGCGCATCGCCAACATGACCTTTGCCATGCATTAGCAGGCACGCTAACCCTGCCGGGTATCCTTTTAAATAGTATAACATGAAAAAGCTGTTCATTGTAATGGCCCTGGCACCCTTTTGCGGAGCCGGTGCACAAACCCCGGAATCGACTGACAGTATCCGGGTGGGTAATATGATCATTGTAAACAAAGGGGCGAAAACCAATCCGCCGGCTGCAGTATCGCAGGATACGGTGCCCGGGCAGCCCGGCGATACCATCCGGGTGGGCAATATGGTGATCCGCACGGGCGGTAGCCGGGGATACGACCAAGGCGTGTTCGACCGCATCCGGGAACGCCGCCGCCGTAAGGAAGGCCGGCAGTCTAACGTAAGTACCAACTGGCTCATCCTGGACCTGGGCTTTTCAAACTATATCAACAAGACCAGCGATTACAGCAGTGCGGGTACCGGGGGCTACTTATATAACCGCCCCGGTGCAGCCCCCCTGGGTGAAAGCGATTTCGAACTCAGAACCGGAAAGAGCATCAATGTAAACATCTGGTTTTTCATGCAGCGTCTGAACCTGGTGAAACATCATGTAAACCTGAAATATGGTTTGGGGCTGGAACTGAACAATTACCGGTATCGTACCCAACTGAGTTATCTGAAGGAGAATCCTTTTGTAAGCGGGGTGGCGCCGGCTCCGGTTATTATCCGTGATTCTGTTTTCTTCTCCAAGAACAAACTCGCGGCTGATTACCTCACGGTGCCGGTGATGCTTAATTTCTGCACCAATCCCTACAATCATAACCGCGGCTTCAGCCTGAGTTTCGGCGTAAGCGCCGGATTCCTCTACAGCCAGCGGAATAAACAAATCAGTGATGAGAGGGGTAAAGTGAAGGCCAAAGACGGCCTCGGCCTGGAACAGTTCAAGTTTTCCTATATCGGGGAGATCGGGATGGGACCGGTTAAACTCTATGGCTCCTATTCTCCCGCCAGCTTCTACAGAAAGGGTCTGGATATGCGGCCCTATACCCTGGGTATCCGCCTCAGCAGCTGGTAACCCTGTCGCTGCAAACAGTATCAAAGCATAGCCATGCAGGCTGTATCCGTACCGGATACAGCTTTTTTTTGTTCGCTAAAAGGATGTTGATCAGTGTAATTGTACAATAGCGACCCTCTGCCGATGCTTAGCTTTTTCACAGTAGCGGAAGAACGGACATTTCAGCTATTTTTTGCAGCCTTGAATTTTTTGTTTCTTTTTTATTTCAAGACAAAAAAGAAAGCAGGGTAACTGCTATGATTAGAAAGGTTTTAAGATTAAAATACCTTATACTATGTTAACTGTTTTTCAAAAATTAAAAATATTTTTGGCTGGCACAGCGTTTGTATATTTCTGTGCAACCAGTTAGTTATGAAGACCCCCGCATTATACGCCTTCCTCCTCCTGCTGCTGGCACCGCTGATGGCCTTCATGCCGGCACCGCATACACGTAAAGCCGTAAAGGTTCGTACTGCCCATTTCCGGGGTACCCCCCTGGCCGGCACCGACTATTCCATCGTGGTGGATAAAAGTGATTATGAGTTGAAAGTATATGATGATGAGGGCTGGTATGCCACTTACCCCATTGTTTTCGGCAGCAAGGACCTCAGTGATAAAATGCGGGAAGGGGATAAGCGTACCCCGAACGGAAAGTTCAAGGTTATTCTTAAAAAAATTCATCCGAAATGGGGGCCTGAGTTGCTGCTGGATTATCCGGGACCCGAACATGTGCAGCTGTTCCAGGAACGCAAGCAGAAAGGACTGATTCCCAGGAATGCCCGCATCGGCGGCGGTATCGCCATTCACGCCACCCGGCCTGAGGAGGAATGGACCGTGGATAATTTCTATAACTGGACCGATGGATGTGTTTCGGTTAAGTATACCGAAATGAAAGAACTGTACGATTATATTCCCGCAGGTACTCCGGTCACTATTCAGCCCTGACGCTTATTCCCTTCCGGTTTTACCTTTTTCATTGAGAAACAACAGGCTTCCATCCCCATAACTCAGGAAACGGAAGTCGTTTTCCAGCGCATACCGGTAAATCTTTTTCCAGTCATCGCCCACAGCGGCCGCCACGAGCAGCAGCAGGGTGGATTGCGGCTGGTGGAAATTGGTGATGAGGGCACCCGCCATCCGGTACCGGTAACCCGGTGCAATCAGGATCTGGGTAGGGATGATCAGCCGTTGCATCTGTTGCCGCTCCATCCAGTTGAGTAAAGCTTCCAAAGCCTCCGCCCGGCTGAGTTCTGTTTGTGAAAGCGGCGTTTCATACGGTTCCCATTGACCCACCGGCAGTTTTTCCTTATCCAGGGCGGGTTGGAGGTGCAGCTTAACGCCCATCCAGTACAGGCTTTCCAGCGTGCGCAGGGAAGTGGTACCCACCGCCGTAATCAGGTTGCCGGCGGCTCCTGCCAGGGCGCGGATGCTGGCAAGCTCCACATCCATCCATTCACTGTGCATTTCGTGCCCCTCCATGGAGGCGGCTTTCACCGGTTTGAAAGTGCCTGCACCTACGTGGAGGGTAACGTAAGTATGGTCAATCTTTCTTTCAGCAAGGCTGCTGAAAATATGACCGGTAAAATGCAGTCCGGCCGTGGGAGCTGCCACACTTCCTTCCTGTCTTGCAAAAATGGTTTGGTAACGGGTACGGTCAGCCGCTTCTGTTTTGCGCTTGATATAGGGGGGCAGAGGCATATCCCCGAAAAGACCGAGCATCTCGGCGAAAGTATAGTCTGCCGGTTCCCAGGATAATTCCACCACATAGGCATCGGGCAGTTTTTCGGTGAGCCTTGCCTGTATTCGGATCGGTTCGCCATCAAAGACGGCTTCTTTCACCAAAGGACCTTCCTTCCATTTACTCGCGCCCCCGATCATGCATTTCCAGCGAACGCTCCCTTTTTTGGACATAATCACGGCATAGTCGCCCAGCGATTCAAAGGGTTCAAGGCAGAAAATTTCAATCATTCCGCCGGATGCTTTCTGAAAAAGAATCCGCGCCTGGATTACTTTGGTATTGTTGAAAACCAGCAGTGAATTTTCCGGAAGATGGACAGCCAGGTTCCGGTAAATATCTTCCCGGATATTTCCATCCCGGTAGACCAGCAGTTTGGAAGCATCGCGCTCCGGTAAAGGATGCGCGGCGATGCGTTCATCCGGTAACGTATAGGTATAATCGCTGATAGAGATGTTTCGGGGATGCATCGGGTACTTTATTAAAGCAGGAAGCTGCTTACGGAGGCCATCCATTTTTCATTTTCTTTATCACAGAGGGATTCATGGCCGGATTGTTCATAGACCACCAGTTTTTTCTTGCCGGCCAGTGCGTTGAATACCGCATCGGTTTCTTCCTGCAGCACCCGGGGATCATGACGGCCCCACTGTACCAGGGTGGGGATATTGATGCGGCTGGCAAACCGGGCAGGCTGGTGATTAAAGGCCCAGGTACCGGTTACCACACTACCCCAGAAAGTAACAAAAGTGCCCAGCGGTTCACCGGGAAGTCCCATCAGTTTGATGCGGCCTTCCGCCGCCTGGTGCAGGGAGGCAAAGGGCATTTCTAGGATGAGCCTGGAAGGTTTCAGTTCCGGGTACTGGTCCATGGCCGCCGTAATGGCCGCCGCGCCCATGGAAATGCCCCATAAAATGATGGGTTGGTCTGTTTTACTGCGTATGTATTGATATGCCAACAGTACGTCCTCACTTTCTTTATACCCGATGGTACATTCCTTTCCTTCACTGCTTCCGTGTGCCCTGAAATCGACCAGCAGGGTGTGGAATCCCAGTTGCCGGAAGCCCGCGCTTTCATCCAGTACGGCTGTTTTCCGGGCGCCATGGCCGTGAAAAAGGATCACCGTTCCCCTGGCTGCAGGTTGGGCAGTAGGGATATACCAGGCATCCAGCCGGATACCGTCACGGGTAGTAAGGGTTACGCTTTCAAAGTTTGAATCCGGCACCTGGTTCAGTTGCTTGTATGCTTTGGCGCCGAACAGGATATCCCGGATCACCGGCCAGCCTTTTCCGCCAGCCTGGGCATGTACCGGCTTTTCTGCGTGCTCGTAAAAATGAGTAAACTTATAGGCATGAAATGCCGTAATGATGTTCAGCACTACAAAGAGTACCAGCAGGGTACGCAGCGTTAACCGGAGTATTTTTTTCATGCAATCGGCAGCTTATGTTCCCGGACTACCGGGTTGAACAGCTGCAAATCTAAACAGCTTTCGGCAGCGGCCGCTGATTTTTTGATAAAGGGCCAGCATGGTTTCATTGCTGTAAAACATGCCGTACTGCAGGATGAAGGTAACCGACATGGCATACACCATCAGGAAACTGTAAATGCCCAGGTGCATGATGAAACAAAGCAGGAGGGTGAGGGTGCGGGTTTTCCGGAAAATCACCAGCACCGGGAAACCCAGTTCCAGTGCCAGGGTGCCGTAATTGATGATATAGAGCAACCATACCGGGGCTTCCACAAAGCGGCCGCCGGAGGCAAAGAGCGAATAGCGGTCGTCGTTCAGAAAATAATGCAGGGCGGTGCCGTTCTGCCAGTAAGGATCAAAGGTTTTGAACAATCCCGCCAGGAAATACACCAGGCAAAGATTGAGGATGATGGACCAGGAGGCCAGGTTGCTCAGCAGGTTATACAACCTTTCCTGTTTTTCCGGCAGGGGTGTGCGTTTCCGCAGGGTAAAATAAGAAAAGGTATTGGCAAAAGACAGGTAAAACAATAACAGCATGGCCATCTCATCTCCGCTGTTGGAAAAGCGGTTGTTGAGGTGATACAGCAGTGTCATGGTGCCGAACAGCGCCATTGAAGTGAGGTTGCGGCCGATCC
>WBZP01001856.1_pt1 | contig 25146 bp, 27 predicted proteins | sample 5204301 | NCBI WGS metagenome assembly WBZP01 (sample SAMN12412401, study PRJNA552823) | activated sludge metagenome | isolation source: activated sludge from nitrification reactor of wastewater treatment plant... | place: USA: Pennsylvania | collected 2017 | reverse complement strand
TTGCGAAGGGCTCGGCTGTAGATACCGAAACTCGGTGTGTCGCCAGGGGACTGGCGGCGATCCGGTCGGCGCGTCCTGCCCATCAACAGCCCACTACGCAAACCCATCAACCAAACCTGTGCGCAGGGTAGCGTCCCGTGGAGTGGTGTAGTTCGGATCGGTGAACCATCTGGTTCGTGATCAACGAGTTGTGTTGTATGTTAGGCGCTTTCGAGTTCGGGTGTCAACGATTCCGGTGCGGCGTGTTGTGAAGCAGCGCGTTCTTTGGCGGCGATGACCACCCGCAGTTCGTCCATGGAGACATCGGAGACGTAGCGGCGCGTGACCTGCCACTCGTCGTGCGCCTCGATCACCACCGCCGTCGCCAACCGCAGGAATGCCGCCGGGTTGGGGAAGATCTCCACGACATCGGCGCGTCTTTTGATCTCCTTGTTCAACCGCTCGATCGGGTTGTTCGACCAGATCTTCTGCCAATGCGCCTTCGGGAACACCCGGAACGCCAACACGTCGTGCTTGGCCTGACGCATCATTGCCGCGACCTTCGGGAACGACTCGGCCAGAGTGTCGGCGACCTGATCCCACTGCGCGGCGACGGCATCGGGGTCGGTGTGGGCGAAGACGGTCTTGATCGCCGCCATCACCGGCGGCACATGCTTCGCCGACACCGCCGAGCCCACATTCCGCATGAAATGCACCCGGCACCGCTGCCATGACGCACCGGTGAATTGTTGAGCCACAGCAGCTTTCAGCCCGGCGTGGGCATCGGAGATCACCAGATGCACCCCCGCCAACCCGCGGGCCCGCAGGCCGGCCAGGAACTCCCGCCAGAAGTCGAAGGACTCACTGTCCCCGACCGCGGTCCCGAGAACCTCGCGGGTTCCCTCGATCGACACCCCGGTCGCCACCACCAGGGCGTGAGAGACCACGTGCGCGCCGACACGCACCTTGCAGTACGTCGCATCCAGGAACACATACGGGAACGTGGTGTGGGTCAACGTGCGTTCCCGGAACCGGGCGATCTCGGTGTCCAGTCCGCCGCAGATCCGCGACACCTCGGACTTGGAGACCCCCGAGCCCACACCCAACGCGGCCACCAGATCATCGACATTGCGGGTCGACACACCGTGGACGTAGGCCTCCATGATCACCGCGTGCAACGCCTTGTCGATCCGCCGGCGCCGCTCGAGCAGGCTCGGGAAGAACGAACCAGAACGCAGCTTCGGTATCTGGACTTCGACGTCGCCACTGGTGGTGGCAACGGTCTTGGGCCGGGTCCCGTTGCGGTGCGTCGTGCGCGCCTCGCTGCGCTCATACCGGCCCGCACCGAGGGCCTCAGTGGCCTCGGCGTCGATCAACGCCTGCAGCCCGGCGCGGATCAACTCGGCGAACACGCTCGCCGGGTCAGCGCTCTTGAGTGCGTCAAGCTGGGTGATCAGGGCAGAATGGTCGTGGGTCATCGCGTGGTTCCTTTGGTCGAGTCACTTGGTAGGTAACTCGCTCATCACTACGCGATGGCCCACCCACAAACCCGGAACGACACGCCCGAGCTGCGGCTACCCCGCCTCACCGAATTCCCACCACCCCAAGGGACTTAGCCGTGCGCAGTTCGCGAACACTATGTTGACGACGGTTGAAAATCCGGCCCGTCGCGACGGGCTGAAAGGCAGGCCACCCAATCAGATTGGATGGGTGGTCTCCTTGAAGACTGAGCCTTGATTGTCGGCTGCCAGGTGAAAGGGACCACTTCAGAGCTGGTTTTGCCATGAGCATGGGACCACCTGTTTGCCATTGATGGGACCACCTGGCTGGCGGGTTTGCCAGGCTCGAATACTTTCACGCCCTGGGTGCGATGGCGCTTTCGATATTTCTCGGCACTTGCGAGAGACAGACAGCTGCGCTCCTTGTCGGGCCCGTCTGTCTAGAAACTATTCAGGTGCTTCGGTTCGGCACCTCATCGGCAGGGTGTGTCGTCACCGAACCTCGTCCTGAGGTTGCCCAGCGGTGGTGTATCGGCTGAGGATGTCCGAGAGGTTGAGGGCGGGTGGAGTTGGGCGTAGTGCGCGTTGTTGTACTGCGATGAGGTGCTCGTCGACAATCTGCGTGGCCTGGGGTGAGTCACCGGATTCCAGCGCATCAATGAGTGCGGCGTGTTCGGCGATGCTGCGGTCTTGGTTGTGGTCGTGTCCGTGGACGGCGATGATGAGTGCGCAACGCAGGGCTACCTCGGATATGTACTTGTGCAGGAGGCGATTTGAGGTGAGTTCGGCCAGCAGGATGTGGAACTCGACACCTAGTCGGTCTGACACGGGGTAGTTGTTTTCGGCGCTGGCGCGCTGCTCCAGCTCGATATGGGCGCGCAAGCGTTGACCCATGACGGGATCCCAGTTGTCTGCCAGTAAGGCCACGACGTCTTTTTCCAGGCACCGACGAACGTGGAAGGTTTCCGCGGATTCTTCTGGTCCGGGCAGGGCGACGGTCGCCGACTTTCCTTTGCCGGTTTCCACAAGTCCCTCGGATCGCAGCCGCGCCAGAGCCTCGCGGACAATCGTGCGGCTGACACCGAGGCTGGCGCCGAGGGAGTCCTCGGGCAGCTTGGTGCCCGGCTGCAACGCGTTTTCGATGATCGCGGTGCGCAACGACAGGTAGACATCTTCACGCCGGTTTCCCACACCCCTACGGTATACCGAAGCTGATGTTGAGGGGATACCAAAGTTGACCATGGCGTTACCTAGTGACACATGCTCGCAACACACTAAGCCCAATAATTTCGGTACACGATTTGCGTATACCGAAATGAGATATCTGTGGATACTGAAGTGGTCGAGGTCAGCCTCAATGCGCAACAGTTGGATCTGATGGACCGGTCGATCGCGGTCGGTGAGGCCGCCGACCGAGAGTCGTTGATCAGGCTGGCGTTGGCCGAAACCGCCGGTGGGGTGATCGGAAAGCGGCCGATACCGGGTCTCGATGTCCAGTGGACGGTGCTGGCGGATTCGATCGGTGCTCCGCCGCTGCGGGAAGTGCTCAGCCAGACCGTTTTGGAACCGGGTACGGGCAAGGCGATCGAGCTGAAGGCCGGTCAGCTGCTGCGGATCGAACAGATCACCGGCGGTCAGTGTGTGGACTTCAACTGCTTTTCGATGGCTGATTACCGCGAGTACATGCATGCCGGGCGAACCCGCACCATGCATGGCATCAACCCGACGTCCGGAGACTTTCTATGGTCGGCGCCGCCGCGTGAACGCCCGATGATGTACATCCTGGCCGACACCGCCGGATGCAACGACGTCATGTTCCCGCGCTGCAGCGCGAACATGTACGAATCGCAGTGGGGCTTCGCCAATCACACCAACTGCGCAGACATCCAGGCCGAAGCCATCCGGGAATACGGTCTGACCCCCGACGACGTCCATGATTCGTTTAACCTCTTCATGGCAACCCGGGTGGACGGGGCCAGGCCCGTGATCGTCCGCCAAGCCACCCAGCCCGGTGACCATGTCGAACTGTTGGCACTGATGGACGTCCTCGCCGTTCCGAACGTGTGCGGCTCCGACGTGCAGTTCACCTCGAACTTCTCCATCGATCCGGTGCGGACCACCGTGTTACGCGCCGCTGTCGACGACCTCGCCGCGGTGCCGCCGTGCCCGGTGTACCGAACACAACGCTGCCCCGATCAGTATCGCCAGCCGACCATCCGCACGGATCGGCGCCTGCACCGCGACCCGGAATACGTCGCGTCCTTCACCAACGTGCCGCTGTCGACGACCACCGTGTCCGTCCTGCTCAGCGAGCAGGAGCGTGCCGCGCTGAGCCGGGTCGGGCGGTGGGAAACCTACGCAGACAACGCCGCCGCGTTGCGTGATGTGTTCTTCAGCTGGTGGGTGACAAGCCATGAACACCGCTGAGTCACCCGCCGGGGTCACCGTGGTCGACTTCGACGCCATCTCTTCCTACGAGCGCTACAAGCTCATGGCGAGTCTGATCGTGCCGCGCCCCATCGCGCTGATCACCACCATTGGTGATGACGGCGTGGTCAACGCCGCACCATTCAGCATGTTCGCCATGGTCGCCGAAGATCCCCCCCTGGTAATGGTGAGCATCAACCGGCACGACGGTGAGCGCCGCAAAGACACCGCCCGCAACATCGATGAGACACAGGAATTCGTGGTGCACATCTCCGATGAGTCGATCGCCGAACAGATGCACCGTTGCGGCGAGGCTGTCCCTCCTTGGTGCAGCGAACCGGACATGGTGGGGCTTTCGGTGGTCGATGACACCGTTGTGCGGCCACCGCGCCTGGCGGCAGCACCGGTGGCGTTCGAATGCACACTGCACCAACGCATCGACATCGACAGCCGACACATCTACTTCGGCCGGGTGCTGCGCATGCACGCACGTTCCGGCCTCGTCGATACCCAACGGTGGCGTGTGCACCTCAACACGTTCCACCCGATCGGCCGGTTCGGCGCCAGCTTCTACCTGACCTCGCGTGACAGATTCAGCCTCAACGGCGACAACGAAAGTGGAATCGATGAAATCTGACTATTGGAAATGGATTTCGGCTGCCGCCATGGTCGCCGTGACCGCAACGTCTATCAGCGGATGTGCGACGCCAGACTCATCGACACCAGATGGGGCACCCCGCCCTGATCTGACGGTCGGGGCGGTGGACCTCTCCGAGGTCTGTCCGGCCACGATCACGGTGCAGACCGACTGGAACCCACAAGCCGAACAGGGCGGACTCTTCGAACTCCTCGGGGACAACCCAGTCATCGACCGGACGACGGCCAGCATCACCGGCCCGTTGATGACCCGCGGCGAATACACCGGTGTCGACCTGCAAATCAGGGCCGGTGGGCCCGCCATCGGTCAGCAAGCGGTCAGCGCCCAGATGTACACCGACCCCACCATCACACTCGGCTACGTCAACACCGACGAGGCAATCCGTCTCGCCGCATCCATGCCCACCACCGCCGTCTTCGCCCCGCTGGAGATCAGCCCCCAGATCATCATGTGGGACCCCCGAACCTGGCCCGACGTGCACACCATCGCCGATCTGGGCCAAACCGGCGCCACCGTCCGCTACTTCGGCGGTGCCACCTACATGGACTACCTCGTGTCCGCCGGGTTACTCGACCGTCAACAGATCGACGGCGGTTACGACGGCACCCCGGGCAACTGGGTTGCCGCCGCCGGCAAAGACGCCCAACAGGGCTTCGTCGGCGTCGAACCCTACGTCTACGAACACGAACTCGACACCTGGACTAAGCCGGTGCGCTACCAGCTGATCCACGACACCGGCTACGCCATCTACCAAAACGCTCTCTCGGTACGCACCGACGAACTCGACGGGCTCGCGCCGTGTCTCAAACAACTGATTCCGATCATGCAGCGCGGCAGCGTCGACTACCTCAACAGCCCCGACCGGGCCAACGCCCTGATCCTCCACGCCGTCGACACCTTCGACAACGGCTGGATCTATAGCAGCGGAGTCGCGAACCACTCCCACCAGATGATGAGCCGACTCGGCCTGGTCGGCAACGGAAACAACGCCACCCTCGGCGATCTCGACCTGGACCGGATCCAACACATCCTCGACATCACCACGCCCATCTTCTCTGCCCACGGCAACCCCGTTCCAGCCGAACTGGCCGCCGCCGGACTTGCCACCAACGACTACATCGACCCCACCATCGGAACAGGCAACCCATGACCGCACCCCAGACAACCAGCCTGATCCAATTCAACGACGTCGACGTCACCTACCCAGGAGGCAAGACGGCCCTGACCCGCATCAACCTCGCGATCAACAGAGGCGAATTCATCAGCGTCGTAGGACCTTCCGGATGCGGCAAAAGCACACTGCTGCGGTTAGTTGCACAGCTCACCACACCCTCGGCAGGCACGGCATCCATCGCCACCGACCAGATCGGATTCGTCTTCCAAGACCCGACCCTACTGCCCTGGCGCACCGTGGCCGGCAACGTCGCCCTACTCGCAGAACTCGACGGCCAACCCCGAGCCACACGCACCGCCAACGCCCAAACAGCCATCGACCTCGTCGGGCTCACCGGGTACGAAAACTACCTGCCTCGCCAACTCTCCGGCGGCATGAAAATGCGGGCCTCGCTGGCCAGGGCCCTCACCCTTGACCCAGAGGTGTTCCTCTTCGACGAACCGTTCGGCGCACTCGACGAGATCACCCGAGAACGCCTCGCCGATGAACTCCTGCAACTGTTCGGCCAGCGTCGACTAACGGGACTATTCATCACCCACTCCGTCACCGAAGCGGTGTACCTGTCCACCCGCGTCATCGTCATGTCGGCCAGCCCCGGCACCGTCGTCGAGTCCTTCGACATTCCCTTCGGCAACCAGCGAGACAGCCAACTACGGTTCAGCGCACCCTTCGCCGAACTCTGTGGGACCGTATCAGAAGCCCTGCGGGCAGGAAATCCCCAATGAAACAACGGCTCTCGTCATACACACCGCCAATCGCGGTGCTGGCCGCGCTAACCGGGCTGTGGTACCTGGCCAGCTACCTGCTGCTGTCCCCGAACCGGCGGTTCCTGATGCCACCACCACATGTCATCGTCGCGCACGGATTCTCGCGCGACACCCTTGCCGAACTGCTTCCCGCGCTCTCGCAAACCGCCCTCATCTCAGCCGTCGGGTTGGCCATATCGATCGCGGTAGGCGTCACCTGGGCCATCGCGATGTCCCAGGCCCCCTGGATCCAACGCTCACTGTTCCCCTACGCAGTCGTCCTGCAATGCATTCCGGTCCTCGCGTTGGTCCCACTCATCGGATTCTGGTTCGGCTACGGATTCCCGGCCCGAGTGATCGCATGCGTCATGGTGGCGCTGTTCCCGATGGTGTCCAACACACTATTCGGGCTGCAATCCGTACCGGCCAGCTTCCGCGAAATGTTTCGCATCCAAGGCGCTTCCCGATCGACAACGCTGCTCAAACTTGAACTCCCCACAGCCATGCCCGCCATCCTGGCCGGCATGCGAATCTCGGCCGGACTCTCAGTCGTCGGCGCCATCGTTGCCGATTTCTTCTTCCGCCGAGGTCAAGTCGGGCTCGGCGCCCTGATCAGCAACTACCAGTCCCGGGTCCAAACCCCACAGCTCTTCGCCGCCATCGGACTAGCCTGCCTGTTCGGTGTCATCGTCTTCTGGGCGTTCGGCTGGCTAGCCCACCGGCTCGTGGGCAAATGGTCACCCACGCAGTAGCGGGGACCGCAACCCGCAGCGGCCGTGCCGTTACGGATCCAGAGTGAGCCGCTACGCGGTCTGAGCGTGGTACACCCCGGTCAAGTCCTGCGAGATCGCCGGGGCCACCGCGTCGTAGGTCTCCCACTTATCGGGCGCGGCGTAGGCCACCGGACGCCGTGCGATCTCCGGAATGCGGCGGTACACCCCGAGATCGGCGCGATAGGTCGCCTTGCTGAACGCGAATCCCTCTGGGGTCGGCATGAATCCGGAGACCTCTCCGCAACAATGCTGCAGCAGAAAGGCCCCTGGGGTCACCGACCGGTCCAGGAGCACGGTGAGCTCGATCTTGTCCGGCGCGGTCAGGCTGTGATGGGCCAGCCACGCGAAGTACATCCCGATGTGGGTCGCGCTCCCGCCGTGCCGGGAGTCTTGGAGATATCAGCAATGAAGAGCTTGGGTTCGTCGGGCGTCGCGCATCCACCGTCCCACTAACACAGGGGCGGTGTCATCTGGATATCGCCGGCGGATCGTGGGCGATTGGATCGGGCGCGGTCCTGCGGTGGTGGCATCTGGCCCAGGACGCTGCCGGGAGGCCAATGTCCTGGGCGGGCATGGCCAGTGAGAACCCGGGAAGACAGTCGAGGGCATCGAGCCACGGCAATTCCACAAGTTCAGGTCTGCCCGTCACCTCATATGGCGGGCGATTCTTATAGGTTCGCACCGACAATTGCCGATGACACGATGTCAATGTGCGGTTTCAGAACATGGTTGACTGTTGTGCTTCAGGACATGGTTGACGGATTCGGTCTGCGCTCATCTTCGGGATGGTCAGGTGCCATGACGGCGGGGGTAGGCCTTGAAGATGGTGATGTCGGTATCGGTTCTTTTTGCGTGGGTGCAGATCTCGGTGCCGTCGATGAAGACGCGAAAGACGGTGTCCTCGATGGCGACAGCGACCGTTCGTCCTTGATGGCTGTGTCCTACCCGTAGGCGTTGGCCGGCGATGGTGACCGTGCCGTTAGCCGCCACGCGTCGCATCGCCCGGTGCGGGGGTGCCGGTGGCGGCAATGGCTCGGAGGTGGGCCGCGCACCGCGCAGAGCCGCGCACCGCGCAGAGCCGCGCGCTGACCGGGTGGCAGCGGCGCGGGCATTGTCTTGACCAGTCGGCCGTTGGCCACGACGTGCATCAGGGTGCCCTCGAAGCGCAGAGTGACGCGCTGACCGACCAACGTCGACTCCAGCAGCACCTTGTCACCGCCGAGTCCGATGCAGCCGTCGCCGGCAACGGTGCGCGCGACCTCGACCACCGCGCTGGTGGTCAGCGTCTCGATGGTGGCGGCCCCGCGTGCCGGCTCGGGTCCCGCGATGCGTGCACCGCGCCGCAGCAGATCGCGCAGGTCGTGTTCGGATAGTCGTGACGGCCGTGTGCGGATCACTATGCCGTCGAGCACGATGTGGATGCTGCGGTCGCTTGCCCATACCCGTGACCTCGCGTCGAGCCAGCACGGCGGTGAACTTGAACTGCTGTCGTCTGCGAAACGCGGACGCAGATCCAGCGGACTGGAGCTTTAGCGCCTTGAAGAACCGAACTCGCTGACGGAGGACGGTGATAAATTGACCTCGACACGTGTCCGAAGGGTGAGTGAACCCCCGGGCCCTGGAGGCGTACCGGTGCCACCTCGCCGGCAGGGACGGTGGTGTGCGGAACACGCGGAGAGATTCCCACCGTGGCGTGGACCACTGAGGAGCACAGCCTTCTTAGCGTGATATCCACCGACCCGAGCCGTCGTGCGCTCGATGTCCTCTACACGTGGTGGTCGCGCAACTCGTAGTTGGCCGCGCGGTTTGTTGCTGGCGCGAGCGCGGCCGGTCTTGATGTACTGATCGGCATGAATCTGCTGACCGCCCTCGCTGTTGACGACGTGACGCGGTGGGTTCCGCCCAGCTCATGGCTTGGCCCGAACTCCGGCTCGCTGCGCGTGCCGATCGGTGAGGACGCTCGCGGCCAACCGGTATGGCTGAACATGACTCCCCCGTCCGAAGGCGGTCACGGCCGTCACGGCTGGCTGGCTGGAATGCCCATCAGCGTGAGGAACTCGGTGCTCTGCACGATTGCCCTCGGGCTGTGCGCGCGGTACAGCCCGGAGTACGTAAAAGTCGCGCTGCTCAACGGATCTCGCAACGCCCAGCTTGCCGGCCTACCCCACGTGGTGCTGCGGGGCGTAGAGCCCGCCGCTGATGCGCAGGCCCTGGCGGAGCTGATCGACGAGCGCGAGCGGCGCTGGGAAAGCCAGCCTGGAGATCAGCTTTCCGGCGCTGCGCACCTGGTTGTCCTGCTGAGTGCTGAATCACTGAGCGCGGCGGCGCCGGTGGCCGAGCGCATATTGCGGCGCGGCGCGGCACTGCGCATCCATCTGTTGGTGTGCAGCGAATCTGGTTCTCTACCTTCGGCGTTGATGTTCCATCGCGGTTCCCTCGGGTATCGGTTGGCGCTGCGCATGAGCGATGCGCGCCACTCGCGGGAAGTGATCGGAAGCGATGACGCGCTCAAGCTACGCCGCGGTGAGGGGATCTTGAGCGTGGCGTCCTCACCGGGGCACGACGAGCAGCGCTGGGTTCGCTTCTTCGACACCGACGATCCCGGGACGCCCGAAGGGGCCGCACCAGCGCGGCCGATCTGGTGGCTGATGCGCCAGCAACTTGCGCCGACCACCTGAGGTCTCTGGTGGTCTGTCGGGCCAATGTCAGAGCGTGCGGTCAGGTAGCACCAGGTAGTTCGGTGCGCGCCCGGAGTGTTTGTTGCTGCCGCCGCGCAGGCTGGGTTTACTGTTCGGGTGGACGGCTACAGCTCTGGAGTTCTGCAGTCGCTGGTGGCTGTCCGCGATCTGTTTGGAGCGCCGGCCGCCCCATCGGTGAGTGTCGCCTCGACGCCGGTCCCTGCCGGATCGACACCGTGGTCGGGCAGGGCCGCTGAGGGTGAACGCACCCAGACCACGGCGCTGACTCAGACCCGGGAGCGGTTCGCCGGCGCCGATCGCGGTGTGGACGCTTGGGCGCAGCGCACCGCGCAGGACACCGCGGCCGGCCGAGGGTCGGCCGCGGCGTTGGTGTCCTCGGCGCAGTCGACGGCCAACGCGCTGGCCCCGTACTCACACACCCCCGCGGGGCGGGCCGCGCTGATGTCGGCGATGTCGGATCACGCCAGCCAGGGCGCCCGGCTGGTCGCCGAGCATGGGTCGACGATTCCGGCTCGTCGCGCCGAGCTGGCCAACCTTCTGGGACAGTACGGGCAGCCCGAATCCTCGGGCGATACCCGTGCTCTTGGTTTCGGGCCCGACGATGCGCCACTGGCCCCTGCCACCGACGAGGGAGATGACGGCGAGGACCCGCCGCATGGCGAAGACCCGCGATTTTGGTTGGATGTCACCGAAATCGAGCATGTGCCCACGGGCACGCTGGCGCCGCACGGGTACATGCAAATTGGCCCGGAACTGTGGTACCCCGATCCCAATCGCTATGACGTGACTCCGCCTCCCCCGCCGGCGAAGTACCCGCTGGATGTCGGGGACGTGATGGTAATCCAGGACGGGGAGCTATTCCCGAACAGGTATCGCGAGATCGCGCCGAATATTGGGGTGCCAGAACCTGGTGGGCTCGTGCCGAGTCGGCCGTGGGGTCCCCCGCAGCAGCCTATCGATATCCGCGATGTGATCGAGGTGCCCAGCGGCACCCTGGCCCCACCGAACTACGTCGAGTACTTCCCGGGCTGGTGGGTGCCCGACTATTCACCGCAGCCGAGATGAAGTCTCCGCTCCCTGAAGGGGGCGGTTTCCGTACTGGCCGCCGTTGTTAGGCGGCGGTTTTCGGGTTTTGACGCTTCGTAGCCTGCCTGGTGGCGTTGGGCTCCACGTCCTGCAAGGCCACTTCCTGGCCCCGTTGTTTGATCACGATCGCGGCGTTGGTATCAGCGTTTCCGGTCCACCCGCATGTGGGGTCTGCGCACCGGAACACCGCTTGGTTTTCGCGTTGCCCCGCCGCGGTTGACCCGCATCGGTGACACGTCTGCGACGTGCCGTGTGGCCGGACCCGGGTAACCCGCGCCCCTGCTTGATGAGCTTTGTAGGTGAGCATCGTTAGGATCTGGGTCCAACCCTGATCGAGGATGGACCGGTTGAGCCCGGACTTCTGTTTGACATTCACACCAGGGGCGTCCACGGTGCCCCTCGCGGTCCGGGTCATGTTCTTCACCCGCAGGTCTTCGACCACCAGCATGGCCACTCCCGTCCCGACCAGCGCTGCGCTGGCTTGGTGGGCGAAGTCGTAGCGACGCCGAGCCTGCCGCGCCCTCAAACCCGCGATCTGGGAGTAGGTACGCAGCAGCCGGCGGCTGGCCCCGCGCCCGCGGGGCCTACCTGCCCGCTGACGCGCAGCGCGACGTTCGAGCCGATACATGCGCTTCCGCTCACCCGCCGCGAGAGTGGCTGCTTGGTCGACGAACGACCCGTCCGATATCGCCAACGTGTGGGTCACGCCGCGGTCGACACCGATACTGCCCCGTTCGGCTCGCCGCTGGCGGGGCGTCACCACCTGGTTTTCCCCCCGCACCACCAGCATCCAGCCGGCAGCCTCCCGGACTACCCGCGCGCCGGTGACCCGTTCGGGCATACCGCGGTGCATCCGGACCTTCACCGCCCCGACTTTCGGGACCGCCACGGTGGCCCACTTGCCGTTGAGACGGGTGAGGTTCAAGTCCCGCGCTTGAGGCACGTCCACCGCGCGGCGCGCGCGCCTCGTCTTCCACGTCGGACGGCCATGGGTGCCGCTCCAATAGTTCGACCAGGCCTGCCTGTAGGCCTTGAGTACCTGTTGGGCAGCTTGGGCGGGCAGCACCGCGAGCCAGTCGATGTCCCTGCGGGCCTGCCGGATCGCCGCATCAGATTCCGCCCATGACGGCCACCGCTTCGACGCCTCATGGAACGTGTGATGGGCGTGGATCAGATTCCACAACGCCCGCGCCGCGCTAACCTGGCGGGCCAGCACCTCCGACTGGGCTGGCGATGGCTGCAGCGGGTACTTCACGCACCGCTTGACCACCATCAACTCACTCACATCGGCAGTATCGCCCACACCACTGACACGCTCGAAGCCAACAGGCCGGGATGCGCTACACCCCCGCCCTAAAGGACGGAGCACTGCGCAAGATGGCGGAAGGAGCACGCCCGGACCCGGTGCCCAGTTGTGGGTCCGGCCGGCGATTGGGTGCCCGGCGAAGGCCCGGGCGCAGCCGGAGCCGGTGCCCATGAGCCCGCGTGGGCGGTCCACAGTTGGGTGTCCGGGTTTGTTGCTGGCGGTGGTGTGTGGGTGTGGGTTTACTAGGTGGCGTGGTGGATGGGTACGCGTCGGGGGTGCTGCGGTCGTTGGCGGCTGTGCGTGATCTCTTTGGTGTGCCTGCTTCGCCGTCTGTGAGTGTGGTGTCCTCGCCGGCGGCAGTGGGTGGGTCGCCGTGGTCGGGTAGCGCTGCTGATCAGGAGCGTGCTCGGGTGGGAGTGCTCACCGAGACCCGGGGCCGGTTCACCGGCGCCGATCGCGGTGTGGATGCCTGGGCGCAGCGCACGGCGGCCGATACGGCCGCGTCGCGGTCCTCGGCGTCCTCGCTGGTGGCTTCGGCGCAGTCCTCGGCCACAGCACTGGCTCCGTATTCCAACACCGTGCCTGGCCGGGTGGCGTTGATGTCGTCGATGTCGGATCACGCCGGCCAGGGCGGCCGGGTGGTCTCGACGTATGGCTCGACGCTGCCAGCCCGCCGTGGCGAGTTGCAGGGCTTGTTGGGCCAGTTCGCTCCGCCTCCCCCGCCGGCGGGCATCGCGCCGCCGTCGCCATTGACTCCTGCTCCCCCTCCGCCGCGTCGGCGTCGCCGCAGGCGCCGCCGCGGCGCCCCCCGCTCCCGCGGACGCCGCGGTGGCAGTCAGTTCCGTCTCGGCGGCGGCGGTGGCGGCGGCGGTATGCCGCGATTCCCCGGCATTCAGGGCATGGGTGGGTCAGGAATGGGCGGGATGCCCAACTTCGGCTCCCTGCTCGGCGGCGGTGGAGGCGGCGGTCCTCGGCGCGGCCCTGGTCCGATGCCGGGCGGGCCGCCCGGTCGGGCGGACTCCATGCGCGGTGCGCTGGTGAACGCGGCGGCAGAAAAACTGGGCACCATTTACCTGTGGGGTGGCAAGGGCGGCCCGGCCGATGGAGGCCGGGTGGACTGCTCGGGTTTGACCGGATACGCGTACCGCAAGTTCGGTATGGACATCGGCCCCGATACGTTTTCCCAGATCGCCAAGGGTGTCCAGATTTCGCCTCGCGATATCAAGCCTGGGGATCTGATCTTCTCGAATTTCGGTAGCCAGGGCGGCAACCCGGGTCCGGGCCACGTGGTGATGGCCACCGGCTACGGGGAGAATTCGCGAATTATCGAGGCGCCCGGGCGTGGCCAGCCGGTGGCAATCGGCAATATGCCCTCTGGTCGCATCGTCGTCAAACGCTACCTGTCAGATTGAGGCGACGATGGGTAAGGCGACGGTGTTAGAAGTTGAGTTGGTTACGCAACATGGCGACGTGGGTGGGCGTAGGCCAAATCGGGACCCATTGGCCCGTCTGGCGGTGGTGGTCAACGTTGCGGACCGCCAGCGCAATGGCTTTGGCAACCTCGTAGAGAGCGATGATTCGGGCGGCGAGTTCCGCGCCGCCGAGGTCCAGGGCGTCGTCTTCGAGCTGCACGCCCAAGGGCTGGCCCCAATCGTTGACTTCGACCACGATGTTTTTATCGGCGCTGGACACCCCGACAGGCCCGGGATGGCTGGGCAGATCCACGGTCACGGGCTGGTTCCTCCGAAGGCTCTATGCACCACATCATGCGTGCGCTCAAACACGGACAAGCGTATGTTAAGGCACCAATCACCAAGGGGAAAGGAACAGTCGAAATGGCTGATTTGACAGTTGAAACCAGTGCGCTGGTCCGTCGGGCCGCATCGTTCACGGCCGCCGGTGAGGATCACCGTAGGGCTGGCACGTTAGATGGCGCCGGCACGGAGGCCGACATTGCCGCCTTCGGTGAGATCAACGCGGTGTTGCACGACGGGTGGCGCACGCTGAAATCCGTGCAGTCCCAGGCCTGGACGGGCCTGGGGGCCAGCCACGACGAACACGCCGACAAGCTCTCGGGCACAGCCCGCGGCTACGAGGGCACCGAGTCCGGCGGGGCAGCTCAGCTGCGCCGGCCGACCATGGACTGAGTTAACAGGTGCGTGTTGAGTCAGGGGCGCTGCGCTCGGGTGCGGACCGTCTTGAGCGGGTCCGCGACGCGGTGAATCCATCTGGGCTGCCGTCGAGCTTCGCCCCGGCGGGCTTGGATCCGGTATCGGTGTTGGTGTCGAATCGGTTGGCGGTCAAGGCCAGTGAGACCGTCACACAGTTGTGGTCGACGTATACGAAGCTGGACGCAGCGGTTACCCGCCTGCGCGGGTCGGCCCACGGTTATGACCAGACCGAGGGCGAGTCGACGTCGGCCCTGTCAGGCGGAGGCGGCGGCGTGGGAGGCGCCATCGGTGCTGACGTGGCAGGGCCTTCGGCGGTACCGACACCGGCGGTGACACCGGCGACATCGGTCACGCCGGCACCGGCAGCGACCCCGGAACAACTCTCGGCCGCACTGCACGGCGGCGCGGGCGCTCAGCCGGTGCGTGACTTCGCCCAGCAGTGGAAGTCGTTTGCCTCGGGGTTGCGCTCGGCCACTGATGAGGCAATGGCGGTGCGGGGCGCGGTCGGCAGCAGTTGGGATGGACCGGCCCATGATGCAGCCGATGCTGAATTCGCCAGCGTCCGCGGGGATTTAGAGCAACAGATGGGCTCAGCCGAGAAACTGGGAACGTGGGCGGACACGCACGCGACGAGCTTTGAGGACGCGGCGCGTCCGGGCGCGGGCGTGCCCGAACCTCCGAAGTTCTCGCAGTGGCACCAAAATTTGGAGAATGCGGTGGCGGCGGACGCGCAGTTCCCCGGGGTGTACACCCCGGCTGTGATCGCCGCGCAGGAAGAACTCGGGCAGGGCTACACCCAGACCGGGCAGGCGTACGGCCAGTACGCGGTCGACCCGGTTACGGGCGAGCTCTTCGATCCGGCAACGGGTCTTCCTATCGACCCGGCCACGGGGCTGCCGATCGCAGACGACCTGGCCGACGAGGGCGAAGCGCTCGGCGAGGGCCAGGACCCCCAAGAAATGCTCTCCTCTGGGGCTCAGCTGCTGACAGGGCTGCTTGGCGGTGTCGTCGGCGGCCTCGGCGGCATGCTCGGCAGTGTCGCGCAGGCTGGCCAGCAGGCGGGTCAAATGGCGGCTCAGACGGTCGGGCAGCTCGCCAAGGGAATGTCGGAGCCCAGCGTGCCGAACCTCGATGGCTTGGCTAGCGACCTCGGCGGCCTGGGCGCCGGTGACTTCGGCGGGGGCGGCGGAGGCGGCGGCGGCACGCAACCCAGCGGCGGAGTGTCCGGCCCGGGAGTGTCCACGGCCGGCTCCCCGCCGCCGCCCGCTGCGAGCGCCACGGGCTCTGCTGGTCCTTCCGGGATTCGATCGGGTGAGCCTGGGATGCGCGGTATGGGTATGGGCGGTATGCCGATGATGCCGATGGGTGGCATGGGTGGCGGCGCGGGCGCGGGCCCGGCCTCGCCCACAAATCCGGACGCCTCTCCTGACGGCAAAAAGCTTGTCCAGCCTAACCGTCCCAACACCGCACGTGTCATTGGTGAGACCAGCGCCGAGCGTGTCGAATCCAAACGTCAGCGCCGAGAGCAACGGATGCAGGAAGCGCGAGATTCTGCCAAGGAGCAGCAACCATGAGTCAGCCCAGCCGCCCCGCATTCAACCTCGATCAGGTGAAAGTCGATCCGCTGCTACTAGATGTCCTCTCCCCCAAGGCGCTTGGGGTTCTCAAGGGCGCGCTAGGACAGGCCGAGCTGGGTCGGCGCCATAGCGACGAGCTTGAATCGATCAAAGAAGAGGTATTTTCCGAGGATTCGCACGTATGGGCCGTCTCTGACGGCATGGGTTTCATTCGGGGCCTGATGATCGACGATGAGGCGTTGACCTCAATGTCGGCCGAGGAGTTGGAGGACACGATCAGCGACGTGCTCGCTGAGGCTTCCGGCCGCGGTCAAGCCACGGGGATGGCGGTGTGCCGCCGCCAGGATGAAGAATCGGCCGCGCTGTACGGCCAGATCCAAGCGCAAGGCTGACCGTGCCTAGCCGTTGCCGGCGCGCTCTTCGTCGATGAGATCGACTAGGGCGGTGAGTTCTTCGGCATAGGCGCTGTGGGCCTCGGCGAGGCGGAGGTGTTCTTTGCGCTGGTGAACCAGGCGCGATCGGACCAGCCCTAGCCGATTTTCGGCCGGACCCTCCAGCCACTCGCTCGGGTCGGGCGCTGGGCGTTTCTCATCGAGAACGTCTTGGGCGGTGCCGGCGGGCCACCCGAGCACCTGGTCAATGCTGCACAGAGTGCTGCGCCGGGGAATGCGTCGGGCGTTCAGAATTTCGCGCAGTGCGCCGCGCTGGGGGCCGCCCCGGTCACCGATTTCCAGTGTGGTCAGCCCAAGGACCTCGATGCGGTCACGGATACCGGCGGCGAGTTCTAGGAGTCCTTGGGTCGGGCTTTCCACGCTACGGATCGTAGCCGTTGACCTGCACGGAACGCTACAACGTAGGAATGGTTGATTGTTGCGGCCGTTTTTGCCGAACCATATGCTCGTCGAAACGGGCTGCGCCGAGCGGCTTGGCCAACGATGACGAAGGGGGCAACGGTGCTGAAACTGCTTGTCTACCTGCTGATGTTCCTACTTTTGGAACCGATTCTACGACTGGTGGGAGTGGTCGCGTCGGGCCTCTACCTAGCTCTGCTGGCGGGGCTGGGTATCGCCCTGTTGGTGCGTCGTACGGACCGTCGCCGGAGCGGTCCGCAGTATGGCTATCCCGGGTATGTGACGACAGCCGGCGGTGTGAGTGGATACGTCCACACACCGTGGCCCTACGGCCCGCCGGCACCTTGGCCCGCCGGGTGTGTGACTCCTGGGTACGCACCCGCTGAGCCGCCGGCCTATGCGCCGAACGTCGCACCATCGTCACCGCTTCGGCCGCGGGTGCAGCGCGCGCCGACCGCCGCCGTGGTGGCCGACCCCCGCGGCGGCGATCCGGTCGCGGCACTGTGGCTTGACGATCCCAGCGCCCCGCACTGGATCAGGGAGAACCGATAGTGGCCGACGACGACGCGGCAACCCCGCCGGTCCCTCCAAACCCGCTGGGTAACAACGAGATAAAGCTGACGTTGCCTGGCCAGAACCGCCCCCATTCGGTCGGGGGCGTGTTCGGTGCGGAGTCGGTATTCGACAGCGAAACCCCCGATGACACGAGCGAGGACGAGACGGGCGACGCTGAGGCCGCCCCGGCCGATTCCGCCGATGACGCCCCCGCCGCGTCGGACGGCATAGACGACGCGAGCGAGCCTGTGGGCGCCGCCGAGGCGCCCTATGCGTCTTTGCCCGACCGTTCGCGGCGCGTGCCCGACCGCAGTGTGCTGCGGGTCCTGGCGGCGATCGTGGGTGCGGTGGTGTTGCTCGGCGGGATCGCGTGGTGGAGCGCCAGCCCCGCCGAGCCGCCCGAGCAGCGCGAAGCGACGCGGCCACCCATGCCCACCGGTCAGGCACGGCCGGGCGATGCCAGCGCGCCCGGTGCGGTCGAGGAGACGCCGCTGCCGGTCACGGCCGGATCGGGCTGCCCGAATCAGACAGACCCGAAGCTGGCGACCAGCACCGATCCGAACTCAGCGTGGGTATGCCCCACTGATGGCGTTCCGTTCGGTCAGAAACTTTCACTCACACTGCCGAAACCGTATGTTCTGACTGGGATTTGCTTCTGGCCAGGATTCAACGGGGTGGCCCCTGATGGCCGGCCGGCATGGTTTCGGCATCGCCTGATCGAGCAAGCTCAGCTGGTGTTCAACGATCCCGATTCCACCGTCATTGATCTGCGTCCGGCGGCGCAACGCCACGAGTACTGCGTGCCGTTGAACAAGATCGTGGCCAGCGCCGGAGAGATCACGATCCAGCAGACTAGCCCGCCCCCGCCCGAGCCGAAGATCGAGGAGCCCGGGGCGGCGCCGGGAGCGCCGGACGCGCCGCCGGGAACAGACGTGACCTCATTGTTCCCCCCGGCGGCCGAGGAAAAGGACACCGAGGAAGGACCCGACGCGGCCAGCGTGGCGATCTGGGGACTGAAACTGGTCGGGAGGCCAATTCTGTGAGCATGCAGGGTATTTGGGAACGCACCGAACAGCACCGCAGGGTGTGGGTGCTCGGCGGAATCGCGGCTTTGCTGGTGGTCGCAGTGTTTCTGTACGGCCTGGTCAACATGGTGGGCGCGGGCGTGCGGTGGGTCATGGCCGGGGAACCGCCACCGCCGGTGCTGGAGCAGGTCGCCGCCCAGGACAACGACGCGTCGCTTGTCGCGCTGTTCGCCAAGCACTGCGTGAAGATGTGGGCACGATCGACTCCGGAAACACAGGACGCGCTGGCTGAGTGTTTCACCGTGCCGCCGGAGGCACGGTCGGCTTCCCAGGTCGCCGCCGAAGTGACCGACGTGGACGCTTACAGACCGCAGATGGTGTACCGAGACGGCGATGTCAGTCTGTGGTCGGTACTGGTGGCCGCGACCGTCAAAGAGTTCGCCGACGACCGACCTACACGCCAATACATGCCGCTGAGTGTGTCTCTGGTCGACGGGGGCGGCCCGCGCGCGATGCTGTTGCCCCGCATCGAGGCCACGACGCTGCCGCCGGGGGTCGATATGGAGCTGGCCTATCCGCACACCGTGCGCGGGATTGACGGTGCGGCCGCACGTGCCAGTCAGGGTGCGAGCGCGGCTAATTCACCGCTCTACGAGGTGGTCAAGGGTTTCATGTCGGCCTATCTGGTGGGCCCTGCCAATGACGTGGATCGGTTCGCGGCGGCGGGGTCAGGACTCACCGGCCTAGGTCGGCTCTACGCCGAGATCAGCGTCGACAGCATGGTTTCCGACGTGCCAGCTGACGGCGCGCCGCTGGCGGGCGAGCAGGCCCACGTGTTGGTGACGGTGACCGGCACCAAGGCCAGCGGTGGCCTGAAAACGATGCAGTATCCACTCCTGGTGGGCGATTCGGAGGGACGTTGGGTGGTGCTGGCACTGGATGCGGTGCCGGCGACCACCGGACGAATGCTGCCGACAGGCAGGTGACGGCCGCGCGGGATTCCCTCGCCCGGCGAAATTAAGGAAGGGAACTGATTATGACGACTTGGGACGATGTCCTCTACAACCTGTTCGACAAATGGAAGGTCTGGGGGGCGATCATCTCGTTTGTCGTCCTGTCCGGGGCCGGCGTGTTCGCGATGGCGCGGATGCGCCTGGTCGGTGTCGGCCTGCTGATCGCATCGGTGGTTGTGGCGGCGTTCTTTCTCACCGCAGACAGATGGATCAACATCTCGGTCAACACCGAGCAGGAGTTGCACCAGCCAGCCCGCAGCAACCCTTTCGGTCGCTAGATGACGGAGCCTTCGCCGCAGACAGGTTGGGTAGCACGCACGTTCACCCGCGCGCGGGTGATGGGCGTGCACCTGGCGCGCATCCCCTTCGGGGACAAGAGCGTCGAGCTTCCGGTCGTGCTGAACCGGACCCAGCTGCTCGCGGCGACCATCGGCGTCCTGGTTGCGCTACCGGCTTTCGGTATCGGTTCGATGATCGGGCACCCCGGGTGGACGACCTGGCCGGTCGCGATCGCGACAGTGGTGGCGGTGGTTGGGCTGGGGTTCACCTCGGCTCCGGATCGGGGAGCCGGGCTGTTCCTGGAGGGTTACCTGCGGCTGGCGTGGTCCAAGATTTACCGCGGTTCGGCCGCAACGAGCTCGCGGCCGAAAGCCTCGGGTCGAAGTGACAAGGAGTCCTACGCAGTGACGATGACCATGCATGCCCCGCCGCGCCCGGGATCGGGGGGCAGCTGATGAAGTGGGCAGACGGCAAGGTTGCGCCGAATCAGGACGTCTACGGAAATCTGCATTTTTCGCCGGCGGGGGTCTTTGCCTATTGGATTGTCACTCCCCCGGATAAGCCGCTGGCCAACATGGCCACCGCGGCGGCAGCGGCCGAGGCGCACCGCCAGCTCACCGACATGCTCCCGCGGCGCCCTGGTTTCGCGTGCACGTCGTCGCTGAAAGATCCGCGTTTCATTTTCGAGCAGCAGATGCGCGGCGTGGACGCAGTGCGGTTCCCGTTGGCCGAACAGATTGCGATCGGGCGGCGGATGCAGGCTGAGGCTGCTCAGCCTCGATTCCCGGTGTTCTGGATGTGGGTGCGCCTGGAGCCTGGCGGTTCCCGTGTTGCCCCCTGGAAAGCATTGCAGCGTCGGATGGTCCGGTCAGGATTCCTGGCCCCCAAAGCTACGCGCGAGACGATCGACGAGTACTGGCAGGAAATGCTTGCGGTGGAACGCGAGATCCCGGCGGCGTTCGCACCGCTGCGGCCGACGTCTCCGCAGATCCGCTGGCTGTGGCGTCGCCAGCAGACGATCGGCGCAGTTGATGAGCCACTGTTGCTGCCGCAGTACAGTGATGACGCGGTGCTCGGGCATCGCTGGCAGGCCCAAGTTGATCTGCATGAGGATGATTTCGAGGGCATGGTCAAGGTGACCGCCTATGACGACGGTCGCACCGAGAGCTTTCAGATCCACGCGGTGGTGTCCAGCATGCCCCACGGCGGGATCTACTTTCCGTCCTCGAATTTCACCGCGTTGATCTCCGATCTCTATGACTCTTCCGGCAACCGGGTGGCCGTGGACTGGATGCAGCGTGCGCATTCGCTGCCGCTGAGTAAAGCTAATCGTCGCCAGGACAAGACTTATCGACGGCTCAATGAGCAGTACAGCCAGCAGTCGGGCCGACGTAGCACTCAGGACCTCGATCAGACCGAGGATGCGCTTAGTGGGTTCCAGGAGGAATTCACCAGCTACCCGCGCGAGGCCGAGGTCATCTACACGACGTACTTCACGGTGGGCGCCCCGACACCACAGGAAGCCGCCGACGGCTACAAGCAGCTCCGCGAGACCCTGGAGGGGCTGCGCGTCGAGCTGGCCCGCCCGGCGGGCCAACAGCGTCGGCTCTACCGCGCGATCCGGCCCGGGCTGGAAGATCTGTCGGTGGAAAGCAGCTTCGCCCAGTACACCTCGCGAACCGGGTGGTCGCGACACATCCCGTTGAGCGCCCCACGATTCGGCGACGCCGAGGGCCGCGCGATCGGCTACAACAAGATGTCCGGCGATCTTGACTTCGTGTTCCTCAACACCCGTGGCGACGCTCGGCGGGTGTCCTCGGGCGGCATGATCATCGGCGGCGATCCCCGAAAGGGCAAAACTCACTTCGAAATGCTCAACGCGGCCGAAGAGGCCGTGTCGGGGGCCTGTGTGGCGGTGTTCGATGCCACGCACGGGCGGCAGTGGCGCGAATTTGTGCGCGTCGTCCCAGGCTCTGGAGTCATTAACCTCGCCGATGGCCAGTTCACCGCCGACCTGCTCGTCCTGTTGGGCGACAAGGAAAGCGCGGAGATGATGGCCGGCGAGCTGGCCCGCATCGGTGGTGAAGCGCCCAACGGGGACGTGGGCAGCGAGCTGCGGCTGCTGATGACTGGCCGGCCGTGGAACTCAACGGCCGAGGTGCTGGAGTTTCTGTGCTCCCCGCAATGCCCACCGGTCCTGGCCCCACTGGGCCGGCGGCTACTCAGCTGGGCGGGCACCCGAACCGGTGAAGCGCTCTTTGGCCGGGTCGACGCGACGACGGGGCGGCGCCAGCCGCTGCCCGCGTTGCGCCTCGATGAGGTGTCCTTGCTGGTGATCGAGACCCAGAGCCTGGATCTACCCACGGAAAAGGAAGTGACCGACGCGCGCAGCGGCGGAGAACCGCTGACCGCGCAGCAGCTGATTTCCCAGTCGGTGATGGCACTGTTCGCGGTGTATTTGCGAGGGGTGTTCTACCGCCGCAAGACTCGCGACATCCTGGCCTTCGACGAAGGCTGGCGCACGGTGTCAGTCAAGGTGCTCAAGGATCTGGTGTTCGAGATTCTGCGCACCGGCCCGGCCGCGAATGTCGACGTGTGGGTGGTCAGCCAGAAGCCCTGGCGGGACTTCCCCGACCTCGACGAGGACCTCGCACGGGTCCGTGTCATGTTCGGCGTGGAAGACGCCGAGGAGGCCAAATTGGCCAGTAGGTGGATGGGCATCGACCCAGACCGCTACGACAGCGTGCCGACAACGCTCAACCAGCTCTCGCCGCGCCAGAGTGCTCGTGACCCGTTCCACCGCTCCAGCGATGCGCCCACGATTGCGCGGAACAGGATGGGCGAGTGCCTGATCCGGATGGGCGACGGTGGGTTTGGCTGGATTAAGACGTTCGAGATGGTGTTTCCCGAATGGGAGAAGGCCGCCGATACGCGACCGGATGCCACGTGATCGGCGCCGGGCCACGGCTGTTCCTGCTCTGGCTGTCGTCACGCCCGCGCTGGCAGCGCCTGGCGGTGCAGCTCAGCCTCGGTACCCACCTCGCCGCGATCGCGATGTGCCTGTTCGCCCCGAAGGCGTTCGCAAACGGCCTCGATGGGCTCCTCGGTTTCACCGGCATCACCGACTCCTACGGTGTGCCCCTGACCGCGAATCGCTTTGTGATGGCAGATGATTCGTTGATCGACTGGAACGGCGTGCTGCCTCGGGTTAACCCCGGCAACAGCGTGTCGGCCGGCGTCATCAACGCCTTCGGCGCGGCCGAGACAAGCCTGATCGTGGTCACGGTGGCGCTGGCGCTGTGGCTGATTCGCGCGCTGCGCTCGACACTGTGGAACGACCTGTTTGGATCGGTGTTCACCGCCTTGGGCAATGGCATCGAGGCGGTGGTGAATGCGGGCCCGTTCTTGGGCATTGGGATCATCATCGGTTCCCTGGTGGGCGTAGTGCTGATCGCGTTCGGCCGGGGCACGGCCGGCCGATTCACCATCGCCGTGACATGGCTGCTGGGCATCTTCGGCCTCGCGTTCGGCCGCGAGCTGCTGGCAAAGATGCTCTCGCCCTCGGGCTGGATGAACACCGTGCGTGAGATGTCGTCGGGCATTGCGGGCACGCTGATCACGCAGGGCCGCAACCTGACTGCCGGGGACACCGGGGTTGATCGTCAGGTCGACGCACTGTCTACCGCGTTCGCCGATGCGGTGCGCGAAACGCTGCAGGTATGGATGCTCGGCCGCGTCGTCGACCCCCGCTCTGCCGACGCCTCCGGCGGCAGCGGCCCGGGGTCGATGCAGGCGTGCTCTCAGGCCTGGACCAGTGGCCAACGTTCCGGGAACTCGCAAACCTTGGCCCAGGCCATCATCGACAACTGTCCCGCTGAGGTCGTCAGCTATATCGGCTCGGCCGGCCTGTTCGAGGGCATCGGTTTGTGGCTGCTGCTGATGGCGTGTGTGGCCGTGGGCGCGTGGTTCGCCTGGTGCGCTCTGATGTGTCTGTTCCGCGCACTGTTCTATGCCGGCTTCGCCGTGGTGTTCATTCTGTACGGACTCATCCCAGGGTTCCCGAGACGGTTCCTCAAACTGACCGTAAGCGACTTCGTCACCCAGATCGTGTCCTACGGCGTCTATGTGGTGCTGACCGCGGTTTACGTGGTGGTGCTGATGACGACCTGGAACTACCCTGCGCTGCGGGTGGCTGGCCTGGGTGGCGATTACACGGTGGTCGCCCGGCTGGTCGTCACAGCGTTGATGATGATGCTGTTCGTCAAGTGCATATCGCACGTCGCGAAACTGCACGGCGCGGCGATGAATCAGCCCGCCGGGCCGTCCGCGTCGAACATGACATCGCCGATCAAGAGCGCCGTTGCGGGCGGCGCGGCTTTGGGTCTCGCCGGGGCGGCGGCCTCCCGGGGCGGCGCGGGTCCGTTCGGCGGAAGTAGCGGCGCGGCCAAGCGAATGAACGCCGGAATGCGTTCTGCGGCAATGATGTTGAGTCGTACGCACCCGGCCGCAGCGGCGGCCGGAGCCGTCGTGGGCGGGCTTGGCTCGGCTGCGTCGACGGCGATGCGCAACCGCGGCGATGGTGGCGGCGCGTCGTCGTCTGGATCGTCGGGTTCGCCCGGGTCGGGATCGGCCACGGGTGGTGGATCTGGCGGCGGCGGCCCCACTGGCGGCGGGACGCCCGGCAGCGGAGGGCAGCCCGGCGGCGGCGGTGGCCGCGGACCCGCAGGCCCCTCGGGCGGAGCCGCAAGCCAGCGCCAGGGCGCCCAGCAACGCGCGCAGCAGGTCCGCCAGTCCGCAGCCGCGATGGCCCGCCAGCAGGCCATGCGGCGCCCCGGCGCCGGGGGTGGACCCGTGGGCGGCCAGGGCGGCTCGGGATTCACCACCCGCTGACCTATCACTGGCCACGCCGCCGTTCCCGGTTCTGACGGAGACGCTGAGCCAGAACCTCTTTGGCGGCATCTCGGGTTTCAGGGGCCGCCCGATTGGCCAGCGCGGCGGCGATCTCGGCGCGTTCGCGCAACCGCTCGGCGCGCGCCGCCTCGGCCGCCGCCGCCTCGCGCGCCCGCTCCAAGGCCGCCGGCGGATTCTCAACCCCAACCGCGGCGATGGCCGCACCGACCAGCCCGATCGGCCGGTGCGGACGATCAGGCATGTACCGACCCGTCACCGTGACGAACTCACGCAACGCCATGTTGATGTCCTGCTGTCCATGGCCATGAAAAAGTCTCCAGTGGTGGCCAGTAGGAAGTCTCCATTGGTGGCCAGGTAGAAGTCCCCACTCCTTTGCGGGCTCGTCGTGTCATTTCCGGGAGCTGAGGGTCTGGGCGG
>WBZP01001853.1_pt1 | contig 25162 bp, 21 predicted proteins | sample 5204301 | NCBI WGS metagenome assembly WBZP01 (sample SAMN12412401, study PRJNA552823) | activated sludge metagenome | isolation source: activated sludge from nitrification reactor of wastewater treatment plant... | place: USA: Pennsylvania | collected 2017 | reverse complement strand
CCCCGCCACCGTGCCTCTGGCCGATGCCCGCCTCCTGGCCCCCATCCCCACGCCGCGCCGCAACGTCATCTGCCTGGGCAAGAACTACGCCGAGCACGCCCGCGAGTCCTACGAGGCCCGCGGCGAGCAGGTCATCACCACCGAGTACCCGGTCATCTTCACCAAGGCCACGACCAGCGTTAACGGCCCCACTGACGACATCCCCGTGGACGACGCCATCTCGGCCCAGATGGACTACGAGGCCGAGTTGGCCTTCATCATCGGCCGCCCCGCCCGCCGCGTATCACGGGCCGAGGCCATGCAGTACGTCTTCGGCTACACCATCCTCAACGACGTGACCGCCCGCGACCTGCAAACGGCCCACAAGCAGTTCCACATCGGCAAGAGCCTCGACGGCTGCTGCCCCATCGGGCCGTGGATCGTCACCGCCGACGCCATCGCCGACCCCCACGCCCTGCGCATCACCTGCCACGTCAACGGCGAACTGCGCCAGGACAGTGCCGGCGAAGTGATGACCTTCGACATCCCGACAATCATCGAGATTCTATCGCGCACGATGACCCTCTTGCCGGGCGACATCATCGCCACGGGCACGCCCAGCGGCGTCGGCTTTGCCCGCAAGCCGCCCGTCTTCCTGCGGCCGGGGGACGTGGTGGCCTGTGCGATTGAGGGGATTGGGGAGATTCGGAACCGGATCGTGTAGCGGAGAAGAAGAGCCTCACGCAAAGACGCAAAGAGCGCCAAGCTCAGATTCTTTCTGAGCTTGGCGCTCTTTGCGTCTTTGCGTGAGACCCTCTTTTGGGCTGCCGGCGGCCTCAGCTCACCGCTTTCTTGACGAGTTCCACGATCCTTGCCTCTACGGCGTCGGTCAACTCCATCAGCGCGTAGGCGGTCGGCCACATGGAGCCGTCGTCGAGCTTCGCCGTATCATCAAAGCCGAGCGTCCCGTAGCGCGCGTCGAACTTGGCCGCGCTCTGGTAGAAGCAGACGATTTTGCCGTCCCTGGTATACGCCGGCATCCCGTACCAGGTGCGCGGCATAAGTTCCGGGGCATTTGTCGTGACGATCTCGTGGATCCGCTGGGCTATGGCGCGATCCCGTTCCGGCATCTCGGCGATCTTGGCCAGCACGTCCCTTTCCCCTTCGGCCCTGTTCTTGTTGAGGCGCGCTTCCGCCTTCAACTCTTTGGCGCGCTCCTTCATCGCTTCCTTTTCGAAGTCGCTGAAGCCTTCGCCCGCGGCGCTCTTGTCCGACTTTGGCCGGCTCTTCTTGGTCGTCTCGCTCATCATAACCTCCACAAGCTAACTGGATTGATCAACGTGGCCCCCATCGCGTGCGCGGCTACGCCCGCCGGCCCGGCTTGTCCTGGGCCAGCACCATGACGTTGCCGCTGTTGTCCTTGAACACGGCTTCGATGATCCCATACGGCCGATCGGTAGGCGGCTGCAGGAACTCGACGCCACGGCCCGCGAGTGTCTCGTAGGTTTGCCGGCAATCGTCCGTCTTCCACGGCCCGACGCCCAACTGCCCCGCGGCGACGAGTTTGGCCAGGCTCTCGGCCTCTTCCGGCGTCAGCCCGCCACCAGGTTTCGCCTCGGCCAGATGAAACTCAAGCTCCGGCTGCCCCTTCAAGCCGACCGTCAGCCAGCGATAATGGGCGTGGGAAATGTCGGCGCGGATTTCAAAGCCAAGCTTCTCCGTGTAGAAGCGCAAGGCCTCATTCTGATCCATAACCCAGATGGTTACTACCGATAGGCTGTTGATCATCAGGCATCCTCTCCGCAATTCGTTCTAAGATTTTAAAACATGTGTGCTACTTTCGCTTCTCGAAAATTGCTCTGTTTTAGAGCTACGACTGATCCTCGATTCCGTGGTGCAGACAAACGCAGAGTGGGATGTAGGCGGGTTGGGCCGTGGGCCGGCTGTAGAGGCGATAGGCGCGGGGAGAAAGCCCTGTCGCTTTGCGAAACAGGGTGCTGAAGGAACCCAGGCTTTCAAAGCCCACGGCGGCGCATATCTCGGTGATGCTGAGGTCGGAGTTGCGCAGGAGTTCTTTGGCCCGGGCAATGCGCCGGCCCACCAGATATTGATGCGGCGTCTGCCGGTAGGCGCGCCGGAAGGCCCGGATCAGGTAGTACGGCGACAGCGCCACCTCGCGGCTCAACGCCTCGATGGTCAGCGGTGTGTCGTAGCGGCGATCCATCATATGGCGCGCCAGACGAACCTGCTCGTTAGCGTTCAAGCGCATAGCGACATTCCTCCCGGCAAAAAGCTATCCCTGCGATTCCTGCTCTATTTTCCCACGAGACGGTCAACGAGACGAACTTCCACTCGTGCCCCACTGCCCCCCTGTTTCCACTCTTCCGACACCGCATTGATAGTCAAGCCACTTGGTATAATTGGAGTTTGGCTGAGTGGGTTAGGGTTGGACGGTAAGAGAACAAACGAAGAAACCGTAAGATGCGACTCGTGCGTACTTCTGGAGGTTTCCCTTTGCGCCTCAAGTAAGCTTCGTGCCTTTGGCATGGCGCGCCGCCCGGCACTGTCCGTTAGGCAGTGCATCTGCTTGACTCGGCTACCTGTTGCGACCAGTCGCCAGGAGTGGCCGAGTTTTTTATTGTTGAACGGTGAACCTGTAACCCGCCGAAACATAAGCCGGTTTAGGACTTAGTTATGTCTGACGAATCGATGAATTCCCTGCAAGATCTGCTGGACCAGCATAGTTACGATATGCCGCAGCCCGGCGACATCCGCACCGGCGTGATTGTCGCTGTCACCCCGCAAGGCCTGATCATTGACCTGGGCCTGAAACGGGACGGCATTGTGCCGCAATCTGACCTGGCCCAACTGGAGCCTGAAGAACGCGAGGCGCTCAAGGTCAACGATGAAGTGCCGGTCTACGTCGTCCAGACGGAAGACCCCGAGGCGCTCGTCGTCTCCATCCGCCTGGCGCGGCTCAACCAGGACTGGATCGAAGCCGAGGCCTTGTTGGCCAGCGGCCAGATCTTCGAGGGCGAAGTCATCGGTTATAACAAGGGCGGCGTCATCGTGCCCTATGGCCGCATCCGTGGCTTCGTGCCCATCTCCCACCTCAGTGACGTGACTCCCGGCATGGGCGAGCGCCGCCGCCAGCAGCGGCTGGCCCGCCTGCGCGGCGAGCAGATCGGCGTCAAGATCATCGAGGTTGACCGCCAGCGCCACCGCCTGGTCATGTCGCAGCGCGAGGCGCAGAAGGAGTGGGAGGAGAAGAAACGCGGCGAACTGATGGAGACGCTGCAACCGGGCGACGTGCGCACCGGCCGCGTCAGCGGTATGCGCGACTTTGGCGCGTTCGTTGACCTGGGCGGGGCCGACGGTCTGGTGCACATCTCCGAGCTGTCGTGGCACCGCATTGACCACCCGCGCGAAGTCGTCAAGTTGGGCGACGAGGTCGAAGTCTACGTCCTGGGCGTTGACCAGGAGTCGGGCCGCATCAGCCTGAGCCGCAAGAAGTTGCTGCCCAACCCGTGGGACACCGTAGCCCAGCGCTACAACCAGAATCAACTGATCGAGGGCAAGGTCACGCGCATCCTCGACTACGGCGCTTTTGCCGAGATCGAGCCGGGCGTCGAGGGCTTGCTCCACGTCTCCCAACTGTCGCGCAACCCGGTCGAAGACCCGCGCTCCGTTGTCAAGGAAGGCGAAGTCCACCTGCTGCGCATCGTCAGCATTGACCAGAAGCGCCAGCGCATCGGCCTGAGCCTGAAGGCGGTCACGCCCACGGAGCAGATCGAGTGGATGGCCCAGAAGGAACTGGCCGATGCCCTGCGGCGCGAGGAAGAAGAAGCCGCCGCCGCCGCCCGCGGCCCGGCCCATCGCCAGGAACAGCCCGCGCCGGAGCCGGACGAGGCCCTGGCCATGACCGAGAGCGCCGTCGAGCAGGCTGTCGAGGCCGCTCCGGTCGAGGAAGCGCCGGCCATTGAAGAGGCTGACGTGAACCTGACCGAGGCCGTTGTCGAAGGCGTGGCCGACCAGATGCCGGCCGTCGAGGAATCAACCGCGCAAGAAGTCGCCATCGAAGAGGGCCACGCGCCCGAGCCGGCGGCCGAGCCGGAAGCGGCCGAACCGGCCATCGGTGAGACGGCTGTGACCGAGGCCGCAACCGAGGCCGCCCCGACCGAAGAGGCCGAGACGCCCGAGGCCAGCGAACCGCCGGCCAGCGAGGCCGCCCTGATGGCTGCGGCCCAGGAAGCCATCGAAACGCCGATCGAAGAGGTGGAACTGCCCGCCGTGGCTGAAGAGAGCGCGTTGCCCGCCGACGAAGCCGACGTGATGGCCGCGGCCCAGGCAGCCATTGAGGCCCCGGCCGAAGAGATTGAGCTGCCCGGCGTGGACGAACTGGCCGAGGCGGCCGAGGTGGCCGACGAGGCCCTGGCCGACGCGGCCGACGAGCTGCCCGCCCCGGCCGATTTGGCCGAAGCCGAGATACTGGCCGACGAGGCCGTGGCCGAGGCAACGACGGCGGTAGAAGAAGTGGCCGAAGAGGCCACCGCAGAAGAGGCCGCGCCGGAAGACGCCGACGCGGTGGAAACAGAAACAGAGAATTAGTCTAAGGAGTTTATGGCTAGTAAAGAAGACAAGCTAGAGGTCGAAGGCACGGTCATCGAGCTACTGCCCAACACGCAATTCATGGTCGAGTTGGACAACGGCCACAAGGTGTTGTCCTATCTCTCCGGGCGGATGCGCAAGCACTACATCCGCATCCTGTTGGGCGACCGCGTGCGCGTGGAGATGACCCCCTACGACCTGGAGCGCGGGCGCATCACCTACCGCTACCGTCGCAACGTGCCGACGGCCGAAGTTTAGCGCCACCGCAACCGCGCACCTATCTCGCCGCCGGCCGCGAAGCTATCGCGCGGCCGCGCGGCCGGCCGTCATTGGCGATGGCCGGCCACGTAGCTCACCCAATCGCCGGCGGAGATGACGCGGCGCACCTGCCCCCCGGCGGCGGCCAACGCCGCTTCCACGTCCGGCCCCTGCTCGTCAATGATCCCGCTCAGGATCAGATAGCCGTCAGGGGCCACAGCGTTCAGTAGCCCACCCTCAGCCAACAACCGAATGATGACCGGGGCCAGAATGTTGGCCACGACGATGTCCCACGTCGCCTGCCCGGTCTCGGCGGCCACGCTGTCCAGTTCGCCGCGCCAGACGTGGATGTGCTCGCCCACGCCATTCTGGGCCGCGTTCTCCTGCGTGGCCCGCACGGCCAGCGCGTCGGTGTCGAAGGCGGCGATGGCCGTCGCCCCCAGCCGGGCGGCGGCAATGGCCAGGATGCCCGACCCCGTGCCCGCGTCGAGCACGGTCATGCCCGGCCGCACCAGGTCTTCCAGCGCCCGCAGGCAGCTTTGCGTCGTCGGGTGCAGCCCCGTGCCGAAGGCCATGCCCGGATCGAGAACGAGCGTCACGTCGTCGGGGCGGGCGTCGTCGTCCGGTTCGCCGGCCAGCCACGTCGGCCGGATGCGCAGCCGCCGGCCCAGCCGGAAGGGGCGGTAGTGCTCCTTCCAGGCGTTGGCCCAATCCTCATCGCGCAGCTCGCGGAAGACGGGCGGCGGCAGCGGGTAGAGGCGACTGAGGTGATAGAGCACCTCTTCGATGCGCCGCCGCAGCTCCGGCGTGTCACCGTCCTCCGGCACGTAGATCTTGACCGCCACCCCCGGCTCCAGCGCCTCCGGGTCGAGGTTGGTCTCGTCGCCGCGCTGCTCCAGCACGACGCTCTCCTGATAAGCAAAAGGCCGCAGCATCTCGGCCACGGCCTCGGCTCCTTCACCGTCAGTTTGAACGCTGATTTCCAGCCAGTACATAAGGGTTTTATCCGAACAGGTCGCCCAGCGCGTCCTTCAGTGTGCCCAGGATGCCTTTGTCTTTCTGGGGCACGACTTCCGTGCCCAGCGTGCGCGAAAGGTCCTGGAACAGTTGGCGCTGCTCGGCCGATAGGTGTTTGGGGATGGCCACTTGCAGGATGACCAGTTGGTCGCCGCGGCCGACGTTGGCCCCGCGGCCGGTGCGGTCGAGCTTGGGCACGCCCAGCCCACGCAGCCGGAACTCCTTGCCCGACTGCGTGCCCGCCGGCACGGTCAGCGTCGTCTCGCCGTCCACGGTGGGCACGGCGATCTCGTCGCCCAGCGCCGCCTGAGCGACGTTGATTTGCAGCACGAGCAGCACGTCGTCGCCGCGCCGCTGGAAGTACTCGTGTGGGGCCACGTTCAGCACGACGAACAGGTTGCCGGCCGGCCCGCCGTCCAGCCCCGCGCCGCCCTCGCCCGTCAGACGGATTTGCGTCTCGCTATCCACCCCAGGCGGAATCTTGACCTTCTTGGTGACGGTGCGCTCGACCAGCTTCCGGCCGTTGCACTCGTGGCACACGTGGGGGATCAGCTCGCCCGTGCCGCCGCAGGTGTTGCAGGTGGCGACGTTGACGAACTGGCCCAGAATGGACTGCTGCACGCGCCGCACCTCGCCCGTGCCGTTGCACGTCGTGCAGGCGATGGGCCGCGAACCTGGCTCCGCGCCGTTGCCGCCACAGGTAGCGCACGTCTCCGGCCGGCGATATTCGATCTCGCGCTCGGCGCCGAAGATGGCCTCCTCGAAGGTGATGGTCAGGTCATAGCGCAGGTCAGCGCCACGGCGCGGGCCGTGCCGCCGCCGACCCCGCCCCGCCCCGGCCCCGCTAAAGGTGCCGAAGAACTCCTCGAAGATGTCGGCGAAGCCGCCGAAGCCCTGCTCATAGCCGCTGCCGAAGCCGCCGTTGCCGACGCCGGCGTGGCCAAAACGGTCGTAGGCCGCGCGCTTGTCGTCGTCCGACAGCACCTCGTAGGCCTCGCTGATCTCTTTGAAGCGATCCGAAGCCGCCGGATCGGGGTTGACGTCCGGGTGATACTGGCGCGCCAGCCGGCGGTACTGCTTCTTGAGTTCGTCTTTGGTTACCGTCCGGGAGACTTCCAGGACTTCGTAATAATCGCGTTTTACAGCCATATGTAGGGCTAGGGACTAGGGGCTAGGGGCTAGGGGCTAGGGAAGAACCTATCTTCCCTAGCCCCTAAAACCTAGCCCCTAGAACCTAATTTTCGCTAAACTCGCCCTCGACCACGTCCTCATCAGTGCGGCCGTCGGTTGGGCCGGCGTCGGGGCCGGGCTGGGCCGCGCCCTGCTGATACATGGCCGCGCCGGCTTGCTGCAGCGCCTGCTGCAAGCGCTCGGCGGCGCTGGTCATGCCCGCCGGATCGCCGCCGCCCATGGCCGCCTTGACCGCGTCAATCTCGGCCTGCACCGCGGCGCGGCTCGACTCGGGCAGCTTGTCGCCATTGTCGCGCAGGAACTTCTCCGCGCCATAGACGGCCGTGTCGGCCACGTTGCGCGCCTCCACGTCCGCCTTGCGGCGCGTGTCATCGGCGGCATGGCTCTCGGCATCCTTCACCATGCGCTCGATCTCGTCCTTGGCCAGACCGCTGGACGGGATGATCTGCATCGCCTGCTGGCGGTTGGTGGCCTTGTCGCGGGCGCTGACGTTGAGGATGCCGTTGGCATCAATGTCGAAGGTCACCTCGATCTGCGGCACGCCGCGCGGCGCGGGCGGCAAGCCGTCGAGGATGAAGCGGCCCAGACTCTTGTTGTCGTTGGCCATCGGCCGCTCGCCCTGCACAACGTGGATTTCGACCTGCGTCTGCCCGTCGGCGGCGGTCGAGAAGACCTGCTGCTTCTTGGTGGGGATGGTCGTATTGCGTTCGATGAGCGCCGTGGCCACGCCGCCCAGCGTCTCGATGCCCAGCGTCAGCGGCGTCACGTCAAGCAGGACGACTTCCTTCACGTCGCCGCCCAGCACGCCGCCCTGGATGGCCGCGCCCAGAGCCACGACCTCGTCAGGGTTGACGCCCTTGTGCGGCTCGCGGCCGAAGAACTTGCGCACCGCCTCCTGAATGGCCGGCATGCGCGTCATGCCGCCGACCAGAATGACCTCCGTGACCTTGTCGGTGCCGATACCGGCGTCCTTCAACGCCTTGCGGCACGGCTCGATGGAGCGTTGCACCAGGTCTTCGGTCAGTTGCTCCAGCTTGGCCCGCGTCAGGGTCAGGTTCAGGTGCTTAGGCCCGGTGGCGTCGGCGGTGATGAAGGGCAGGTTTAGCTCGCTCTGCATCGTCGTGGACAACTCGATCTTGGCCTTCTCGGCCGCCTCGCGCAACCGCTGCAACGCCTGCCTGTCATTGCGCAGGTCAATGCCTTCCTGCATCTTGAACTGGTCGGCGGCCCAGTCAACTACGCGCTGGTCGAAGTCGTCGCCGCCCAGGAAGGTGTCGCCATTGGTAGACTTGACCTCGAAGACGCCGTCGCCCACCTCCAGGATGGAGATGTCGAACGTGCCGCCTCCCAGGTCATAGACGGCGATCAACTCCTCGACCTTGCTGCCCAGCCCATAGGCCAGCGACGAGGCCGTCGGCTCGTTGACGATACGCAGCACGTCCAGCCCGGCGATCTTGCCCGCGTCCTTGGTCGCCTGGCGCTGGCTGTCGTTGAAGTAGGCGGGCACGGTGATGACCGCCTGCGTCACCGTCTGGCCCAGATAGGCCTCGGCGTCGGTCTTGATCTTTTGCAGGATCATGGCCGAAATCTCCGGCGGGGAGTATTCGCGGCCGTTCATCGCCACGCGGATGTCGCCGTTGGGCGCGTCGTGGACTTCGTAGGGCACGTAGCCCTTGGCCCGCTGCACTTCGGGATCGCTATACTTGCGCCCCATGAAGCGCTTCACGGAGAAGATGGTGTTCTGCGCGTTGATCACGCCCTGCCGCTTGGCCACCTGCCCGACCAGGCGCTCGCCCGTCTTGGGGTTGACGGCCACGACCGACGGGAACAGCCGGCTGCCTTCGGAGCTAGGGATGACGACCGGCTCGCCGCCTTCCATCACGGCAACAACGGAGTTCGTCGTGCCCAGATCAATACCGATTATCTTTGCCATGTCTCTAAATCCTTAAGAATGAAACCACAGATGACACAGATGACACAGATGACGTTCCAATCGTATAAGGATCATGAGTCATCAGCGCAATCTCTTCAATCTGTGGAATCTGTGGAATCTGTGGTTCCTACCCTCTTACTCCGCCACCATGACCAGCGACGGCCGAATGACCCGGTCGCCAAGGCGATAGCCGCGACGCATTTCGCGCGTCACGACGCCGCTGTCGTACCCGTCCGACGGCTCCTGGCCCAGCGCCTCGTGCATGTTGGGATCGAACGGCTCGCCCACGGCCGCAATCGGCTCAACGCTCATCTCTTCCAGAACGGAGAGCATCTTGCGATGGACGAGGCCGACGCCGGCCAGCCACGGGTCGGCCTGAATGCCGGCCGGCGCGGTGGCCAGCGCGCGCTCGAAGTCGTCGAGCAGCGGCAGGAGCTTGGCCCCCAGATCGGCGTTGGCCGAGGCATACGCTTCGGCGCGCTGCTTCTCGAACCGCTTGCGGGCGTTGGCGAATTCGGCCTGCGTGCGCTGCCAGCCGTCCAGATTACGCGCCGCCTCGGCCCGCGCCGCGGCCAACTCGTCCTCGGCCGTCACCGCCACCGCCTCGGCGGCCATGCCGGCCGACTCCAGCCCCTCATCGGCGGACTCGGCCACGTCGTCACTAACCCACTCGTCGTTCGTCACGGTCACCAGTTACCTCAATTAGGCCCAGGGCATCGCCCGGTGTGTCGAGCGGAGCCTGGACAAAGTATTTGTAGACAAAGCCGCTCATCAAGTCCGCTACGTAACGGACAGCGGCCACGTTGCGGTCATAGGGCATGCGCGTCGGGCCGACAACGGCCACGGTGCCATAGAAGCTGTCGCTGACGCCGTAGCGCGACAGGATCAGGGTGCAGTCGCGCAACTCCTCCCAACGGCCGTCGCCGCCGATGACCACCTGCACGCCCTCGCTGCTCTGGGCCTGCGTCTCCGATAGGACCGAGGCCAGCAGCGTGCGCTCTTCCAGCACGCGAATGGCCTGGCGCGTGCCCTCGTCGTCGAGGATGTTGACCAGGCCATCGCGGTAGATGTCGTTAATCGCGCCGTAGTCGGCCCGCCGCAGGATGTCGCCCACCAGCCGCGCCACCTCGTCCTCCAGCGTGCCCAGGTGCGCGCCGGACTTGCGGGCGGCGATCTCGTCCGCGTCCATGTCGACGAAGACGGCGTTGAGCCGGTCGGCGGCAGCGCTCAACCGGCCCTGCGACAGCGGCTCGGCCAGGGTCAACATCTGCTGCTTCACCTCGCCGCCGAACAGGACGACGATCATCAGCACCAGCCGCCCCTGAGTAGCGATCAATTGGACGTGCTTGAAGCGGTTGGCGCGGGTCTGCGGCGCGGTAACGAAGCTGGCGCTGCGCGCCGTGCGGGCCAGAATGGCCGCCGAGAGGCGCATCCACTGCTCCAGCTCCAGCCGCGCCTGGTGAAACTGATGGCGGATCATCTCCCGCTCGTGCAGCGGCAGATGGAACTCGCCCAGTAGCTTCTGGACGAAGTAGCGGTAGCCCGTCTCCGTGGGGATGCGCCCGGCCGAGGTGTGTAGCTGGGCCACGTAGCCCAACTCGCCCAGCAGGGCCAGGTCGTTGCGCACTGTGGCCGAGCTAAAGTCCAGCCCGAACTCCTCCACCAGCGCCTTCGAGCCGACCGGTTTGCCCGACTCGATATAGCTGTGGACCACCATCGCCAGGATGCGCTCCTGGCGTTCGGAAAGTGGATGGAACTCGGTCATGTCTCGCTACAGTCGAAACCGGGTGGTGGGCCGCGGCCCGCTGGCACCCGGTTATTGCTTCCGCGCCGTTTAGCACTCGCCTTGCCGGAGTGCTAAACAGGGCAAAATGATCATAACATGGCGGGGGATCAGCGTCAATAAGAAGGGCGTTAGAACAGGGGCTAGGGGTTAGGTTCTAGGGGCTAGGGAAGAGCGCTCTTCCCTAGCCCCTAGAACCTAGAACCTGGAACCTAATAGCGCGGCTCGTCGCCGTGGGGCGCGAAGGTCTGCCACAGGGTGCGCAGCAGGATTTTGGTGTCCAGCAGGATAGACCAGTTCTCGGAGTACCACAGGTCGTACTTGGTGCGCTCGCTGATGGAGCTATCGCCGCGCAGGCCGTTGACCTGCGCCCAACCGGTCATGCCCCCCTTCTCGCGGTGGCGATCCATGTAGCGCGGCACGTAGCGGCGGAACTGCTCCACGTAGTAGGCCTGCTCCGGACGCGGCCCCACCAGGCTCATCTCGCCCAGCCAGACGTTGATCAGGTTGGGCAACTCGTCCACTTCCAGCCGGCGCAGCCACGTTCCCAACCGCGTCTGCCGCGGGTCGTCTTTCACCGTCCAGCCCGGCCCATCCTTCTCGGCGTCGGTGCGCATGGAACGGAACTTGATCATCATGAACTCGCGGCCGTCCAGCCCCATGCGCGGCTGCACAAAGAAGACCGGTCCCGGCGATTCGAGCTTGATGGCCAGCGCGGCCAGCAACATGAACGGCGACATGATGATTAACCCGATGGTTGACACGACGAAATCAATCAGCCGCTTCAGCGTCAGCAGGTAGCCGCGCAGAGCGTAGTCGCGCACCGACAGTAGCGGCAGCCCACCCAGGTCGTCAATGCCGGCATGGGTGGTGACGTACTGGAACAGGTCGGGGAAGATCTTGATTGACACCCGGCCGCGCTCGCAGTAGGAGATGGCGTGCAGCATCTCGCGATGCCCCTTCTCCGGCATGGCGATGATGACCTCATCCACGTGGTACTCGTTGATCAGGTCGGGCAGGTCTTCCGTCTGGCCCAGCACCGGGAAGCCGAGGATGTCACTGTGCGGCTCCTCGCCGTTGACGATGCCGACCAGGTCATAACCCAGGTCGGGCGACCAGACGATGCGTTGCAGGATCATCCGCGCCGTGTCGCCCGTGCCGACGATGATCACCCGGTCCTTGCCGATGCCGCGGTCTTGCAGCCGCTTGCGCACCCAGTTGTGGAGAACGCGGCCGAAGGTCAGCAGGACGATGGTCAGCAGCCAATCATAGACCATCATCGCCCGCGGATAGTCGAGAATGGCCTGATTGTTGCGCAGGGTGATCGTCGCCACGGCCAGCGCGATCAGCATACCGACGGAGACGCTGACGAAGACGTAGTAGATCTGGTCAATGCGCGAAACGGAGCGGGGAATGTAGTACTGACGGTTGAGGAACAGAATCGAGACGATCGTCACCAACTGGATGACGAACAGCCCGGCGTAGTTGGACAGCGGCACCTGGTTGGTCAGCGGGTCGGGCCAGGCGATGCTGACGCGCAGGCGATAGGCCAGGACGAAGGCGATGCCGATGAGCAGCGAGTCGAGGACGACCAGCGAGACGGTGTAGAGGGTGCGAATGCGCTGGGTGGACATAGCAAGTCGGGAATTCTATCAGAGCCGTGCGACAGATCAAGCGGCCGTTCTGACTTTCATTCTACCCGGCGCGCGCGCGCGCTACCGGACGGCAGCCTGACGCCAACGCGCCGCCTTCCCGCCGCGGGGCGCTAATACTCCTCAACCGGCAGGGCCACCTTGGCCTGCTCCACATGGCGCAGGATGGACTCCGCGCCGCTGACGGCCGTGTCGCCCTGCGTGCCCAGCATGGCCGCCAGTTCGCGCACCCGCCCGGTTGTGTCCAGCGCGTCAACGTGGGTCGTCGTGCGGCCGTCGGCCACGGCTTTGCTAACGTGGAAGTGGGTGTCGCCATAGCCGGCCAACTGCGGCAGGTGGGTGACGACGATGACCTGATGGTCGGCCTCGGCGGCCAGCCCCCACAACTTGCGGCCGACGATGTCGCCCACGCGCCCGCCGATGCCCTGGTCAATCTCGTCGAAGATGAGCGTCGGCGTCTCGTCCACCTGAGCCAGGGCTGTCTTCAGGGCCAGCATCAGGCGCGCCGTCTCGCCGCCGCTGGCGACTTTGACCAACGGTTTGGGCGGCTCGCCGGGGTTGGCCGAGATGAGGAACTCGACGCGGTCAATGCCCATCTGGTCGAAGGCCAGCCGCTGCTCAGCCTCGCCCGCTCCCACGGTGCAGCCGTCGGCCGCCGCTTGGGTCTGGAAGTCCACAGCGAAGCGTGCCCCTTCCATCTTCAGGTCGCCCAGGTGCAATTCGACGGCCGCCGACAGGCGCTCGGCGGCGGTGCGGCGCTTGGCCGATAGCGCCGCGGCCATGCGCCCGATGAGGCGCAGGAAGCGCTCGCGCTCCTCTTCCAGTTCGGCGGTACGCACTTCGCTGTTCTCCAGCGTCGTCAACTCCGCCTCGGCCCGCGCCTGGGCAGCCAGCAGCCCGGCGATGTCGGCCTCGTTGTACTTGCGCTTCAGCGTGTTGATGGCCTCCAGCCGTGCCTCGACGCCGTTCAGCCGCCGGGGGTCGAACTCCAGCGCGTCGAGATAATCCTGCACGTCGCCGGCCAACTCGCTCAACTGGAAGCTCAACCCTTGCAGCGCCTCCAGCGCCGGCTCGCGCGTGTCGTCGAGCTTGGCCAGTTGCGTCAGGGCGTGCTCCACACGGCCCAGCAGGTCGAGCACGGCCGGCCGGTCGTCGTCAATGGTCGTCAGCAGGGCCACAGCCTCGGCGGCGTGGCGGCCCAACTGCTCGGCGTTGGCCAGCCGCACGCGCTCGACGCGCAACGTCTCTTCCTCGTCCGGCTGGGGCGCGGCGGCGCGGATGTCCTCGATCTTGAATTGCAGCATCTCGATGCGCTGCGACAGATCGCGCTGGCTGCGGCGCAACTCGTCCAGCTCGCGCTGGACGATGTGCAGGCGGCGCACCTCGGCCGCCAGCGCCTCCTGCTCGGCCACCAGCCCGCCGAAGGCATCGAGCAGCGGCAGATGGGCGCGCGGTCGCAGCAGCGACAGATGCTCGCCCTGGCCGTGGATGTCAATGAGTGGATCAGCCACCTGGCGCAGCACCGACAGGCTGACCGTGCGCCCGTTGACGCGGCAGATGGTGCGGCCGTTGACGCGCAATTCGCGGGCCAGCACGACGAACTCGTCGCCGTCCTCGTCCAGTCCCTCTGCCTCCAGAACGGGGCGCAGGGCGTCGCGCAGCGCCGGGTGGAGACGGAAGGCGGCTTCAACGTAGGCGGCATCGCTGCCGGCGCGCACGGCCGTCGTGTCGGCCCGCCCGCCCAGCACCAGCGTCACGGCATCGAGGATGATAGACTTGCCCGCGCCCGTCTCGCCGGTCAGGACGTTGAAACCGGGGTCGAAATCCAACTGTAGCTGATCGATAATCGCGAAGTTGCGAACGATAAGTTCCGTTAGCATGACCCCTCGATTTTACCTCATTTGCCAGTAAGCTGCACCGCCGGCGACGAATAGGAAGATACCCAGGCCTAGCATGGCGAAAAGGTTCACCCCGCCCAGTAGGAGCAGCAACCCAGCGGGCAGGGTTACGCCCAGGACCATCATAGCCACCACCAGGCCGGGCAGATAGCGCCCGCGCCGCCCGCCGATGGCCCGCTTGGTAATGCGGCCGATGAAGCCACCGACCGCGCCGCTGATAAAGAAGACGATCAGGAAGAAGAAGAAGCTGCCGACAAAAAAGCGAATAAGCAGATAGCCAACGAGCAAGCTAATGGGCAGCGAGACGACCGCGGCAATGAGATAATCCAGCGGCCGGCTGTTGTAGAAGGCGTCCTCGGCCTGCCGCTGACAGTCGGGGCAGATGTAGCCGACGGGTGTCTTGCGGGCGCAACTGATGCAGATGGGCCGGTTGCAGTTGTAGCAGCGCAGGGAGGTCAGGCGCTCCGGGTGGCGGTAGCAGGTCAGCGTGTACGTCGCTTCCTCGACCATCGGGGCCGGCGCGACCTCTTCGGCCACAGTGACCGTGCTAGGCCGCGTCTCCTCGACCGACGGCTCCAGCGCGGCCAGGGCGGCGGCCGCTTCCGGCGGCACGGGCCGGCCATCGAGCACGGCCAGCCCGGCCACGGCCGCCGGGTTCTCCGGCGAGAGGTCGAGCGCCCGCTCATAGGCGGCGCGCTTCTCGTCGGCGTCGGTCGTCACGCGGGCCAGGCCGAGCCAGCCCTCTTCGGCCTGCGGCGCTTCGTCAATGATCTGGCGATACATCATCTCGGCCGCGGCGTTCTTGCCATAGTTGGCGTTGCGCTCGGCCTGGGCCAGCAGCGTGCGCAGTCGGGGGTCTCTGATTTGGGTCATCGGTGTTTATCTATCCGCAGATTGGGCAGATTGGGCAGATTTCAGAAACAATCTGCCCAATCTGGGGATGATACCTCTTAAATCTGTGAAATCTGTGTAATCTGTGGTTTCTTCAGCCGTCTTCATCAACAGCTAAGGACGCGGCGCGGGGATGAGGTGGGGCCAGGAAAAGCCCAACCGCCCCATCAGGCGACGGTAGAAAAAGCCGGGGCTTTCGACGCGCACGAAGAGGCACGGCCGCTCGTGTTTGGCGATCAGCACCTCGTCGCCGTTCTCCACGGCCACGCTCTTCTGCCCGTCGGCGGTCAGGAACGCCTCGTGGCTCATCTCCACCTGGATGCCGATGCGGGCGTTCTCGTGCAGCACCAGCGGCCGGTTGAGACTCAGATGGGCGGCGACGGGCACGACGACGAAGTTCTGCAACTGCGGCGACAGCAGCGGCCCGCCGGCGGCCATCGCGTAGGCCGTCGAGCCGGTCGGCGTGGCCACGATGAGGGCGTCGGCGATGTAGGTCGTCACCAGGTCGCCGTCCACGCGCAGGTGCAGGCGGATGACCCGCGCCTGAGCGCCGCGGCCGATGACCACCTCGTTGAGGGCCATGAACGGCTGGACGAGCGCGCCGCCGCGCCACAGTTCGGCGTGCAGCAACAGCCGCCGCTCCAGCCAGTGCTCGCCGTTCAGCGCGCGGGCCAGCTTGTCCGGCCAGTCGTCGGGCGTGGCCTCGCTCAGGAAGCCGACGCGACCGACATTGATGCCGAAGATGGGCACGTCGTGGGGCACGGCCCAGCGCGCCGCGCGCAGAGTCGAGCCGTCGCCGCCCAGGACAACCAGCAAATCGGTGTCGTCCAGCGGCGCGGCCAACGGCTCGTCGTCCCACGGCGCGGCCGTCCACGAAGCGACGCCCCGCTCCGTCAGCCAGCGCCGCAACTCCTCGCCCAGGGCGGTGGATTCGGGGATGCGGGGCTGTTGGAGGATGCCGATCAGGGTCATAGTGAGGTTTGGTTGGTTAGACGGACGACCGCCGACGACCGACCGCCGACCGCCATCGGGAGCGATCGAGCAGTCGTCGTCCTTCTGGCGCGGCGGTCGGCGGTCCATTTCAAGCGGCGGTCGGCGGTCGGCCGTCGGCCGTCTGCTCCTGAAGCCAGGGGATGATGTCGGCCAGAGGGACGCGCGTTTGTTCGCCGCCGGCCAGGGGGCGGACGGTCACCAGCCCTGCGGCCAGCTCGTCGCCGCCGACGATCAGGACGAAGCGCGCGCCGTGGTGGTCGGCTTCGCGCATCTGGCTCTTCAGGCTGCGGCCACGGCGGGTGAAGGCCAGCCGCGTGCCGATGCCCGCCGCGCGCAGGCGAAAGGCCAACTGGGCCGCCGCCGTCTTGGTCGCGCCGCCAAAGTGGGCCAGGTAGACCGGCAGCGGCGCGGCGGCCGGCGGCTCCACGCCCTGCTCCTTCATGCCCAGCACAATGCGCTCCGGGCTGCTGCCGAAGCCGACGCCGGGCGTGGGCGGGCCGCCGATGTCCTCGGCCAACCCGTCGTAGCGCCCGCCGCCACACAGCGCCGCCTGCGCGCCGATGCCCTCCTGCCACACCTCGAATACCGTCTTGGTGTAGTAGTCAATGCCGCGCACCAGCCGGAAGTTGATGGTGTAGGATTGATCCAGCGCATTGAGCAGGCCACGCACACCGGCGAAGTGATCGCGGCAGTCGTCGCACAGGTGATCGAGGATGTGAGGCGCGCCGGCCAACAGCGCGTCCATGCCCTGCTCCTTGCTATCCAGCACGCGCAACGGGTTCTTGCCCAGCCGTTCCTTGTCAATGGCCGCCAGCCGGTCGCGGTGCTGCTCCAGATAGGCCACCAGCTTCTCGATGTAGCCCGGTTTGCAGACGGGGCAGCCGGTGCTGTTGAGCTGGAACGTCAGGCCGCGGAAGCCCAACTCGCGGTAGAGGTTCATGGCCAGCATCATCACTTCCACGTCGGCCGCCGGGTCGTCCTCGCCCATGATCTCGGCGTTGAACTGGGTGTGCTGGCGCAGGCGGCCGGCCTGGGGGCGCTCGCGCCGGAAGGCGGGGCCGATGGTGTAGAGCTTCACCGGCCGCGGCCAACTGCTCAGACCATTCTGGATATAGGCGCGCATGAAGCCGGCGGTGAACTCCGGCCGCAGGGTGATGCGCGACCCGTCCGGTTCGGCCAGCGTGTACATCTCCTTCTGGACAAAGAAGTCCGACCCCTGCCCCACGCCGCGGGCGAACAGCTCCTCGAACTCGATGATCGGCAGGTCAATGCGCTGGAAGCCGAAGCGCCGGGCCAGACTCTCGGCGGCGGTGATGATCGCGTCCCAATAGCGGCGGTCGTCGGGCAAGACGTCCTGCATGCCGGTGACGCGCTGAATTTGTTTGGTCATGGCGGCAATTATAGCCGCAGATAGGGATTAGGGGCTAGGGGTTAGGGGGCAGGGGCTAGGGATTAGGGATTAGGAATAGTAGGACAATATTCAGTAGGTCAGTGGGGAGACCGCAAGCCCACTCTGAATTCGTAGTTCGTAGTTCGTAACTCGTAGTTCGTCACTCGTCACTCGTAACTCGTCACTCTCTTGTCGCACGCCTGGCGCAAGCCGCAGGCGGCGCAACGGCGGGGATCGTCGTGGTCGGGGTCGGGGTCGTCTTCGGCGCGGGCGGTGCGCATCTCGTCCAGCAGGTCGAGCAGGTCGGCTTCCAGTTCGTCGCTGTAATCAATGGCGAAGGCCTGGTCGCGATATTGCAGGATGCCATAGGGCGGCCGCACGCCGAAGTTCTCTTCGACAAGCAGGCAGTAGGCGGCCAACTGGAGCACCTGCCCTTCGTGGGGTCGCGCCGGGGCGAGCGACGACTTGACCTCGACGGGGATGATCGCGCCGTCGTCGGCCTCCACCAGGTAGTCGGGCTTGCCCACCAGGCGCAGATGGGCGGCGTGGAGCACGTCGTTGTTGGCCCGCCATGTTTCGGTGTCGGTGTAGAAGACGCGGCCGTCGGGCAGCCCGCTCTCCCGCCGCATCTGTCGCCCGGCCACCCACAGGGCCGCGGCCACCAACAGCAGGAACAGCACCACCAATAACGGCAAACCACCTAGCAACATGACGTCCGCTCCCTGGAAAAGAAACCACAGTTGTATTTGATCCGCAGATTGGGCAGATTAGGCAGATTTTCTGAGAAGAGAACTCACGCAAAGGCGCGAAGATGCAAAGCCGCCAAGAAGACCACCTTTTGTCTTTTCTTCCTTTGCGCCTTCGCCCCTTCGCGCCTTGGCGTGAGCTCTTGAAATCTGCCCAATCTGTGGATCACACCTCTTCAATCCGTGGACTCTCCATTTCAAGTAGTCAATAACCGAAACACCAGCGCAGCAATGGCGCAGAACAGGGCCACGTAGGCCACGCGCTGGGCCCAGATAGAGCGCCGCACCAGGCGGCCGTGCTGCTCATGATGGCGCGTGCCGGCCTCCAGTTGCGCCGTGTTGACCGACCTGGCCCCGCGCACCCGCCGCAGCCACCACGCCCGGCGGCAGTAGACGTATTCGCCGATTTCGCTGGCTCGAATCCAGGAGTAGCTCATACGTTCTATTTTATGGATAATAGGGGGTGAGTCAAGGGGCAGTAAACAGTAAGCAGTAGGTCAGTAGGTCAGTAGGTCAGTATTCAGTGGCAGCGTCTCCCTCGGCGAGAGGGGACGCTGGTTCCCTCTCCCTGTGGGAAAGGGTTAGGGAGAGGGCCGTTCTGTGAGAGACGGTGCTTCCGTGGGCGAAGGCCCTCCCCTAGCCCCTCCCACAGGGAGGGGGATCGGAATTCGGGAGGGGGCGCTGGTTCCCTCGCCCTGTGGGAGAGGGTTAGGGAGAGGGCTGTTTGGGCTTTCGTAGGCGAAGCCCCTCCCCTAACCCCTCCCACAGGGAGGGGGATCGGAGTTCGGGAGAGGGCAAGCTCAGCCGTGGTTGGTCTTGCGCTCCTCGGCCGCGTAGCGGTTGAGCAGCGCGCCGAAGAGCAAGATGACACTGCTGACGTAGGTCCACATCAGAAAAGCGATGATAGCCCCAACCGAGCCATAGATCAGGTTGGAAGTGGAGAGATAACCGGCGATGAAGAGCGAAGAGAGTTGCTTGGCCGCCTGCCACAGCACCCCGGCCAGAATGGCCCCGGGTAGCGCGTCGCGCCAGCGCAGGCGGACGTGGGGCATGAAGCGGTACAGGATGGCGAACAGGATCACGTTGAGGAAGATAGCCCAGAAGCGGTCGGTGTACGGCCCGATGCTGCTCAACCGTTCCGGCATTAGGCTGTTGACGATGGTCAGCAACGGCCCTTCTATCATCGTCGCCAGCAGCAGCAGCACGGCAACAAGCAGCACCGTGACGACTGCCAGCGTGCGGTGACGCCACATCGAACGACGGTGGTTGATGTCTGCGCCCCAGATGCGATCCATCGCCCGGGTAATGACGTTGAAGGCACCGGAGGCCGACCACACCAGAGCCAACGCGGCCAGCCCGGTCACCGGGCCGCGAGCCTGCACCAGATTCTGGAGATTGGCCCCTAGTAGCGCGTCCAGCCCCGGTACGACGAACTCTAACTCGGCCACAATACGCTGCTCGGCCAGCACCGGGTCGAGCCAGTTGCTGGCCAGAGCCACGGCCAACAGCGCCAGCGGAAAGACGGAGAACAGCGTGAAGAAGCCAATGGACGAGGCCACCATCTGTGACTCCGGGGCGATTGCCGTCCGCAGCGCGCGCCATGCCAGCCGCCCCCAGCGGCCCAGCACTACCCACCACTCGGTCAGCGTCTGGCCCAGTGCGTCTGTGGTAAAACGCCCCGACACCGGGGATGCCTTACTGAATTCGTTGTCGTCAGCCATGATTGCGACCGGAGTATAGTCTGATGCTATCTATCCTACAACACGACCGGCGCCATCCGGCACACCTGCTTTGAGGAATCACCATGAGCGTGTTACCATTGACTTCTATGAATCGCCCCGCCTCCCTGCGCCAGTACCATTGGCGCATCGCCCCCGATGTCCCCGCTGACTCCCTGCTGCGGTCGGTCGGCGATACGGTGCATCCGGTGTTGGGGCGCATCCTTCACAACCGCGGCCTGAGCCACCCGTCCCAGGCGCAGGCCTTTCTGGCCCACCACTACCTGCTCTCGCGCGACCCGTTCCAACTGGCCGACATGGATCGCGCCGCCGATCGCATCGTGCGCGCCCTGCGCGCCGGAGAGACCATCGCCGTCTACGGCGACTTCGACGCCGACGGCGTCACCGCCACCGTCTTGCTGACCGAAGCGCTGCGGGCGATGGCCGACGAGCGCCGCCTGGTCGTGCCCTACATCCCCGACCGCGTAGACGAGGGCTACGGCATCAACCAGGAGGCGCTGACGACACTGCGCGGCAAAGGGGTTGACCTGGTCATCAGCGTGGACTGCGGCATCCGCTCGCCCATCGAGGCGGCCCACGCCCGCGCCATCGGTCTGGACCTGATCATCACCGACCACCACAGCCTGGGGCATGAACTGCCGCCGGCGGTGGCGGTCATCAACCCCAAGCGCGACGACTCCACCTATCCGGAGCGAATGCTGGCCGGGGTGGGCATCGCCTTCAAGCTGGCTCAGGCGGTGCGGCTGGCCATGCCGGAGCGGGCCGATTGGGACGAGTCGAACCTGCTCGACCTGGTGGCCATCGGCACCGTGGCTGACCTGGCCCCGCTGTTGGGCGAGAACCGCAAGCTGGTGGCCGAGGGGCTGGCCGTGCTCAACGAAGTGCGCCGGCCGGGCATCGCCGCGCTGTTGACCGTCAGCGGCCTGCAACCCAAGCAACTGACGGCCGAGAGTATCGGCTTCGGTCTGGGGCCGCGCATCAACGCCGCCGGCCGGCTGGCCCACGCCTACGACGCCGCCAAACTGCTCATCGCCGGCAACAGCCAGACGGCCCAGGCCCAGGCCAAGTTGCTGGACGAACTCAACCGCAAGCGGCAGAGCCTGACCCGCCAGTTGAGCGCGCTCGCCGAGCAGATGGTTGACCCCGACGCGCCGATCATCATCGCCGCCGACCCGCGGTTCCAGTCCGGCGTCGTCGGTCTGGTCGCCAGCCGGCTGGCCGAGAAGCACTACCGGCCGGCGATCATCATGGAGCACGGCGAGCAGGAAAGCCGCGGCTCCTGTCGCTCCATCCCGGAGTTCCACATCACCGACGCCCTCGACGAAGTGGCCGACCTGCTGGTGCGCCACGGCGGCCACGCCCAGGCGGCCGGCTTCACCATTCGCAACACAGACCTGGCGGAGTTCACCGAGCGCATCACCGCCATCGCCGCCGACCGGCTGGCTGGTCAAGAGCTACTGCCGGCGCTGGAGATTGACGCCGAGTTGCCGCTGGGTCAGGTGGATTGGGCCTTGCAGGAGACGCTGGCCCGGCTGGAGCCGACCGGCTATAGCAACCCCGCGCCGCTGTTGCTCAGCCGCGGGGCGCAGATCGTCAGCCATCGCGCCGTGGGCGGCGACGGCAGCCACCTGCAACTGCACCTGGTGGACGGCCGGGCCAACGGCAACGCCCCCGGCAACAGCCGCTACGGCCGCCCCGCCCCCATGCAGGCCCTGCCGGCCATCGCCTTTCGCCAGGCGCAGTGGGCCGGCTGCCTGCCGCCGCTGGTGGACATTGCCTACCGCATCGGCGTCAACCACTGGCAGGGCACGACCAGCCTGCAACTGGTTATCGAGGACTTGCGGCCGACCGCAATGGAGAGTATTCAGCTATGACAATTCTGGTCACCGGCGCGGCCGGTTTCATCGGCAGCCATCTGGCCGAGCGCCTGCTGCGCCGCGGCGACGCGGTTATCGGCTTCGACAACTTCAACGACTACTATGACCCGGCGCGCAAGCGGGCCAACGAGCGGCGGCTGTGCGCCTATCCCAACTTCCGCATGGTCGAGGCCGACCTGCGCGACCGGGACGCACTGATGCGCCTGTTTGCCGCAGAGAAGATTGACGCCGTGGCCCATCTGGGAGCGATGGCCGGCGTGCGCGACGCCATGAGGCTGCCCGATCTCTACGTCAACGTAGACCTGAACGGCACGCAGAACGTACTCGACGCGGCGCGGGCCGTCGGTGGGGTGGGCAACTTCGTCATGGCTTCGACCTCGTCGGTCTATGGCAACACGACGCAGATCCCGTTCGTCGAGACCGACCCCTGCGACCGGCCGCTGCAACCCTACGCCGCGGCCAAGCGGGCCGCCGAAATCCTGGGCTACACCTATCACTACCTGTTCGGCCAGAACTTCACCGTCCTGCGCTTCTTCACCGTCTACGGCCCCAACGGCCGGCCGGACATGATGGCCTACCTGCTGGCCGATAGCGTCTCCAAAGGGCGCGAGATTCCGCTCTACGACGGCGGCCAGATGTATCGCGACTGGACGTTCGTAGATGACACGGTGTCGGGCATCGTCGCCGCCCTCGACCGGCCGCTGGGCTACGAGATCATCAATCTCGGCCGCGGCGAGCCGGTGCTGCTGAGGGACTTTGTGGAGATCATGGAAGAGTTGAGCGGGCGCAAGGCCAACGTGGTGCCCACGCCACGGCTGGCGGCCGACTTCGTGCGCAACGAGGCCGACATCAGCAAGGCCCGCCGCCTGCTGGACTACAACCCGCAAGTGTCGGTAGCCGAAGGTGTGCGCCGCTTCTGGGAATGGTATTGCGAGCATGACGTCCGAAAGAACTGAATCCGGCGCGCCCGATGAGGCGCTGCCCCCCTTCCGCCTGGTGGCCAACGAAACGGCCTGGCGTTCCTGTCTGGCCGCGCTGCGGGCCGCGCCCCGGCTGGCCATTGACCTGGAAGCCAACAGCATGTACGCCTATGCCGAACGGGCCTGCCTCATCCAGATTTCCACCGCCAACGCTGACTTCATCCTCGACCCGCTGGCCGACCTCGACCTGAGCGGGCTGGGCGACATCGTCGCCGACCCGGCCGTGGAGAAGGTCTTCCACGCCGCCGAGTATGACCTCATCCTGATGCGGCGCGACTATGGCTGGCATCTGCACAACCTGTTCGACACGATGTGGGCGGCGCGCATTCTGGGCTACAAGCAGTTCGGGCTGGCCGGCATGTTGGAGGGCGCCTTCGGCTTGCGCCTCAGCAAGCGCTTCCAGAAGGCCAACTGGTGCCACCGGCCGTTGTCGGCCGGCGAGCTGGCCTACGCCCAGAAGGACACCCACTATCTGCTGGCCCTGCGCGACCGGCTGGCGGCCGAGCTGGAGGCGCGCGGGCTGCTGGCCGAGGCGCTGGAGACGTTCGCCGAGCAGTCGCGGGTCAAGATGCCCAACAACGGCTTCGACCCCGACGCCTTCTGGCACATCAACGGCGTCTTCGACATGGCCCCGGAGCAGCAGGCGGCGCTCAAAGCCCTCTTCGCCTTCCGCGACCGCGAGGCCCGCCGCCGCAATTCGCCCCACTTTAAAGTACTGGGCGATCAGACGTTGCTGGAGGTGGCCACCCGCCTGCCCACGCGCCTGAGCGAACTGGACGCCATCCACGGCATGACCGCCGGCCAACAGCAGCGCTACGGCCGCCAGATGCTGGCCGTCATCGCCGAGGCGCGCCAAGCCCCCGCCCCCCAGCCGCCGCCGCGCCCGCCCCGCCCGCCCGACGCCGTGCTCATCCGCTATGACAAGCTGCACCGCTGGCGCAAGACGCGCGCCCAGGCCCGCGGCGTCGAGTCCGACGTCATCGTCAGCCGTGACGCCCTGTGGGTCATTGCCCAGGCCGGCCCGCGCACAACCGACGAACTGGCCGCCCTCAACGCGCTTGGGCCTTACCGGCTGGCGCTTTATAGCGAAGAAATACTGAAGCAATTAGGGGCCAGGGGCTAGGTTCCAGGGGCCAGGGAAGAGCGTTCTTCCCTGGCCCCTGGAACCTAGCCCCTGGCCCCTTGAAAAGGAGTTGCCCTGATGGAAATCACCTTCTACGGCGCGGCCCGCACCGTGACCGGATCGCAGCACTTGCTGGAGATCAACGGCCGCCGCATCCTGCTCGACTGCGGCCTCTACCAGGGGCCGCGCGACGAGAGCACCGACCGCAACCGCCACCTGCCCTTCGACGCCGCCGCGGTGGACACGCTCATCCTTTCCCACGCCCACATTGACCACAGCGGCAACATCCCCAACCTCGTCAAATCCGGCTTCAAGGGTGACATCATCACCACCTCGGCCACGCGCGACCTGTGCAGCATCATGCTGCGCGATAGCGCCAAGATTCAGGAGTCGGACGTGGCCTACCTGAACAAGAAGCGCCGCCGCGACAACCAGCCGCCGCTGGAGCCGATCTACACCACGGCCGACGCTCTGGCCAGCCTGAAGCAGTTCATCGGCATCAGCTACGAGCGCCCCTACCAGGTCGCGCCGGGCATCACCCTGACCTTCTACGATGCCGGGCACGTGCTCGGTTCGGCCCTGGTGGTGCTCGACGTTGCCGACGCCGGCGCGGGCCGCCCGGCGCGCGTCGTCTTCACCGGCGATCTGGGGCGCGCCAACCGGCCCATCCTCAACGACCCTGTCTTCCTGGACAAGGCCGACGTGTTGATCATGGAGAGCACCTACGGCGACCGCGAGCACCCCGACGACGAAGACACCGACCACCGGCTGGAAAGCATCATCCGCGATACGGTGAAGGCCGGCGGCAAGGTCATCGTGCCCGCCTTCGCCATTGGCCGCACCCAGGAGCTTGTCTATCGCCTCAACAACCTGGTCGAGCGGCGCGACCTGCCGCCCAACCTTCAGGTCTACGTCGATAGCCCCCTGGCCATCGACGCCACGGCTGTCTTCCGTGCCCACCCGGAGGCCTACGACGCCGACATCGCCGAAGTCCTTGTCTCCGACCGCGACCGCGACCCGTTCGGCTTCGCCATGATGCGCTACACGCGCTCGCCGGAGGAGTCGAAAGAACTTAACTTCCTGCGTAATCCGGCGGTCATCATC
>WBZP01000519.1_pt2 | contig 25185 bp, 7 predicted proteins | sample 5204301 | NCBI WGS metagenome assembly WBZP01 (sample SAMN12412401, study PRJNA552823) | activated sludge metagenome | isolation source: activated sludge from nitrification reactor of wastewater treatment plant... | place: USA: Pennsylvania | collected 2017 | reverse complement strand
GCCAGGGCCGCTGAACGTACCATTTGGAGCCTGGTTACCGGTTAATACAACCGCACCCGCATTTACACAGTAGCTGGATGCTAAGCCGGTGAAGCTAACCGTTGGCAATGCGTTCACGGTGAGTACGCCGCTTACGTAGTTGGTACCATCCCAGATATTACCGCCACCTGCGCTGTAACCGCCATACTGGTATCCGCAACCGTTATATGAGTAACGGAAGGTATAATAGTATGTTCCGGCTGGCAGTGACAGTGATGATGTAAATTCATCATTGTTGCCAACCTGTACATTAAAGGTAGCAGACTGCCAGTTGGTCCAGGTATTTGGATTGGTATTGGTAGTGCTCCAGCCGAGTTCTGCTGTTACACCTGCTCCCGCACCTGCTGCTTCTGTAACACCGGCTTTATAAGCCTGGCCATACACAGCGTAGCCGCCTGGTGTACCTTCACAAATTGAACCTGAAGGAGGCCATTGCAGGTTAACCCACTGGAAGTTTTCTGTTATGCTGATGGTTTGAGATGAACTGTTGGTACATCCGTTACCGTCAGTATAAGTGTAAGTAATGGTATAAGGGCCACCCACACCTGCTGTGGCAGGGTTGAAGCTGGCTGTACCATTGGCGTTGTCTGTGATACCCGCTCCTGTGAACGTGCCATTTGGCGCCTGGTTACCGGTGAGTGTAATGGCTGCTGCATGTACGCACAGGGTAGATGGTAAACCGGTAAAGCTAACGGTTGGTAACGCATTAACCGTTACATTCTGGCTGCTGCTGTTTGAACAGCTATTGCCATCTGTGTAACTGAAGCTGATACTGTGCGTGCCGGCTCCTGCAGTGGCAGGGTTGAAGGTCGCTGTACCGTTACCGTTATTTGTGATGCCAGGACCACTGAATGTTCCGCTGGTTTGTGTGCTTGTTAAAGTAACCGTACCTGCATTGAGGCAAACCGGGCTGGTTAAGCCGGTGAAGCTTGCATCAGGCAAAGCATTTACAGTAACGGTTGCAGAACCGGTAACAGTATTATTTGTGCAATACTGATCTGTTACACCAGTAATCGCATAAACATATGTACCAGGTGTACCGGTTGGCACTGAAACTGATACCGACTGCGGGTTAGCGCCTGAAGGTGTAGTAGCCGTTAACGGTGCACCACCATTGATGGTATAGGTAAATGTATAAGGCGCTGTACCAACACTGGCAGAGAATGTTACCAATGGTTGTGTAGCATTCTGGCAAACCGCTGTTGTTCCGCTTACATTAGTACCTGCTGGTTTAGGATTAACATTAACCGTTGCTGATGCCTGGGAAATGCAGGATCCGTTGGTTGAAGTAGCTGTATAAACCGTATTTACTGCAGGTGTAGCAACAACCACTATACCTGAATAGGTATCCAATGATGCTGGTAATGCAGGCGACTGCGTCCAGGTAACATTGGATGGAGCGGCATCGAATGTAACCGTTACAAGTGGCCTTGCTGCTGCTGTTGTCATAGCTGTTGTGGTAGAACAATCTACTGTGGTTCCAACAGCTTGTGTATTTGCAATAGCCGGTGTAGTAAATGCCGCAACCGTTGTTGTTGTGGATGCTGTTTGCAGGTTCTGGCATGCTGTTACCAAAATATTTGAAACACCATCCCAGTTAAATGGAGTTTGGAATGTATGTGTATTGAGTCCCACTACAGGTGTAAAGAATGGACCAGGGTGTGTATACACCAGGGTACCTATATTGGTTACACCTGTTGAAGTAAGTGCTGCTAAAGCAGTATTTGCCATACTGATTCTGAAATTATATATCTCAGTACCTGCAGTGATAGCAGTTACTGTAAATCCGAGTTCAGTAATATTACCTGCCGTGTAACCCAAAGCTGTGAGTTCACTTGCCAGGATTAACATCTGGTTCTTACTGTTTGAGTTTGTTCCATAACCAGACCTGTACGGATTGCCGTTAGTACCGCCAAGCGTTGTAGTCTGAGTTCCTAATGTAGATGTACCGCTAACTCCACCTGCTGTTAAGGTTACAGGTGTGCCTTCACAAACAGCACTTAATGCCGGTGAAATTGTAAAGGCTGGTGGTGTGTTGGTTATAACAACTGTAGTGCTATCCACTGTAGAACAGCCGTTTGCAGTTGCTGTAAAGTAGTATTTACCAGAACCATTTAGAGGAGCCGGAACTGTTGGGCTCTGTAATGCTGAAGTAAAGCCATTAGGACCTGTCCAGCCAAATGTTGTTGCTATATCAGTTGTGCCGGTTAAAGTTAATGAAGCACCGCTACACAAAGGCCCGTTGTTGGAAGCCGTTGCTGTTGGATTTGCATTAACAATCACAGTATCCTCGTTAGAGAATGCTGTAAATCCGCCACCGGTAGAACAAACAACTTTTAAAATATAATAATAAGTACCCGGAGCCAGGTTGGCTGCTGTTGTATATGAAGGAGTAGTACCACCTGTACCAGCAGTTACATTGGTTGTATAACCAGCACCTGTAGGTGAAGATGTTGTTGATTCCATCCACTGGTAAGTGATTCCACTACCAATAGTATAACCTACAGGAGTGAAATTTGTAGTAGTGTTTGCAGCACAAACTGTTTTCTTCGCATTAGGAGAAGCAACAGTACCACCATTGGCTGAAGTACAACCCGGCAGTGTTCCGTTCAATTCATCCGCACCGATATCGGTTCCGCTGACGCTTGCACCTGCATAACCCGGATTGTTCCAACGTACATCGCCATCGAAGTCATCTGTAGTACCAGCGATATTAGCCGCACCACTTTCTATTTGAGTGGCAATAGTTGGATCAATGTGCAGGAAGTTGCCGGCCGAGCCTGTTGTGCTGATGAAAGGAGCATCTTCGGTTACAGAAGCTGTTTCACGGGGCGACATCCTGGTCTTATAAGCAGCCAGGCCTGGTATAGAGTCATTCACACCACCACCTGTACCGAAGTAGATCAGGTTCTTGGCAGCTGGTGTTCCTGCATAGAACAGGTTGTTGTTTGAGGTACTGCCGAAGTTGGTGATCGTTGCAGAACTCCTGCGGAATGCAACTGTTAAACCTGTTCCGTTTTGAGTAGATTTATTCACGATGATGTTATTCCTCAGGTTCAGCGTTGCTGTAGTAGCTGTAGCGCTGGTTGTATGGAACAATCCGGATGTACCGAAGTTTACCCCGCTTGAGGTTGCATCAAGGCGTACTGTATTGTAATAAACATTGATATTACTACTTGCTGAAGAAGAAGTAATGTTGATACCCCTTACCGCATCGCTTGAGTTAGCAGCCGGTGCCTTGATATCCCCGATAATGTTATTGATCACATTATTGGTAGTACCGGCACTGATTGTAATACCGGAACTGATACCTGCAGCAGTAGAAGCTCCTGAAGCAGTAACATTGTATACTTTATTCTTACGTGCATTGAATGTAGTTGCGGAAGAGTTGCTTATACCACGAACTATTGGTGATGTTGCTCCGGCATTTCTCAGGTCAGAAACGCTGTTGCTGTCAACGGATACCAGTGTACCACCCGATACGGAAATTCCGGTAACGGTTGGTGAAGTAAGTCCTGATGCAATCAACCTGGTAATGGTATTTTTAGCTACCGTTGTTGAATTTGCGCCTGTTATGGACATACCGAGAATGGTAGATGAAGCGCCGGTAGATGTAAGCGAATCAATTGTGTTGTTCGAAATGTTGATACCTGGAGAAGTATTGGAACAAACTATACCTGTTACATTTCCGCCATTTCCAACCAATAAACCTTGAGATACCAAGCCGCTGATGCTGTTATTGGCAACAGCAACAGAAGTAGCTGTATTAGCCGATGATCCTAAGGTCATACCTGTAATAGTACCCCTGCCAAAGATATTACTAACCGTGTTATTAGATATTGTATTAACACCGTTCAAATAAGTGATGTTAATGGCATTAATGGTACCAGAACTATCTATAATATTACTTAACGTATTTCCGGTTACTGTTTTTGAAGGAGCTGTACCGCCATCTGTTAAACTAATACCGGTAAGGCTAGATGTTCCCGCAAGCGTAATGTTAGAGAAATTATTATTTGTTACGCTTGAAGTGGCTCCGGTAACTGTACTTCCATTATCTATAACCAAGGTTACTACACCTGATCTTCCACCTCTGTTGTAGCCAGTTACGATTGAATTTCCTGAAACCGTCTTCACGCATGTGGCCGATCCGGTAAAGGTTTCTGATATGAATGTGGTAGTTCCCGATGTATTTACATTCAGGTTTGTGAATGTATTGTTTGAAATAGTTGAGTTTGTTACAACTGCTGTTTGAGCAATATAAGTCTGCGCAGCAGTACTCAAAGCGTTGTAAACAATACCACGGATATCATTACCCAGGATGTTTACAGATGATGCTCCGTTGCCGCCAGAATTGGAAATTCCTGTGAAAGTACCTGAATTAGCCACACTGAATGTAACCGCACCTGCAGTAGCATCACCAATCTTATTATCATTCAGATCGATTGATGTTACACAAGCACCTGTGTTAGTGATACCGGTGAAACCTCCTGATGTAGCTGTTGAGGTTACCCCGCGAATGGTATTATTACTGATGCTCAGCGCTCCTACGGCGCTGGTATTAGCGATACCCACGAATGCTGAAGAAGTTGAAGTTCCGCTAATCACTGAATTCAGCAGGCTGTTGTTATCCATATTGATGGATGAACTTGCCAGTGCAGATGAATTACCCTGTGTACTCATACATTCGAATGTGCCCGAAGTATACCCGCTGCTCATCGTAATCGTATTGTTATTGAACTGTGATGCGGTGGGCCTGTTTGGCGTATTTGAGAAATTCTTCAGCAGGCCACGGAAGGTAACTGAAGTTCCTGAAACTGCCGCACTGGTGATGGTATTGTATGAAGCCGTATCATTAAGCTGGTTCATCAGGTAAACCCCCAGGTTAGCAGTTGTCATACTTGGGTAGCTTGCCGCAGTTGCCAATCCGCCCCAGTTTGTGATGGTATTACCCAAACCAACAGCACCAATGGCGTTTCCATTATCCATATAACCTTCAGTAAGTGCACCGATTATGGCAACACCTACGTTCACGTTAGTGATCGTGTTGCTGTAGAATTTATTATTCTTAGCAGGACCAATCAAAGAATCTGTAGCTGATAGCGGCGTTATTTTATTAGTCATCTGCCTTGTTGGAGCCAGTGAATCCGCACTATGCCTTGCATTTGAATATATACCGAATGAGTTCGAGTATGTTCTATTCATAGTGATAGTAGCATTCCTAATGGTATTGTTTTGTGCACCATTATAATTAGTAGTATCCGTATAGAACAATCCATAACCAAATTCGGTCATATTATTTGTAGCCGATGCAGTGGTTGTATTGGCGGGATTCTCCTTAACGTCGATCGCATCCCAAGTTGTAAAATCAACTCCTTTCAGTTTGATAACCGCATCAGTAGTAGCACCGGTGATTTGAGGCGTAGCCGCTGTAACCAATGGGTTAGGGCCAGCACCTGATTTCTGGAACACAATCGGTGTTGCTGAAGTCTGTGATGCATCCAATGTGCTGCTTCCAAGGGTAATACCACGCTGTGGTGCAGTTTCAGTATGCCCTGCCAAAACGTTAAACGTGATAGTACCGGTGCCTGTTACCCCATATGTATTCAGGTAAGTAACTGCACTGTTAATGGTTGGGAAATCTCCGCATGCAGAAGGAATAGTATAAATGCTACCACCTGCCAATGGTCCGCTTAGGTTACTGATAACCACAGCCGAAGATATACCTGTACATCCGGTTGCAATATCTGTAACGGTAACGGTATAGGATCCAACAGCGTTTGCAGGAATTATATAAGGATTAGCAGTAGAAATAGTTCCTCCACCATTCAGGCTCCATGCATAAGTTACCCCGGTTGCCGGTGTAGCGGTAAGCGTTGATGCCTGGCCAGGAGATAATACTAAACAACTTGCAGAAGCAACTGCTGTTGGTGGTATATTTTCAGTTACCACTGTTGGAGCAGAAGTTGCAGAACAACCATTGCTGTTGGTAACGATCACTGTATAAGAACCTATTGCACTAACCGTTTCTGTTACTGCCGTGCCCAGGTTTGTACCGCCATTCAGTACCCACTGGTAGCCGGTAATGGTTCCGCTTCCTGCTGAAGATGTAGCTGCAGACAATATTGTGCTGGATGCTGTACAGAATGAAGGAGTACCAGTTATTGTTGCAACCGGGTTGGCATTTACTGTTACAACTACTGGAACAGAAGCTACTGAAGTACATCCATTTTCTGTATAAGTAACTGTATAAGATCCGGCGGTTGTTGCCGTAATGGTTGGATTGGTTTCACCCGATTGAAGCACTCCATCTATGTACCATTGGTTACCAATACCTGAACTATCAGAAGTTAATACTACTGAGCTTCCGTTACAGAATGTGGTTGGCCCGCCTGCCGTTACTGTTGGTGCTGCCGGCGTTGGGTTAACAGAAGCTGTAACTGTATTTGAAGTGGCCGGGTTGTTCAATGTACAACCGGATGCGAATGATGAAGTTAAAACAACACTTACCTGGTCGCCATTGACCGGAGCATAGGTATAGGTAGCAGATGCTCCATTTTGAACTGATACTGCGTTTACAAAGAACTCATACGTTGGTGATGCACCGCCATTCACAGGTGTAGCTGTAAAGGTTACATTTGATCCGCTACATACTGTACCAGATGGGGAAGCTGCCAGGGTAACATCTACATTCACAAAGCTTAAAACAGACATTGTGATGGCATTTGATGTAGCCGGGCTGCCTGTTGTACAGGTAATGCTTGATGTTAACACGACTGTAACTACATCCTGGTCTACCAGTGTTGTAGTTGTGTACGTATTTGAAGAACCGTTCTGAACAGATACTGCATTCACAAAGAACTGATAGTTTGGTGAGGCGCCGCCATTGGTTGGCGTAGCAGTAAATGTTACGGAAGCACCATCACATACCAGTGTATCAGGGCTCACTGCCAGAACTACTGAAACCAGGTCATTATCAGTAACAGATACTGTTGTATTGGCTGTATTGGTACAACCGTTCACGTCAGTGATCAGTACGGTAAATACATCATTATTAGTTGGTGCTACAGCAGTTGCTACAGCAGTATTGGCATTATTGATGGTGCCAGGGCCTGTCCATGAGTAGCTTACATAAGTACCCGGCGTAGCGGTAAGCGTAGCATTGCTGCCTGCGCAAACCGGGCCGTTGTTAGATGCTGAAACTGTTGGGGCAGCAGGGTTGTTTAACACCTGTGCGGTGCTGGTAGCCTGGCAACCGTTGAAATCGGTTACGGTTACTGTGTATGAACCTGCAGTAAGGTCGGTGAATATACCGGTAACTGCACCCGTATTATTTACAGTAGGACCATTAATAACATAAGAATATGGTCCGGTTCCGCCTGCGCCTACGGCTGTAACTGATCCATTGGCGTTAAATGGTGCGGGTGAAGCACTGTTACATGTTGGGTCGGTACTGGCAGTAATGGCACTGGTTACCTGGGTTGGTTCATTAACAGTTACGCTGCTGCTGGTTACACTACATAGGCCATCATTTGCTGTAACAGTATAAGATCCTGCCGTTAAGCCGGTGAATATGCCTGTTGCCGCTCCGCTGTTATTTACAGTTGGGCCGGCAATGGTATATGTATATGTTGTTGATCCGCCGGTAGCCGTACCTGTAACCGAGCCATTGTTACCGCCGAAGCAGGTTACATTAGCTGTTGCTGATGCTGATACAGCCAGTGTACTTACAGTAACAAGGTCAGTTGTATCTGAAGCAGAACATCCTGCCAGTGTTGTAACAGTAACAATAAATGTAGAATCAGTTGTTATGCTGATACCTGTAGGATTCTGAAGAGCCGAAGTAAAGCCTGCAGGAATAGATGTCCATGCGAAATTCTGAGCTGTATTTGCAGTTGGTGTGTAAGTAATAGATTGCCCGTTTGTAAGGCTGGCTGTATTAAACGAATACTGCAATGCTGTAGAGGCATCATATTGAATACCGATTGTGGCATTAACACCGGCATCATAAGCTACATCACCAAATATTACATCCGGGTAAACAAAAGAAATCTGGCCGGTTGTTAAATTCAGTTGAACCTGGAAATTGATTGCACCAGTTGTAAAGGCATTATGAGCCATATTGGTAAACTGGATTATAAAATTAGAACCTACAGTTTGTGTGTAAATAACTGCACCCATTTGTATATCAAGGTCATCCCAATAAGGAGCGAGGAAAGTATTTCCGGCAGAACTTGCGGTACTTGGCAATGTTGCATTGGTTAAAGATACTTCCCCGGTTGTTGAACCAAATACTATCTTGCCATTTGTACCCAAACGGGCGGTAGTATATGCAACCCCATTGAAAGTAAATGATGGGAATGTGATATTGTGCTCCGTATCATCACCCAAAGTACCTACTGATGTTCCGGTTGCGCTTATATCAATATATGAAACACCAGAATTATTGTTTACAGAATATCCTGTTGCAGGAATACCGGGATCAAGGCCTGTTGCCGTTAAATTAATTGTTCCACCAGTACAAACTACATTGGCAGAAGCTGTAGCGGTAACATTGGTTGGCAATGGGTTAACTGTGATATTAACAGAATCTTTAGTAACACAACCTGCATAAGTTCCTGAGCCTAAGTTATCGGTTGCGGTAACCACATAGTAACCTGTTGCAGAAGGTGTAGCACTTACTGCAGCACCAGTTGCTGGTGTGGTTGCAGGAGACCATGTATAATTATAATTCGGATCGTATCCGCTGCTTACAGTCAGGTTGGTACTTTGGCCTGCGCAGATTGAAGTTGATGAGGCATTCAATGAAATGGTTGGCGCTGTTGTAACTGTTGCCACCACTTCTGTACGTGGGCTTTCACAACCGGTGCTGATCTGCCAATCGTACACATAATACCAATATGTAGCTCCGGTTGGGAAGAATGTATTGCTGGTAATGCTGATCACACCCGGTACCGTGTAAGGATAACCTGATGCACCTGCATCGTTACGGAACATGCTTACACCACCGCCAAGCGTAGAATTATACCCTATCCGGTATCCTGATCCGGGGCTAAATGTATAATTTATCGGAACCAGTGTTTTAAGTCCTATATCACCTGATGTTACAGGATGTGTAATGGTAGATAATAGTGTTGTACCATCCGTATCATATATAAACAGTTTCACATTACCGGCGGCGCCCGGATAAACATATACACTGCTAAGTGTCATAGTTGAAAGCACATCAAACACCATATAATAAGTGAGTGATTGCTGGCTTCCGCTTCCAATAGCATTACTTGTAACACCTGCACTGCTATTACCACCACCGCCTTTTGAAGCGCTTACCCAGAAGGATGTAGTGGTTGAAACAGTTGGTGAATAGGTAGCTCCGGTTGCAACGGAATTTCCTCCGGTTGCAACTGTATACCAATTCAAAGTTGATCCGGCAGAACCGGTAGCACCCAGGTTAACGGTTCCTGTACCGCAACGGGTTGCTGGTGTTGTGCCTGTTATAGAAGGATTGTTGTAAATAACTGTATCAATATTGCTGGTTAAGGTTGTAGCAGAAGCAGTACAGGTAACCAGAGCCTTGAAGTATGTTGTATCAGCAGTTAAATCTACAGCTGGTGTATAATTAAGACTGTCTGAACCCACGTTGGTCCAGTTTACTCCGTCATTAGAAACCTGCCATTGTATTGTTCCGCCGGCAGCAGATGACAATGTCATGGTTGGCCTGCCTGAAGTAATACAATATGAATTTCTCGATGCAGAAACAGTTCCTACTGCTACTGCTACGCTTGAGCGGGTAACAGTAACAATCGTATCATTTCCGGCAAAAATATCACCGGCAACAACCACTGATGCATTGAAAGAATAGTTTCCAACAGCAGTCATATCAATGGTAACCGGCATGGTTACATCCTGTGTTGCAAAGGCTGCAAGGGTTCCGCTATTCAGAACAACATTCTGAGAATAGCCCCCAGTTGCAGTAACTGAAACCGTTACATTATCAACACTGAAATCAATTGGAAGTATACCGGCATTTTTAATACGCACCGTTACACTTTCAGTTGCAGAATAGCAGCCCGTATTACCCGGAGCCAGCAATGAAACGGCAGCCATATTAAGGCCAGCAGGCGTGTTGAATTCATCAGCACCCATATCTGGTGTTGTAACATCCCTTGTGTCATTGTCAATATCGGTTGTAACGCCGGCAATTGGAGTACCGAGGTTACCAAGATCGCCATTAGCAGCCGGTACCAGGTGAAGGTTGGTAGCTGATGTAAATACCGGTGCCAGGCTTACAGAATTTGCATCCTGTGAAGCAGCTCCTTGCCATCCGGCTAAAGAATTATAATATGTTCCGCCGGAACCACCAATACAACCTATGTTAGACTGGGCATTAGAGGGCGTAATATAAAGGTCATTATAATCTGATCCACCGGTACCCCAGCTGAATGAAGCAGGAATATTGATACAAGCGTTTTTAACGGTTGGAGCGCTGGACGAACTCAGGTCCATATGCACGATGTTATTTTTTATGGTAACATCAGATACATTGGTTGAGGTAACAGAAATACCAAAGTTACTATTAATTTGGGCTGGTGATGCGGCATCGGGATCTACGTCGCCTGAAAGGTAAATTGAATTATAAACAACCTTATCGCCTTTACCCTGAACAAGTCCGATACCAACCGTTTGTTCGTTGCTGGCCTGACCTATTGAACGGATATTGGAGATCATATTGTTAGCAACCAGGTTGTTGGTAGCATTGGTTCCATCAACTGCAGCGAGTGAAATACCAACGGCAGAATAACCGGCAGTACCGCGTTCATCTATCAGGCTATGAATTTTGTTATTGGTAATTACTGCATTTTTTACATATACTGCAGTAGCCGGCCAAAGATCTGAAGATGCAGCAATACCTATTCGGTCAGTAGCAGAAGTTGCAGTAGCGTAATTTCCTCCCATTCCACGAATTTCATTACCTGAAATGATAACACCATCTTCCTCCCTAACCATGATACCTATCCTGCCAATATTGTCAACACCAACAGTTTCAGGGCCGATAATATTATTTTTGATCTGGTTTCCTGTATTAGGATTGGTTGTTGATCCTCCGCGGAAATAAACACCCACCCTAGATTTTAAGATGATATTATTCTCAATCGTATTATTATCATTGTCTTCACCGGCAGAAATGGAAGTGAATGTGGCACTTAAGGTTGGCCCTGCCACTACAATACCGGTAGTTACTGTAGAACCGGTCAGCTGGGCTGAACCTGCCCTAAGGGTTGTATTACGGATGGTGTTGTGATGTGCACCATTACCTGCACTTACTGAAGCAATCCAGATAACTGCTGATGAAGATGTTGAAGTATTCTCAATTTTCAGGCTGTCTGTACCATTGTTTAATCCATCAATGATGATATAATCTGCACCATTTAATTTAATCAGTGCAGCTGAAGCAGCAGTACTTCCAATTATTGAAACAACTGAATCTGCATCCGGCCTGATAGTCAATGTGTTTGTTCCGGCAGCGTTATTCTGATTAATAACGATCGGGAATGTTTCACCGGTGCTGTATGTTTTATCAATTAAATTAAATACAACCGGAGCTGTGAAACAAATGGCTGTATTATAAGCAGCTACAGCAGCAGTAAGAGTTGGATAATTTCCACCTGTGCCAACTGTATAGCTTCCGCCAAGGGAATTATACACAATATTGGCAGCTATCATTGCATCATTGCTGGTATTTACATCACCGGAAACAACAGCATTTGCATTAAAGGTATAGGTTCCCCCTGCAGTCATGTTGATTGTTGCAGGCATGGTAACATTCTGTGTTCCGTTTGAAACCAATGTGCCTGTATTGATAACTGTATTACTTGAATATCCGCCGGTTGCAGTAACGGTAACCGTTACCGGGTTAACACTAAAGTCAATCGTACTAACGCCGTAATTTTTTATAGATACAGTTACGGTTTCGGTAGCAGTTAAACAGGTTGTTGGCGTAACGGGTGCAATCAAAGCCAATGCTCCCATATCTACACCTACCACACCATAATTTCCTGCATCTGCTCCAATATCTGTTGGAGTAAAGTTGGCACGAACATCTGAATCGTAATCATCAGTTACACCCAGGTTAAATCCAACACCATCAGCCGGACTTCCTGCGCCTGAACAATCAGTCAGGTGAAGGTCTGGCGTAGCGGCGGTTGGGTTGGCCAGGCATGGGTTGCTTGTGAGTGAATTGGCGTCCTGGCCGTCTGCTGCCTGTAAAGCAGCGAGGTTTGCCTGGTCGGCTCCATTGAAGGAAGCCAGCACAGCGCCTGTTCCGGTTGCCCTGTAAATATTATTGTTTATAGTAAGCCCGGTTGACGTGCCTGTATTCCTGAAAGCATAATGGCTGCTTCCAGTGGTGCTATTACCCCTGGCATTTATGAATATGTTATTCCTGATAACCCTTGTTGTGGTAAGTGTTGTACTATTATTATAGGCATGTGTTGGGCTGGAAGCTCCTGTACCGGAAACGGTACCTCCAATATATACCGTATTATGCACCACCGTATTGGTACCGGCTGTTTCCAGGAATCCATTGTACAGAGTGGTTGTGGCAATATCTGCCCCGGTGGCATCCAGACCTAGCCTAACCATATTATTCTGGTAAGTGGCTGTTTGGCCGCCGGCTGTAATACCATTAACACTGGCAAGCGTACTTGGGCTGGTTAAAGAGTGTACCAGGTTTTTCTCAATAACGCCACCTGCACCAGATGACGGGCCATTGTAGTATATACCATTAATATGTAGTGCTACGCTGTTGTTTGAGTTTACCAGTGAATGCACTGTATTACCCCTGATCCAGTTAGCACCTACTATGCTGGAAAAATTGCTGATACCTGTTATGGATGCGCTATTACCGGAGCCGGAAGACGCAGTTGCACAAGTCATATTCCGAACAGTATTACCTGCAATACTGTCAATACCGTTGGATGCATAAATACCACGCATGATAGCTGAAGTTGACGTAGCAGGTACATAGGCGCTGTTCAGGTTGGCAATGGTATTGCCGTATATCCTGGCAGTGCCTGAGCCTGCCTGCAGGATACCGGTAACTACCGGAACAGAAGCATTGGTAGATGCTGTGATGGAGTTTATGCTGTTGGCCGTTGACGTGCTACCAATGGTATTATTATATATGGTAGGTGTGGTTGAAGAAGCAATATGTATACCGGTAAAACCATGAGAAACAGATGTGGTAGAACCGGCTGTATTGATACTTCCGATAATATTGTTTGCAATATTATGTATGGTTCCGCCATCAATAAAGATACCGGAGCTGATACCACCGGTAGTGGTAATAGTTGCAACGATTGAGCCGGTTCCAGTTGATGCACCAATGGTATTTCCTGTAGTAGTACCAATGTTCACATTACCGGCGCTTACATAAATACCTGTCCATGGACCACCTACTGTAGATGCACCACTGCTTGATGCAAAACTGAAGTTTGCGATGGTATTTCCCTGCACACTGGAAGCTGTTGTTGTACCAACCGTAAGGCTGATGGCCCTGTACCTGTTTGCAATGGTACCGGCAATAGTATAAGCAGTTCCCCCTGCATTTACAGTACTACCACCAATATAGTTATTGGTGATTGACATATTATTTACGGTACTGGTACTGATATTAATACCGGTATGGGTATTTGCTGTTGTATAAGTCCTGCTGGCAGTCTGGTAAATACTGTTGCCACTGATGGTCCAGTCTGAGTTACCCGTAGCTATTAACATACCATTGGTAGCAGCTGTGGCGGAGAACATATCCCTGATTTTGTTATTGGAAATAACAATACCGTTATTATATGTTAATAAGGTGGTTGTAGAACCGGAAGCATAAATAACATTGCTAACCAGTCCGCCGCCATTCAGGTCGCAATTATCAATGGTATTATTGTCGTTTCCTATACCACTTGCTACAGCCGTTGTACTGAATACAATTACACCGGAAGTTGTTGAAGTGGCCCCTGAAGACGCTGTAACATATCTTACCGTATTATTGGTTGCATCATTAACAAAGCGGATTGCATAACCTGTACTTGAGTTACTGATGACCATATCTGAAGATCCAATACCACCCGGACGTCCATCAATGATATAATAATCTGCACTATCCAGTAATAATGTACCTGTTGTACTTGAACTGGTGATTGACCTGCCTGTAGCTCCTAAAGCAGGACGGATAGTTATGGTATTGGTGGCGCTTGCACAAGGAACCGATTTCAATGAAATTGGGAATGATTCACCTGTTGACGTGTAAGATGCATTTAATTCAAGAATTACAGAACCACTGATTCCATTTGCAACCAGGGCAGAGTCAGCCTGGCCTAACCTGGTATAATCACCTCCGGGGCCTACTGTTTTAACACCGGAGATAGAACAGGCATTGGTTGCCTGTGTAGCCGTAGCCGGGTTGGTGCTTAATGAACCTTCGCTGAAAGAATGAACCGCAAAAGTATATACAGTATTGGGCGATAACCCGGTTACATTAAATGTATTGGTTCCTACAGCAACGGAGCCTGCAGGAGAATAAGTAGTTCCTCCATCTGTAGAAACCAGGATAGCATAACCTAAAATACCAGTTGTAGGGCTGGCAGCAGTCCAGTTAAGGGTCATGCTTTGCAAACCGACATTAGTAAAATTAAGTGATGTGGGGTCGGCAAGGGAAGCACCACTTGGCGGCGTCCAGCTATACATCCAGCGCGAGCCATTTGATGTGCTGCTCAGGTTAGCTATATAAGACGGCCCGCCTGCAAAAGAATTGGTAACATTAGCTGCTGCAAGTGTAAATGTTGGAGTGGCACCTACTGTTACGTATCCATTGGTGGTTGCCGTATTGCTTGAACACAGGAAAATGGAGCGGCTTTGAGCACTTGCAGAGTTATTATAAACATTACCATAAACATACTCAATAACACCGGATGTTTCATACAACCTGGCCTGTACAACGCCAGCCAGTGTATTTGCAGTAGAATTAAATGGAACCAGTATTGAATCCCATGAAACAGTCATTACCCTGTTAGGCGCTGAACCGGTTACTTTATAATGAACTACCCCAGAAGCAGACATGGCATTATCGCCCGCTATAGGCGCTAAATAAGATATGCCGGCTGCCGGTGCAGTGATTGCTCCAGTTGAAATGGCTGTTGTTCCAAACCGTAACTGGCCATTGGAATTACAACTGAATTTCGTCTGCAGCACTCCCATATAAACAAAAGGTATGGGCATATCTGTAACAACAGAAGCCTTACTGTCATAATAGGTTCCTGTTTCCAGTCCTGATAAAACAGTTGTACCGGAAGTCATATCAGTCAATGAAGCAGTCTGGCTATACCCAAAAGTATAGTTGGCCAGTGACTGGGCATTAACCGTTGCATTAACTGATACAAACATCAGTAAAAAAACAAACCAGCGCATAAAAGACGCCGGCATTCCCAAAAGGGCTGATGATTTGTTGTTACCTGTTGTTGCATTGTTCTGCCAATTTGTAGCGGAAGTGCTGGTAGAAATGTTCATGGTGTTTGATTTATTGGTAATTGTCCTGTGTGTGTTATTCAAAATAATAAAATTCCGGAATCAGCTTTTTCGTTTATTGATAAACGATAGTTTGTTTTCAGAAACTGAGGGGGAATAAGGTGTTTTAAGGGTGTGGAAGCGATCGTAAAAAAAATTCAAGGCTATCTGTTTTTTTGTTTTTTAAATTTTTAAAGTTGCAAGATGACAATACTCACCCGGTCAATACAGGTGCTAAATCAAAATGCAATGTCATTTCAGAGGGGTATAACCAGTTTTGGGAGGGAACGAATCAATTAATGAAGCGTAAGTTAAAATTCATTAACGGAATAAACAAAAGTTTTTAACATTTTTTTGGGTAGCATGTGGGAAATCTAATGAAAAGAGATATGAAGCCGGCTCATCGGTAAATATTTTCACATTATTATTGATTACAATATATTATTGCTGTTCAACCCTATTTAATTTTACCTATCCAACATATTAATTTATTTGTGACTATTATAATAATATAATAGCCGAACCAAATATGTTACTGACACAAATCAGTTTTACCGATATACAATAGGCTTAATTTTGCCAATCCAAACAGCCATCATGATAAAAGAAAATAATAAAAGCTGTGCCATAATCGGTGCCGGTGTTTCGGGATTGGGTGCAGCCATTCGTATGCGCAATAAAGGTTACCGGGTAACCGTATATGAAGCCAACAGCTTCCCCGGAGGTAAATTATCGTCGGAAACCTGTAATGGATACCGGTTTGACATGGGCCCTTCGGTATTCACCATGCCGCATTATGTGGATGAATTGTTCCGCTTATCGGGAAAAGAGCCACGTGATCATTTTAATTACACACAACTGGACCCCGTTTACCGATATTTTTTTGAAGATGGCAGTACCCTGGATTCGTACCATGGCAAGGAGAAATTTGCCGAACAACTCTCGGCAAAAACCAACGACAGCAAGGAAGCCATTTTACGGTACCTGAACCACACGGAAGAAGTGTATTCCCTAACCGAAGAGGTTTTCATGCACAATTCCCTGCATAAACTGAAGAATTTTTTCACCAGGGCAGTATGGAGGGGGTTCCTCCATTTTGGCAAAATTGGCGCTTTTGATACGATGCACGGCGCTAATAGCAAGGCTTTTAAAGACAACCGGCTGGTGCAGGTTTTCAACCGCTATTCTACCTATAATGGGTCCAGCCCTTACCTGGCCCCGGCTACCCTCAATGTAATTGCCCATGTGGAAATAGTAAAAGGAGCTTTCTACCCGGAAGGTGGCATGTACAGCATCACTCTGGCCCTGGAAAAACTGGCCAAAGATATCGGGGTGCAGTTCTGCTATTCAACACCCGTAAGGGAGATCCTTATCAGCAATAAGAAAGTTACCGGTGTTAGAACAGATAATGGCCCTGCCAATTACGATGTAATCATCAGTAATATGGATGTATATAACAGTTACCAGAAATTATTGCCGGGTGTAAAGAAACCGCTCAGGAGCCTCAACCAGCCCAAATCAAGTTCCGGTATCATATTTTACTGGGGAATAAAGAAAGCATTCAGCCAGTTGGGATTGCATAATATCCTGTTCAGCGACGATTATGAAGCAGAATTCAACAGCATTTTCGGCAGCAAAACCATATATCACGATCCAACCATATATGTAAATATCACCAGTAAGCATACACCAACCGATGCACCTCCCGGCTGTGAAAACTGGTTTTCGTTTATAAATGTGCCTAATAATACCGGGCAGGACTGGGATAAAATGGTTGCAGAAGCCAGGGAACATATGATTAACAAGATAAACCGGGTACTGAAAACAGATATCAAACCCCTGATTGATGCCGAAATGGTATTTGACCCCAGGGTTATTGAAAGCCGCACATCCAGCGCCTTCGGTGCCATTTACGGAAATAGTTCCAATAATAAGTTTGCAGCTTTCCTGAGGCACCCCAATTTTTCAAGACAGATAAAAGGATTGTATTTCTGTGGCGGCAGCGTGCACCCGGGGCCAAGCATTCCGCTGTGCCTGCTTTCAGCTAAAATAACAACCGGGTTGATAAAGGAATAGTTCTTTTTTCACCGCAGAGACGCAGGGGGCGCAGGGATTTTAAACACAACGTACTGAGTTTACACTGAGAATCTCCGCGAAAGCTTTGCGCTCTTCATACCTCAGCGATTATTTTTTTCACCGCAGAGACGCAGGGGACGCAGGGTTTTTAACCATAGCGTATTGAGTTTACACAGTGAATCTCCGCAAAAGCTTTGCGTCCTCTGCGCCTCCGCGGTTTAATTTTTCACTATAAAAATCCGAATCCTGTTAGACTATTTACAATTGTTATAACAATTTAAAATTAGCTTATCCGTGTTATTATACACGCATGATATAAATATTCTTACTCCATTCACTAATATATCCCCTACCCAAAACCACAGGCCCAAATTTTTCCCATGCTCACTAAGAGTCCAATATGCACTTGTTAGAAAAAAAGTAATTAAACGTTGCAGATTGCTTCGTACCTCTTACCTCGCAATGACTACACATTCGCAAATGCTCCCCCATTCATTTCCGTTTGGGATACACCCATAATTAGATTAGCTTTGCGCCGGTAAAATATCACCCGCAATATTTGATAAACACAGGATGTAAAAAATAACCAGCCGCTGAATAGCAGTGCTCCCATGGCCCAATCAACGATCATAGAAATAGTAAACCTGGTTAAGACTTTTAAAAATGCTGCCGAACCTGCTGTAAATGGCATCAACCTGTCTATTTACCGCAATGAGATTTTTGGATTGCTGGGGCCAAACGGAGCCGGAAAAACCACTACCATTTCCATTTTATGCGGACTCTTCCCTCCATCGGGCGGAAAAGTGCTGATAGACAGCCAGGACCTGGAACATCACCTGTCCTCTATAAAAAAAATTGTTGGAATTGTACCACAGGACATTGCCCTGTATCCAACACTGACCGCCAGGGAAAACCTGGCCTTTTACGGGCACATGTATGGTTTAACCGGTAAACTGCTTACAGACAGGATTGAAGAATGGCTAAAAAAGCTGGGGCTTACTGAATCGGCGAACAGGCAGGTAAATACATATTCGGGTGGCATGAAAAGAAGGGTGAACCTGATTGCAGGCATCCTGCACAGGCCCAAGCTCCTTTTCCTGGATGAACCTACGGTTGGCGTTGATGTACAATCCAGGAACGTAATCATAGAACACCTGAAGAATATTAATGAAGAAGGTACCACCATCATTTACACTTCCCATCATATGGAAGAAGCGGAACATTTTTGCCACCGGGTATCCATTATAGACCATGGCAGGATATTAACCCACGGTACACCGGCAGAACTCATTGAAAATACCCCGGGTGCCGATAACCTGGAGAAAGTTTTTTTACACCTTACCAAAAGAAAATTAAGGGACTGATGTTCAGTAAGCTCATTGCCACCATAAAAAAAGAAACCCTGCTGCTGCTGAGGGACAAGGTTGGGCTGTCGATACTTTTCCTCATGCCCATGGTGCTGATTTTTGTGATGACTTTGATTCAGGATGCTGCGTTTAAAACCATCAATGAAAAAGGCATACCCATCATTTTTGTAAACAACGACAACGACTCCCTGGGTATCATGATAGAACAGGGGCTGCGGAATAACGACCTTTGCAGTTTCAATGATTCAATAGATGGGTTGCCGGCAACAGCAGAACAGGCTCATAAAGCAGTGGCTGAAGGTAAATTCCTGGTTGGTATCGTAATTCCCAAAGGGGCTACGGAAGCCATCCGCAGAAATGTAAGCCAACTGGTGGAAGAAACAATGAATACGGGTGATTCACTGGCTGTAAAGACAGTTTCCAGTTCCGATTCGGTAGAAATTACCCTGATGATTGACCCGGTTGCAAAAAAATCCTTCCTCAATTCTGTAACCAGCAACCTGCATGAATTTATCTCTGAGGTAAAGACAAAAATCATGTTTCAAACCTTTTCCGAGCAAATGGCAGAGGTCATTCCTGGCAAAACAGAAACACCAAAGTCGGCATACCAGAAATCGCAGATCATCCGGTATAAGGAAATATATGCTTCCCGCAGCGAGGAAAAAATTGTGCCCAATGCTGTACAGCACAATGTACCGGCCTGGACCATTTTCGCCATGTTCTTCATAGCTATTCCCCTTTCCAGCAGCATCATGAAGGAAAAAAATGAAGGTTCGGTATTCCGGTTGCATACCATGCCTACCCCTTATCTCCTGCTCGTAAACGGGAAGATTGTGGTGTATGTAATTGTTTGCATGATCCAGTTCCTGCTCATGCTTTCTGTTGGATTGTATTTTTTACCCATGCTGGGTTTACCCAAACTGGTACTGGGCAGCAGCTACATGGGCATTTTCATATTAACGATGGCTACCGCATTTGCTGCTACCGGTTATGGAGTTATGGTGGGTACGCTGGCAGGTACCGAACACCAGGCAGCCATCCTGGGTTCGCTTTCCATCCTGCTACTGTCTGCCCTGGGCGGTATATGGGTTCCCAGTTATGTGATGCCGGAAGTAATGCGGAATATCAGCACCTGGTCGCCGCTTAACTGGTCGCTATCGGGTTTTTATAAGTTATTTTTGCGGGGCGGAGGCATGGCTGATATCATTACTGACTCCCTGAAACTGGTTGCATTTTTCATAGCCACGATGGCCATCGCTTCCATCACGAACAGGATAAAACGCAGTTATTGAATATGGACACAGATATCATTATAGAGGAACTGAAAAAATATATTGAAACGAATATCCTTTCTGCAACAGCAAGGATAAACGCCGACAGCAACCTGCAGCAGGCGGGAATTGATTCCTTTTCAACCGTTGAAATCATCCTGTTCATTGAACGCAGGTTTGGCGTGATGATTCCCGATGAAAAACTGGTTCCTGAAAATTTCCGCACCCTGAAAGCGCTGTCCCTGGTGGTGCAGGAAATGTTAAACTGATTAAACCCATCCCGGGGATTTTGTTATAAGCTATCGGAAACATATAACCGCCCCCGGTGAACAGCCAATAACATGAATACTTTCAACAAGGCTTCCCTGCCACGTAAAGTATACCTGAGCGGAGCAGACTGCTTTCACCTGGTGCTGGATAAGCATGCCAGGAAGCATGGGGCCGGAGGTAATGTGATGCGAAAAGTATTTTATTTTGATAAGCAACTTTCTTCTGACAAAGTCATCAAAATACTGCAAAGTTCACCTGTAATTTACTGGTTGTGCAATATTACATTGAAACCCGGTAACCTGTTCGGAATCCCCTATTGGAAATATGCTGACAGGGGCAGGAATATCCAGCTGCAACATCACCGGGCCGGCACTGAAAATGAGATCCCGCAATCAATACTGGATAGGGATATAACCATCTATGCAGAGCGTTTCATTGAAGCCGACCTGGTTTCCTATCCGTCGGGAGCCTGTGCCTTCATCCTTTCGTGGAACCATATCCTGCTGGATGCCAAGGGCACTACCTTATTATTTGAACACCTGGACAATATTGCTGCTAACAGGGAATACCGGTTGGATACCTGTTTCCCATCAAAAGTAAAGGGGCCGGGAATATTGCCTTATATCCGGAATATGTACAGGGTGAAGTATTTCATACAGCATTCATCCCGAAAACCGGTTAGCTCTATAGCATCCGGCAGCTGTACAAGCAACGCCGGCATTGTTAAATACCGGAATATTGCTTTTAACAGTACGGAAACTGAAAAGATAAACCGCCATGCTTTAAAAACAGGCTCAAGGTTCGGCCCCACTTTGTTTTTCATAGCCTGCTGTGCCCAGGTAATTTTCAGGCATAACAAAAAACAACATAAACCCGGGGATATATGGTTACCGGTGCCATACGACGGCCGGCTGAAAGGCGCCAGCGGGCCGTTGATTTCAAACTGTGTATCATTCCTGTTTTACCGGCTTACCGAAACTGAACTGGCAGGCATTCCCCAAACGGTTAAGAGCCTGATGGCGCAAATGATGGCACAGGTAAAAGATAAGGTTCCTGTTCGCTACAACATGTTCCTGAACATGATGCGCCATGTGCCGTTATGGCTGTATTATTTCCTGGTTAGCCGAACGGGTGAAGGAACATTTGCCAGTTTCCTGTACACGTCTACCGGGGATAATTTCAGTGAACTGAAGTCTTTTTTTGGCGAACCTTTATCCGGACTGGCCATGATACCGGCCCTTACATTCCCGCCAGGCTTCACATTTGTATTCATGAAACATGATTCGGGTTTAAGTATAGAAATTGCCTATTCTCCCGAAGTGATAAGCGGGAATGACTTACTTTTAATTGAACAAAACCTTCGGGATACCCTTTTAGCTGAATACTGATGAATAAGATTAGCGATACTGATGTACTGGTAGTTGGCGGCGGCGCTGCAGGTGTGGCGGCCTGTATTGCGGCATCAACATACGGGCTGCGGGTAACCATGATTGAAAGAAACGGCTACCTTGGCGGAAAAGCCACTGCTGCAGAAGTAGGAACGGTATGCGGATTGTATGTTAACGGGTTACCCGGCAACCCTGATTATGTAGCCGGCGGGGTTGCCAGGGAATTTGCCGAACAACTGCAACTGGCTTCAGGTACCGCACCGTTACACAACCGCGAATGGTTGTATTACCTGCCATACGAGATGGAAGCTTTCAAAGACACCTGCAATGCCCTGCTTTCAAAGTACCGGGTAGAAATTCTCAGCCAAACTGAACTGATTAGCATAACTGCCGGCGATGGCCATATCAGCCAGGCAATAACCCAGTCAAAAGATGAAGAAAATATATACAATGTAAAAGCCGTGATTGACTGTTCCGGTGAAGCAACCGTTAGCCGGCTTGCAAAACTGGACACCATCCATAGCGGCCATTACCAGGCTGCCGCACAGGTTTTTACCATGGAACACGTAACTGAAGACAACGAACAGCGTTTAGGCATGATTCTGATGAAGGCATTACGGAAAGCAATAGACGAAAAAATGCTGCCGGCTCATTACGACAGGCTGTATGTTGTGCAGGGTTCGCTGAAGAATAACCGGGTAAGCCTGAAAGCCGGCATCCCGCTGGCAGTAACGTATGAACCGGGAAACCTGGAAGCGTTGCGGGAAACGGGCTTAACTTTCATACATGAACTAACGGAGTTCCTCGTACAGCATGTACCTGCCTTTAAAGATGCATCCCTGCAACATATTGCTCCTGAAGTGGGAACGAGGACCGGAGCCCGCACAATAGGTAAATATGTTCTTACTGCCGGCGATATACTCAGTTGCCGGAAATTTGAAGATGGAATTGCCAATGGATCCTGGCCTTTGGAAGAATGGCAGCTGGACAGGCGTGTAAGGATGGGATACCTGCAGGCCGGGGGTTATTACCAGGTACCGGCCCGTTGCCTGCAATCAAATTTTATTGACAACCTGTATATGGCAGGCCGCAATATTTCTGCAACTGATGAAGCCATAGCCAGCGCCCGGGTGATGGGCACCTGTTTTCAGACAGGCTATGCAGCCGGTTGCCTCGCAGCAGGAAAACTGATGCAAACACCGGTTAAGAAGACTATACAGGAGATACAAGCCCGCCAATTGTAGTATCTTCGCAGGATGCAAAACCACCTGCCTGTATATGACCTGTTACGGGATGCTGCTGAAAAATGGCCCGGGAACCCGGCTGTATACGACAGTGAGGGCGTACTTAGTTTCACCGAATTATTTTCACAAACAGACATACTGCGTAAGAAGCTGTTAGAACAGGGCATACAACCCGGAATGGGTTTGGGGCTAAAGGCACGCAATGGCAGGAATTTTATCATGGGCCTGTTTGCCGGGGTGGGTTGCGGCGCTACCGTGATGCCCCTTTCGCAGCAGTTGAAAAAACAGGAATTGGATGACTTGCTGGCTGAAGCGGGTTTACATGTGCTGATTGATGATGGCAGCGGCGTATCTCCGCAGCTTCCGGTTCATTCCCAAATAGAGACGGGGGCCGGTTCTTTTTCACTGAGTTATACTGGCAACGGGCAAACGCTTCCCTATGCACCCTATGTAAACAATCCTGCATTCATCCGGTTCACTTCGGGCACAACCGGAAAGTCGAAGGGAGTTATCGTTTCGCACCAATCGGTGATTGAACGGATTGAAGGCGCCAATAAAGCCTTGTGCCTGGGGCCGGGCGATACGGTTGTATGGGTGCTGCCGATGGCATACCATTTCATCGTTTCAGTGGTCTTATATGTGAGGTTCGGCGCTGCCATTGCGGTTGCCGAAGATTTCCTGGCAAAAAACATCATTGAAATAACAAACCGCCACCGGGGAACATTGCTTTATGCTTCTCCGATGCAGATAAGGCTTTTATCCAACGACAGGGGAACAGATATGATGCCTTCGCTAAAGCATGTGATATCCACATCCGCTTCCATTTCGCCCGATGTATGCCTGGCTTTTAAAAATCGTTTTGGCATTACCGTTAGCCAGGCTTACGGTATTATTGAGATCGGGCTGCCCATGATCAATTACGAAAAATCTGCCGAACACCCAGAAGCCGTTGGTTACGCATTGCCTGGGTATACCGTTGCCATCCTGGACGATGATTATAACCCGCTACCAGCAGGCGAAACCGGGCACCTGGCCATAAAAGGCCCGGGTATGTTTGATGCTTACCTGTTACCGGCCACGCCCCGTGAAGCCGTGCTTAAAAACGGGTATTTCCTCACGGCAGATTATGCTTCCAAATCGGAAGACGGGCTGGTAATGATTGAAGGAAGGGCCAAATCGGTTATCAATGTGTCCGGACTGAAAGTTTTTCCCGAAGAAGTGGAAGCTGTGCTGGAATTGCTGCCCGAAATAAAGATGGCCCGTATTACTGGCAGTCCGCACCCCTTAATGGGCCAAATTATAGAAGGCGAGATCGTTTTACATGAAGGAAAAAGCATTGATGTGGAGAACGTACTAACGTATTGCCGTAAACGATTATCTTCTTTCAAGGCGCCTCAAAGGCTTCGCATTGTAGATTCGCTGCCAATGACAGGGTCGGGTAAGATACAGCGGCATTGATTCCGGTTCATTTACACTTGTCCTTTCCCGTTATGCATTCGGGCGGCTTTACCCCTGGACCATTCATATAGAACCACGTTCATCAGCACCAGCAGCATGCCGTAAAATACGTCTTCAAACGGGATGGTATATATCCTTGCCCCCAGGTTTTCAGCATCATTGTAAATAACCACCGGTATGGCGGTGAGGAAGCCATTAACCACCAGGAAAGGGATGAGGCACACGGCGTAAGATACCAGGAATGCAACTGCATCAAAATGCCGGAAAGTATTCCTGAACAGATACAGGGCGCCAATAAAGACCGCGTTCAGTACGAATGTCCAGGAAGTATAATATTTATCATGATAAATCAATCCGGTAACCAATAACACAACAGCCAGGGCTTTCAAAAAGGTATCGGCCGGTTTTTTTTCTTTCAGCAACGGGAAGTAAGCCCGTATGCATGCATAGATGAACACGCAGCAGTACGGAACAATGAAGAAGAACAGCACTTCCTCCACCGGAAGGTTTACGAGTT